>Ga0302156_10002601_pt1 | contig 14630 bp, 6 predicted proteins | sample I_Bog_N3_2_FD_193503 | JGI IMG/M metagenome (GOLD analysis project Ga0302156, IMG submission 193503) | Peat permafrost microbial communities from Stordalen Mire near Abisko, Sweden - I_Bog_N3_2 | ecosystem: Environmental > Terrestrial > Soil > Wetlands > Peat | place: Sweden: Abisko, Stordalen... | reverse complement strand
CCTGATCCTATGGGGTGCCGTCGTGCAGCACGGCTTCCCGGGCCAGAGCTGGCTCACCTTTCGCCAGGCGCTGGGCATGGGCGGCAATGTCCGCAAAGGCGAGCGCGGCACGACCGTGGTTTTCGCCGACCGGTTTATCCCCGACCAGGAACGTGCCCGCTCGCTTGAACAGGGCGACGAGCCGAACGCAATCCCGTTCCTGAAGCGCTTCACGGTCTTCAACGCCGCCCAGTGCGATGGGCTTCCCGACGATGTTGCCATCATCCCGCCTCCCCTGCCGGAGGGTCTTATCCTGCCCGAAGTCGAGGCCTTGATCCGAGCAAGCGGGGCGGATCTGCGACTTGGCGGCGATAGGGCGTTCTATTCCCCGGCCCTCGACTATATCCAGGTCCCGCGACCCGAGGCGTATTTCGAGCCGATCAACTGGCACCGAACGGCGCTGCACGAACTCGGTCACTGGTCAGGCGCACCTAACCGGCTTGGCCGCGACCTGTCCGGCGGCTACGGCTCGAAATGCTATGCACGTGAGGAGCTGGTCGCCGAGATGACGGCGGCCTTCACCTGCGCGACGCTTGGTATCACGCCAACCGTCCGCCACGCCGACTACATCGGGTCGTGGTTAGAGGTGCTGCGTGACGACGACCGCGCAATCGTGCGCGCCGCCAGCGCGGCATCCAAAGCCGCGGAGTTTCTGATGACATTCCGGCCACAGACCGGAGCCCCGGAAATCAGCGGCACTGCCGAAGATGGGGAGCCGGTCTGATGGCTGAAATCGCAAATCCGGACATCTGGAAACCGGCGTCGCCGCCAACTCGCGAATACGAGGAATATATCGCCAGGGCGCTCGCGACCCAAGGCGGCCATCTCTCCATCGGCCGTGGCGGCGCCACCCTGTACTTCGAGCGTGGTTGTCTGAGCGGGTGCCACGAGGATCGCATCAAAGCCGAAGCAATGGCGGCCGGCCTGCCGGTGATCGATAGCCGCTTGGTGCCGTTCAACCTGGTGTTGGACCTGGCAGTGCGTGGCCCCATGGTCGCGGTCGGAGAACCACCAAGCCCGCCGCCCTACCACGCGTTCGCTTACGCACCGCTCGCGGTGGTGCTGGAGGCCTATCGTGCGGCCGGCGCCGAGGTCTTCAACGCCCCAGCCGTTCCGGCACCGCGAGAGGGAGAGGGCTGAAGGGGCTTTGTGACGGGTTGGAGGTCGAGAGAGAGTCTCCCGGCCGCCCGTCGCGGAGAACCACCGTGGCCCAAGCCATTCAGAAGATCACCCTCAGCGCCTCGCGCGACATCCCTTTCAACAAGTTGGTGCTGAGCCAGGCGAACGTCCGGCGCGTGAAGGCCGGCGTATCGATCGAGGAACTGGCCGAGGACATCGCCCGGCGCACGCTGCTGCAAGGCCTCAGCGTACGCGCCGTCGTCGATGCTGAAGGCAAGGAGACCGGCATGTTCGAGGTACCGGCCGGCGGCCGCCGGTTCCACGCGCTGGAATTACTGGTCAAGCAGAAACGCCTGGCCAAAACCGCGCTGATTCCCTGCGTGGTGCGCGATGGCGGGATCGCCGAGGAAGATTCGCTGGCGGAGAACGTCCAGCGAATCGCCCTGCACCCGCTCGATCAGTTCCGCGCCTTTCAGGCATTGCGTGAGAAGGGCCTGGGCGACGACGAGATCGCGGCACGGTTTTTCGTGAACCCAACCGTGGTGAAGCAGCGCCTGCGTCTCGCCGCGGTGTCGGCCAAGCTTCTCCACATCTATGCCGAGGATGGCATGACGCTGGAGCAATTGATGGCCTTCACCGTCACCTCAGACCATGCCCGGCAGGAGCAGGTCTGGGATTCCGTTTCGCGGAGCTACAACAAGGAGCCATACCTTATCCGCCGCCAGCTTACCGAAGGCGCTGTCAGGGCGTCCGACCGGCGTGCGCTGTTCGTGGGCGCCGACGTCTACGAGGCGGCGGGTGGCGTGGTGATGCGCGATCTGTTCCAGCACGATGACGGCGGCTGGCTCCAGGACCCGGCGTTGCTCGATCGGCTGGTGACCGAGAAGCTCCAGGCCGAAGCCGAAGCCTTGCGCGACGAGGGCTGGAAGTGGATCGCGGTGGCGACCGACTTCCCCTACGGTCATAGCGCCGGTCTGCGCCGCCTGGCCGGCGAGACCACCCAACTCACGCAGAAGGAGGCGGCCAGCTTCGAGGCGCTACAGACTGAATACGAGACGCTGGAGGCCGAGTATGTCGGCGCCGACGACTTGCCCGAGGCGGTTGATCAGCGCCTCGCCGAGATCGAGACCGCCAAGTCGGCATTAGAAAATCGGCCGGTCCGGTTCGATTCCGCCGACATCGCTCGCGCCGGCATTTTCGTCAGCATCGATAGCGACGGCGCATTGCGGGTCGAGCGCGGCTTTGTCCGACCCGAGGACGAGGCTCCGGTAGAACCGATTCCAACCGGGGCGGACGTTGCACCCGAGCCGATCGGCGCCGAGATCCCGGTCCAGCGCGCCGTCATCACCATCGGCGGCGCGCCGACCGCGCCCGAAACTGAAACACCGGAGGAAGACGACACCATCCGGCCGTTGTCCGACCGCCTGGTGACGGAGTTGACCGCCCACCGCACCCTGGCGCTGCGCGACGGCGTGGCGAACGATCCGCAGGTGGCGTTCCAGGCCGTGCTGCACGCTCTCTGCCTCAATGCCTTCTACCGCTACGCCGCCAGCACCTGCCTGGAAATCACGGCGAAGCATTCCGGCTTCTCGGCACAGGCGCCCGGTCTTGCCGAGACCGCTTCGGCGAAGGCGATCGACGAGCGCCACGCACGATGGGCAAAGCAGTTGCCGGAGACCCCAGCCGATCTTTGGGACACGCTGACGGCGTTCGACCGCGATAGCCAGGGCGCGCTGTTCGCCCACTGCGCCTCGCTCACCGTCAACGTGGTGAAGGAGCCGTGGAACCGCCGGCCGGATGTGTTTGCCCACGGCGATCAGATCGCTCGGGCCGTGGGTCTCGACATGGCCGCCGCGGGATGGAAACCGACTGTCGATACCTATCTCGGCCGGGTGCCGAAGGCGCGCATCCTTGAAGCGGTGCGGGAGGCGAAGGGCGAACACTCCGCACAGCTTATCGACCACCTGAAGAAGACCGAGATGGCGAAGGAGGCCGAACGGCTGCTGGACGGCACCGGGTGGCTTCCGGAGCCGCTGCGCATTGCCAACTCCGAAACAGTGACCGACGAACCGGCGGGCGAGGCGGAGGCCCTGCCGGACTTCCTGGTCGGCGGGGAGGACGAGACCGGCGCTACCGAACTCGAAGAACCGGAGCCGCAGGCGATCGCGGCAGAATAACGCGCGTGTGTGGGGGGGGCGGCGTTAGCCGCCCCCCACACACATGGAGCTTTCACCTCACTTATGGCTTATTTGCGCCAATGGCGGTCATTCGGCCGGAGCGGTTCATTTCTCGAAATCGGACATAGACACCGGTGACGTTACCTCCGGTAACCATGGTACTCGCGTGTTGATTTCGGCTCTTCCGCGCCATACCCTGACGTACGCTATTCACGGGCGCGAACATGGGGGCGGCGGTGACAGGAACGGCAGGCAGGGCACGCATTCCGCTGCGTCATCTGTCGGTTCGCGTGCCGTGGCACGACGCCGGCTGGGATGGGACGGTCTGTCGATCGCCGCGCCTGAATTCAAGCTGCCTGGCGCTGAACCGCATCGGGTCGACAAAAAACGAAATCGCCGAGGAACGCTACGCCGGACAACTCCTTAGCGACATTCCCGACGAGGATGTGCCGCCCTGCTTCGCCGAGCGGGTGAACTTCCTGTCGCCAAAGCCCCAAGGCCGGCAGGCGCGCCATGCCTATTCGAAGACGAGCGATCACCATAAGCACATCTGCGACACGCGGTTCACCCATCCTGCCTACTCGGCAGCGGCGACTCCGTTCGGCTGGCTGTTGAAGGACAGGGCATGGGGAGAGGAATGGCGGAAGGGAAAGATCGACAGTCAGGCCCTCGCCGAAAGATACGGGATCGACTCAAACCCAGAATACGAGCCGGACGAACCCGATTGGCTCGATGACAGGCCGTGGATACAAGGCCACGCTAATCAGAAGGCATTACTGAATGGCTTCTTCGGCGCCCTGAAGCCGAAGCAAAGCCTGATATTCGTTTATGCCAAGCGCACGCCACTCATTGATGATGACCAATGGATGATTGTCGGCGTCGGACGGATCACTTCAATCGGCGACCTTCAGGAATGGGACTATGAACCGCCGAAGGACGCCCCCATCCGCTCTTATCTATGGGAGCGGTCGGTCTGCCACAGCATCCGGTCCGACGGCGGCGACGGCATCCTGCTCCCCTATCATGAACTCCTGGGCCGATGCGAAACGGACGCTGATCTCGACCCGCGCGATTGCATCGCCTTTGTTCCGGGGGAGTACCGGAATGAATTCTCCTACGCGAGCGAACACGTCACATCGACCGGCGCTATTGCTGCGCTACTGGCAGTCAAGCAAGCACTGACTGCCTACAATGAGCGATTCGGTGGTGATTGGGCGACACAGTTAAAATGGATCGATCAACGCCTTGGTGAATTGTGGAACCTGCGCGGCCCCTATCCCGGCCTGGGCTCGGTCCTCTGCGCCATGGGCGTCGAGTACGGCTACCAGCTCGCCTACCACTGCTGGGAGATTGCGGGAGAGAACGGCGATCCTTGGCCGGTCCTTGCCTCCCTCGTGAGAGATCCAAAGACCCTGCCGGGTGATTTGAAGGCACAAGTCACGGGCTTCGCCGACACTTGGAAATATCTCGCCAGCGAACGCGGCGCGAAGCGGCTGACGTTGGCAAAGCTACTGGCGCGGTTCGACCTGACGTTCGATCAAACCGCGCGCTGGTGGGACCCGGCCGCACGGAATACCGCCGGGCTTCGGCACGCCAACGAAGAAATCACCGACGCCGCGATCCTGAAGAATCCGTACGCGCTTTATGAATGTGACCGCTTGCAACCGGCGCCGATCGCCTTCCGCACGGTCGATCAGGGTGCGTTTCCAGAAAAGGCGATCACGAACGCCCATTCGATCCCCTCGCCGTCCGTGATGACAGGCCCGGTCGATGGACGGCGCCTGCGCGCGGCAACCGCCGCGGTACTCGAAGATGCCGCTGTGGACGGGCATACATTGCTGTCGCGGGAAGAGATCATTGCCCGACTCAAGAAATTCAATTTGAGCCCGGCTCTGCCGGCAACGGAAGACCAATACGAGATTCACGGCGACAGGCTTGCCCCGGTCATCGCACCATGCACATTGGAGAACGGTAAGCCGGCCTATCAGCTCGACCGCCTCGTCATTACGCGCGACGTGATCGCATCGTCGGTGAATAAGCGCGTCAAGATGGGCAAGCGCCTCACAGTCAATATCGACTGGCGCGCGGAACTGGACCTCGAATTCAAGGACACACCCGCGCCAAAGGGGTCGCTGGAAGATCGGGGCCGCCGCGAGAAAGCGGCGGCGCTGACCGAACTTGCCGCTTCCCGTTTTTCAGTGCTGATCGGAGCCGCCGGCACGGGCAAGACGACGCTGCTCAAGTTTCTCTGCCACGCGGCACCGGTCCAGTCGCGCGGCGTTCTCCTGCTCGCGCCGACGGGGAAAGCGCGCGTGCGTCTGCAACAGGCAACCGGCGTCGAAGCGCGGACGCTCGCACAGTTCCTGCGGCCAAACCGTTATAATGAAGCGACGCAAAGTTACCGCGTCATCGGCGATGTAGAACGGTATTCAAGCTGCAAGACAGTGATCGTCGATGAATCGTCGATGCTGACCGAGAATCAGCTCGCTGCTTTGTTCGATGCTCTCAGCGGTGTTGATCGCATCATTCTCGTCGGCGACCCTAGCCAGTTGCCGCCTATCGGTGCGGGACGGCCGTTTGTCGATATCGTCAAACTCCTGACACCCGAGAAATTCCCGGTGAACCAGCCGCACGTTGCGGCAGGCTACGCCGAATTGACGATTGGCAGCCGTCAGAAAGGCGCGCAGCGGCAGGACCTGGAACTTGCCGAACTGTTCAGCGGACGGCCCACCGGTCCCGGCGGCGACGAAATCATTTCCAAGCTGGCCGAAGGCAATTGCGGCCCGCATCTGCGCATCTGTCCGTGGACTTCGCCGTCACAGTTGGCTTCGCTGCTGCCGAAGGTCATCGGCGAAGAGCTGGGCATCGACCAGAACGATTTGGAAAAGTCGTTCGCGCTGAAGGCACTCGGCGGCAACGAGAGCAACGGCAGCGTCTATTTCAATTTCTGGTCCTCCGGGCCAGCCGCCGACAAATGGCAGGTCCTCTCGCCCGTCAAGGGCGAAGCGGCGGGAACGCTGATCCTGAACCGTCTCATTCAAAACGGCTTCCGGGCGGAGACGCGCAAGCGCGCGCAGCGCGAAGACCGGCGCTTCGCCAAAGTCGCAGCGCCGATGGGGAGCGACGGGATCATATACGGCGACAAGGTAATCAACCTCGGCAATCACCGCCGCCATTACGTCTACCCGAAGGAGGACAAGGCGGGGAACGAGCCCCTGAGATACGTCGCGAACGGCGAGATTGGCATCGTTACCGGTCCCTTCAGAAAGAAGGGCAGCAACGTCAACCTTAATAACCTCAAGGTGACGCTATCGTCGCAACCCGGCTTTGAATACACGTATTGGGGCAACGATCTCGATGAGGACGGCAAGCTTCTGGAGCTTGCCTACGCGCTGACCGTCCACAAGGCGCAGGGCAGCGAATTCAATACAGTGTTCGTCGTTCTGCCCAACCCCTGCCGGATATTGTCGCGCGAACTCCTCTATACCGCGCTTACACGCCAAAACTCGCGGCTGGTAATATTCTGCCAGGGCGAACCTCACAAGCTGCTGGATTATCGCCATCTCTCCGACGCCGCCCGAAGGCTGACGAATCTCTTTGAGGCGCCGGAGCCCGTTCAGGTCGGCCAGCGCGTCTACGACAACAAGCACATTCACCGCTCAAAGCGCGGCGAGCTGATGATCTCGAAGTCGGAGGTCATAATCGGCAACGAACTCGCCTCGGAGGATATCGAATACGAGTATGAGCGGCCATACATCGGGCAGGACAAGACCCGGCGCTACCCGGATTTCACGATCGAGGACGCCGATACCGGCATGACGTGGCTCTGGGAGCATCTCGGCATGCTGGGCGATGAAGAGTACGAGCGGAAATGGAAACTGAAGCTGGCGTGGTATCGCGACAACGGCATCAAGCCGGATGAGGAAGGCGGCGGTTCAAACGGCACGTTGCTTACATCGACCGAGTTGGATGGCATCAATCACGACCAGATTGCGAAGCACATAAAGAAGATCAAGAGCGGCGGCTAACCGGCACTGAAACACCTATCGCCGCCGATGTTGGAAACGGGTCATTCGCGCCGTTTGGCGATCGTTCGGTGAGTGGCAGCAATGGGATCGACGGCAGTCAACCGGTCGAAATAGCGCGGTGGCGGCTTTAGTCAACTGTGGATCCAGAAGCGGACAGGCAGCTTCCGGCCATTCTAGGCTGATCAGTTGGTCAAAGGGGCCGACGTCCTAGTACTGGAGCACCGAGAGGGAGAGGATACCGGGACGGGTTTGAGCCGTTGGGGTCGAGAGAGAGCGCCCCTCGGCTCGACCCGCTCCGGCTCTCCCGAGGTTCCCTTCATGAAGACGAATCCCGCTTCCACGGCCGCTTTTGCGGCCGCGCCGCTTCCTGTCGCGTCCCCCGCTCAGGCAACCGCCGACGCGCTGGTTCATGCCGCACGGATGATCCTGCCCCATCTCGAACGCGGCCAGCGTGTCGACGCACCGACGCTCCGCGCATCCATGGTCTCCGCCTTCGGAGGTTCCGACGCCGATGGCACCTGGGACTGGAAGACCGCCTACGATGCCTGCGAAGCGGCGACCGTCCTGTTCCTGCGCAAGTTCGGCCCAGCTATCCGCGCGCGGGCATCTTCACCGGCCGCCATGCTGCCGATGCTGGTCAAGATCGCCGGCCTTCTTCCCACCCACACGCGCCGCTCCGAAGAGAGCCAGGCGCTTCAGCAATTCTCGACGCCGATTACTCTCGGCCTGGCGGCCAGCGCCGCCGCGGCGATCACAACCGCCGATCTCGTGCTGGAACCTTCGGCTGGAACTGGGCTGCTCGCCATTCTCGCCGAACTCGCGGGCGGCTCGCTCGTTCTCAACGAGCTGGCCGAGACGCGCGCCGGGCTGTTGGACCACCTGTTCCCCGGTATCGCCGTCACCCGCTTTGACGCCGCGCACATCCACGATCATCTCGACGCCGGCGTCGTTCCGAGTGTCGTGCTCATGAACTCGCCTTTCTCCGCGCTCGCGAACGTCGATCGCCGCGTGGCCGACGCCGCCCCGCGCCACATCGCCTCGGCGCTCGCGCGTCTCGCCGAGGGCGGCCGATTGGTCGCAATCACCGGGGCGAGCTGCGCGCCCGACAATCCGGCGTGGGCCGACACGTTCGTCCGGTTGCAGGAACGCGGGCGCATCGTGTTCTCGGCCGCCATCGATGGATCGGTCTATGCCAAGCACGGCACGACCATCGACACCCGCCTGACCGTGATCGACCGTCTGCCCGCCGCCGATCCCAGCGTGTTTCCGGCTTTGCACCCTTGCGCCCCCGATGCCGCGACTTTGCTTGGTTGGATCGCAGAATCCGTTCCGCCGAGGCTCCCGCTCGCCACGCCGGTCATCACCCGGGCCAGCGTTCGTCCCGCCGCAGCACGGCCGCAGCGCGTTGCGCCGCGCCCTTCCTTCGTCCCGGCCACGACGCCCGAGCCGGAGGCGGTTGAGCTGACCTACGAGACCATCGACTGGGCGCCGGTCGAGGGCGGCCAGATCACCGAGGCGCTTTATGAAGGTTACGGATTGCAGTCGATCCGTATTCCCGGCTCTCAGGCTCACCCAACCAAGCTCGTGCAATCGGCGGCGATGGCGTCGGTGGCGCCGCCGAAGCCAAGCTATCGGCCGCATCTGCCCGCCAATGTCGTCGCGGACGGCATGTTGTCCGACGCCCAGCTCGAAAGTGTGATCACCGCCGGCGAGGCCCATTGCGGTCATCTCGCCGGATCGTGGACGGTGGACGAGACCTTCGACATCGTGTCGGCCGCGCCCGACGACGCTGAAAACGCCGTCCGCTTCCGCCGCGGCTGGTTTCTCGGCGACGGAACCGGCGCCGGCAAGGGCCGCCAGGTCGCCGGCATCCTGCTCGACAACTGGCTGAAGGGACGCCGCTGCGCTGTCTGGGTGTCGAAATCCGACAAGCTGATCGAGGACGCCCAGCGCGATTGGTCGGCACTCGGGCAGGAGCGGCTTCTGGTGACGCCGCTGTCGCGCTTCCGTCAGGGGACGCCGATCCGTTTGGAGCAAGGCGTCCTATTCACCACCTATGCCACGCTACGCTCCGACGCGCGCGACGAGAAGGTTTCGCGGGTCAGGCAGATCGTCGAATGGTTGGGCTCCGACTTCGACGGGGTCATCATTTTCGACGAGAGCCATGCCATGCAAAACGCCGCAGGCGGCAAGGGAGAACGCGGCGACCAGGCCGCCTCGCAACAGGGCCGCGCCGGGCTTCGCCTCCAGCATGCGCTGTCGAACGCGCGTGTAGTCTATGTCTCGGCGACCGGCGCCACCACCGTCCACAATCTCGCCTATGCCCAGCGGCTTGGCCTCTGGGGCGGCGAAGATTTTCCCTTCGCCACACGGGTGGAGTTCGTAGAGGCGATCGAGGCCGGCGGCGTCGCCGCCATGGAAGTCCTGGCGCGCGACATGAAGGCGCTCGGCCTCTATGCGGCCCGTTCACTCAGCTACGAGGGCGTCGAATATGAGTTGGTCGAGCATCGGCTCACCGACGAGCAGATCCGTATTTACGACGCTTATGCCGAGGCGTTCGGCGTCATCCACAACAACCTGGACGCCGCGCTGGAAGCGACCAACGTCACCGGCGAAACCGGCACGCTGAACGCGCAGGCGAAATCCGCCGCGCGGTCGGCCTTCGAGAGCGCCAAGCAGAGGTTCTTCAACCACCTCATCACGGCGATGAAGACGCCTTCGCTAATCGCCGCCGTCGAGCGCGATCTGACGGCTGGCCACGCCGCGGTCATCCAGATCGTCTCGACCGGCGAGGCGCTGATGGAGCGCCGCCTTGCCGAGATTCCGACCGACGAATGGGGTGACGTTCAGGTCGACATCACGCCTCGCGAATACGTTCTTGATTATCTGGCGCACAGCTTCCCGACCCAGCTCTACGAGCCGTTCACCGACAGCGAGGGCAATCTCTCCTCTCGGCCGGTCTATCGCGATGGTCAGCCCGTGCAGTGCCGCGAGGCCGTCGCCTGCCGTGATCGCCTGATCGAAAAGCTCGCGTCGCTGCCGCCGGTCCATGGCGCGCTCGATCAGATCGTCCAACGCTTCGGCACGGAGTTGGTGGCCGAGGTGACGGGACGCTCGCGCCGGATCATCCGCAGACGCGGAACGGACGGCGTCGATCGCCTCGCCGTCGAGAACCGCGCCGGTTCAGCCAATCTTGCCGAGGCGCAGGCCTTCATGGACGACGCCAAGCGCATCCTCGTCTTCTCGGACGCGGGTGGCACCGGGCGGTCCTATCATGCCGAACTGTCGGCGAAGAACCGCCGCCTGCGGGTCCACTATCTGCTGGAGGCCGGATGGAAGGCGGACGCAGCCATCCAGGGCCTGGGGCGGACCAACCGCACCAACCAGGCGCAGCCACCGCTGTTCCGGCCGATCGCGACGAACGTGAAGGCCGAGAAGCGCTTCCTCTCGACCATCGCCCGCCGGCTCGACACGCTCGGCGCCATCACCAAGGGCCAGCGCCAGACCGGCGGCCAGGGTCTGTTCAGGCCCGAGGACAATCTGGAGAGCCACTATGCACGCGACGCGCTTCGCCAACTTTATGTCCTGCTGGTCATGGGCAAGGTCGAGGGGTGCTCGCTGGGCGCGTTCGAGGATGCAACCGGGCTGAAGCTCACCGACAGCAACGGCATCAGGGATGAATTGCCGCCGATCACCACCTTCCTCAATCGGCTGCTGGCGCTGACGATCAAACTTCAGAACATCCTGTTCACGGCGTTCGAGCAGCTCCTGACCGCCCGTATCGAGGGCGCGATCGCATCGGGAACCTACGACGTCGGGCTGGAGACGTTGACGGCGGAGAACTTCGTCGTCACCGGCCGGCAGACCATCTACACGCACCCCGGCACCTCGGCCGAAACCCGTCTGCTGACGATCACGCAGCGCGAGCGCAACCGGCCGGTCACGGTCGACGAGGCGCTGGGCCGGCTCTCCGATCCCCGCGCCCTGCTGCTGGTCAACAGCCAGTCGGGCCGGGCTGCCGTTCAGGTTCCGGCGCCGAGCCTGATGCTCGACGATGGCGAGGTCGAACGCCGCGTGCGGCTCATCCGGCCGATGGAGCATCCCGCCATGCCGCTGGCGATGATGCCGCAGACGCATTGGCGGGAAGCCGACCGCGAAAGCTTCGCTCGCGCCTGGGCGGCGGAACTCGCCGAGGTACCGGAATTCACCGACAGCGAGATCCACATCGTCGCCGGTCTCCTGCTGCCGATCTGGAAGCGCCTGCCGAACGAGTCGAGCCGGGTCTATCGGCTCCAGACCAATACCGGGGAACGCATCGTCGGGCGCAAGGTGTCCCCGGCATGGGTGGCCAGCGCGCTTGAAACCAGCCCGTCGAACCTGTCAGTCGATGACGCCTTCACTGCGCTGATGGATGGCACGACCATCCTCGATCTTGCCGAAGGGCTTCAACTTCGCCGCGTCCGCGTCATGGGCGGCAACCGCATCGAACTGACCGGCTTCACCGACGCGATGCGGGACCGGCTGCGCACCTATGGCCTGTTCCATGAGATCATCTCGTGGAAGCTCCGGATGTTCGTCCCGACCGACGCCGCCGGCCCGGCGATCCTGGCGAAGGTGCTGGAACGCTATCCGCTCGCGCGCGTCGCCGAGCGGGCGGCGGCGTAACGATGGCGCTCGAAGCCGCCGACCTGGCGCAACGGCTCGCGCGCGATGCCGAGGCGGTGTGCCGCCATTATCTCTCCAACGGCCGCCGCGAGGGCCGCTACTGGCTGGTCGGGGATGTGAGGAATGCACCCGGCCGCTCCCTGTTCGTCCGGCTGAAAGGGCCGGAATCCGGCAAGGGCGCGGCCGGAAAATGGACCGACGCGGCGACCGGCGATCACGGCGACCTCCTCGACGTCATCCGCGAGAGCTGCGGCCTTGCCGATTTCCGCGACGTCGCCAATGAGGCCCGGCACTTTCTCAGCCTTCCGAGATCGGAACCCGAACCAGACCATGGGCGGCTTCCATCGTCCGCACCGGCTGGATCGCCGGAATCGGCACGCCGCCTCTTCGCGATGGCACAGCCGATTTCGGGCACAATCGTGGAAGCGTATTTGCGCAAACGCGATATTACGGCTTTGAACGGAACCGGAAGCCTCCGCTTCCACCCACGCTGCTACTACCGTCCCGATGCATGGTCTCCGACCGAGACCTGGCCGGCAATGATCGCTGCCGTCACCGGCCTCGACGGCAAGATCCACGGGGCGCATCGCACCTGGCTCGACCCATCGGGGCGGGACAAAGCGGCGATCGACACACCGAGAAGGGCGATGGGCAACCTCCTGGGCAACGCCGTCCGTTTCGATGTGGCGCACGATGTCTTGGCGGCTGGCGAAGGCATCGAGACCATGCTGTCGCTGCGATCCGTCATGCCCACCATGCCGATGGTGGCAGCGCTCTCGGCCGCACATCTCGCCGCCATTCTGTTCCCAGCGACGCTGCGCCGGCTCTACATCGCCCGTGACGACGATCCGGCGGGGGACGGCGCCATGGCGAGCCTGATCGACCGGGCGAACCAGGCCGGGATCGAGGCAATGGCCCTGTCGCCACGATTGGGCGACTTCAACGAAGATCTACGTACGCTCGGCATCGACGCGCTACGGGCAGCGTTGCGGGTGCAGATCGCTCCGGAAGACGTCGCTCGTTTCATGGAATTGGCCGCATGAAGCGGCACGGGAAATGATGTCCGCGGCGGCGCCGCTCTCATGCCGTATTCGATCGAGGTGCTCTCCAGCCTTGTCGGAGAGGACCGCGCCCACGGCCTTCTGAGAGGGCGATCGGGGCGGCAAACGGCCCGGACCGGCAATGGCGGATGGCCGACTATTTTCCGTCGGCGGCGAGCCGCCTTTACATCGCGAGGCAAAATAGCCGGCCCCCGCCATCCTCCGCTGCGCTTCGGCCCTTCGCTCCGCTTCGGGTGCAGGTCCGGTCCGCCCGCCGCCTTTCGTCGCCATGAAGGCCGCGATGGGCGCGGTCGATCCGACGAAGGAAAGCACCATGACGATCGAACACGACGACACCGGCTACGAGCCGCCGCACACCTCATCCCCGACCGATCACGTCCTCGCCGAACTCCAGCTCTACGGCTATCGCCCCTTCCAGGACGAGCCTGATCCGAGACCGCTACCCGATGGCAATGCCGTCGCCGGTGCCGCGGCCGACATCTTCGACGCCCTGGTTGTCACCCTTGCGGACACCCGACTTGAACCCGACCTCGAAGACCTGCTCTGGTCGACCGTCAATCTCTTTCACCGCGCCGTCAGCCGGATCGAGCGCGAGCTTGACGACAATGAGCAGGCGCAGAAGCGCAGCCAGAAGGAACAGGACGGCTCCGAAATCCGCTCGGTCGAACTCGAACGCCTCACCGCCGAGGGGCAGACGCTGATCGAACGCCGCAACAGCATGGAGTTCTTCCGCGACCAGGCCGCCGACCAGTTCGAGCGCCACACAAATTCGGCCTGGCGGCCGCGCTCAGGATCGAAGGTCAACCACCGCAACCTGACCTCGGCCATAATCGACAGCCGCGACTTCCTCGCCGCCAGGCGCCGGGCCGCCAACGAGGTGCTATTGCCCGCCGGCCCCAAGATCGCCGTCACCGGAGGGCTCGACTTCAACGATCATCGCCTGATCTGGGACAAGCTCGACCGCGTTCACGCCAAGCACCCCGACATGGTGCTGCTGCACGGCGGATCGCCGAAGGGCGCCGAACTCATCGCCGCCAAATGGGCCGACCACCGCAAGGTGCCTCAGATCGCCTTCAAGCCCGACTGGACCAAGCACGCCAAGGCTGCACCGTTCAAGCGCAACGACGCGATGCTCGACGTGCTGCCGATCGGGGTTATGGTCTTCCCCGGCACCGGCATTCAGGACAACCTCGCCGACAAGGCCAAAAAAGTTCGGCATTCCAGTTTGGAGATTCGGGAGCGGCGGCGCGTGAGCGCCGCTTGCTACCGACCGCTACTCTCGATCCTTTGCTCTCCTCCGCAGTCGCATCCCCGCCGGCGGAGATAGGCCGATTGAGGAAGCTGGGCTGTACGGTAATGTTGAAAGCTGCCGTTCGGATCGAGAGGCCGCAGCTATAGCAATGGCACCCGTAGCTCGGTCTGGGAACGTCACCGCGCCTTTTGTAGCCGGACGTCCAGTAGACCGGCCAACGCCGTCTTCAGCATGGCCTTCCGGTCATCGAAAAACGCCTCGAACTCAGCGAAATCCAACGACACGGCCG
>Ga0302156_10002597_pt1 | contig 14646 bp, 16 predicted proteins | sample I_Bog_N3_2_FD_193503 | JGI IMG/M metagenome (GOLD analysis project Ga0302156, IMG submission 193503) | Peat permafrost microbial communities from Stordalen Mire near Abisko, Sweden - I_Bog_N3_2 | ecosystem: Environmental > Terrestrial > Soil > Wetlands > Peat | place: Sweden: Abisko, Stordalen... | reverse complement strand
CGCTTGTGGCGCGGATCAACCAGCGCCACGATCGACGACGCAGCGCCATCGAATCCCGCTTCCGCTCCCAGCGGAGGGCAGCACCTGCATAAGCAAGAGTCATGCCAGAAAGTGTGATTTTGTCAAACTATGGGGCGGTGCCCTGGTCTTCCTTTCCGGCAGCCTGCCGCCCCGCGGTTTGCTGCATCACGTGCAGTGCCACCATCAGGTTGGCCGCGGTCCACAACAGCGGCGTCACGTCGTTGGGCTCCCAGCGGCCGCGCCGGAGGTAATACAGTTCCGGGCAGAGCCAGCTCTCCGGGGCGTCTTCCCGCCGCGCCAACTGGGCCAGGGCGCGGTTGAAGTGGTGCACCTGCTTCTCGTGGTCGTGCCGCGCCCCGCCGGCCAGGAATTTCCGGCCGTAGATCACCGACAGAACCGGGTCGAAGATGCACCACTGCGCTTCCTGGCTCGGCTTCATCAGCGCGTCGCGGACCGACATCTGCTCGCTCACGTTGGCGGTGCGCTGCTCCTCGGCGACCAGCAAATCGTAATCGGCGCACCAGAACGAATCGCCGAGATAGCGCCGGACTCCCGCCTCGCCGCCGAGCATGGTTTCGACCCCGGCCAGGATTCGCTCGCGCTGCGAAGCGTCCGCCACGTCGAGTGGCCAGATCAGGAACAGCAGGGCGCTGTCGTACTCCCGGGCGTTCTCGCCGTCGATCGACTCCCACGGCAGGATGCGCTGCAGCGCGTCGCGGCCGGCGGCGATCAGCGGGTCCAGCGGCACCGCCCCGTCGGGCGACGGCAGCACCTGGCGGAACGCCTCCAGCCCGGCCACCACGGCGCCGATGCTGGACGCCTCGACCTTGCGCTTTTCCTCCCAGTGGCCGCTGTCGCGGTCCTCCCAATAGCGGATCGCCCGGAAATAGGCGGGAAACAGCGACAGCAGGTCGGTCTCCCCGGCCGTGAGCGCCATGGCGCCGGCCAGATGCAGGCGGGAGGCGAGCCACAGGAGATAGCCGAGGGCATCGTTCTGGGCATGCGACCAGTCCTCGGCAACCTCGCGCAGGGTGTTGCCGTCGAAGCGGATATGCGGGCGGTTCATCGGCACCGCGGGGTCGGCGCGGCCATCGATGATCGCCTCGAAGCGGTACCGGTGCCGGCCGAAATACTCCAGCAGGGCGCGCACCGTCCGGCACGCCACCGCCGCCTCGCCCACCGCCAGATGGGCATGGGCAACATGGATGTTGTCGCGCACCCAGACATGGCTGTAGCCGGTGTACTGCGCCTCGGCACGCAGATGCGCCGCTGGGAACAGCCCGTTGGGCAAGGCCGGAAAGTCGAACGTGTTGCTGCGGCGGAGCAGGTCCCGCAACTGCCGCAGGTCATCGGCGGTGTAGGAGTCGCGGCGCCACGGGAAGACGGGCGCGAAGGCGCCGGGGGTGCGGAGGTCAGGCATCGTCGTCGCCCAGAACGTCCCTGATAAAATCCCGGATGGCCATGCGTTCCGTCTCCAGCCGGTGCTCGAGTGCGAACTTCAGCGCCTCGTCAGCCCGCTCCCTTGCCTCCTGTGCGCGACCGCGCCGTTTTTCGGCCTCCGCCATGTCCAAGCTTACCTCCGTCCACTGCGCCGGATACGCCACGCCAAATACGTCGCGGGCCTGCCCGAAGACAGCGAAGGCAGCAGCGGTGTCGGCCGGGTCAAACTGTAACAACACCCTCGCCAGGCCGCGCAGGGCCTGACCTTCCTCGAAGGGGTTCTTCTTGAGCCCCGCAAGCGCCATCTCGTAAAGGTCGCGGGCAGGCCGGTATTCCCCGGCCTCGGCGTAGTACCAGGCTTGGCGGCTGCGGGTCTGGCTTTCCCGCCAGTCGTCCGGCCGGGGAATATCCAAGCTTTCGCTGAAAGCGCGTTCGGCCATGTCACCGCGGGCGCTCCGGTCTCCGGCCAGTTGCGGATCACTGCCGAGCACCCGGAACAGCCGGGCATTGCACTGGCCGACATTGCTCAGCGTCTGGCTCAGCTCAATGGCGAGTTCCTGTCCATCCTCCGACTCCGGCTCGCAGAGATCCCGCGCTTCGGTGCAGATGCGTTTGGCCTCCTCGTAGGCGTCGGCCGCCTGGTGCAGCAGTTCAAGAGCGCGCTGACGCGACTCGGCCGACATCGCCTGCCGCCGTCGGCTGCGCAGCGAAACCGCCCATTCCTCGTAGATCGCGCCGCAGCTGTTCCGTGACTGCGCCAATCGGAACATTCCCTTGATACGGCCCGTCGCGTCGGCCGCAGCGGCGAGTTCCTGTGCCCTGATATCGATGCATTCCGTGATTGCCTGCTGCGCCGCCGCAAAGTCGTGCAGGTACTGCAGGCACACCGCCTTGTCGTTCAGGGTGCGGGCCAGTGCGAGCCTGGCCTCGCGCCCGCCGCTTTCGGCTTCCTTGCGGCGCAGCCTCTCCACCCGTTCGTAGATGCCCCGGCACTCGGCCAGATGCCCGCGGTTCAGCATGAACAGGATGAGGCTGTCGGCCAGCCGGCACACTGTTTCGTTATCACTGTATTTCCGCGCGGTCCGGTCACACCAGATCACGTTCTGCCATTCCAGTTCGAACCAGTCGAACGCCGCCTCGGCGATGTACTGTCCTTCCAGCCGGCCTTTGTCGATCTGCGCGGCCTGCCCGGCGGCGGCACGCCCGAACCCGGCGGCGGCCTGCCGCTCCGCATCGGGAAGCAGTTCCTTTTCCGCCAGCTGCCTGGTGGCAAAATCGCGGACGTATTCGTCGATGTAGTAGCGGGAATAGGCACCGGGGGACCAAAGGAACTGGTGCTTCAGCGCCTTACCGAGTTCGGCGGTGGACAGACCCGTCACCTCCGTGACGACCTGATGGCAGATCGCCCCAGGCACCCGACTGAGCAGCAGGAACGCCCGCTTGTGCGCCTCGGTCAGCTCCAGGAACCGCTTGGCGAGCTCATCGCCCCAGAGCAGCTCGAACGTCGTCCCGGCCTTGTCTTTCGCCGCCGCCAGGATATCGACCAGCAGGTCTTCGCCGCACCGCTCGGCGAACATCTCGATAAACAGCGGGTGGAAACGAAGGGGTTGGCAGATCCCGGCGATCAGCTTACGGCTCTCGGGATCGCGGAAATCGGCCTTGCCGTTGGCGATGCACGCGCGTTGCCGGAAGAGTTCCGCCGCATCGCCCGGGTCGAGGTCGGGGGCAAGGGTGACCGTGCGCGGCGCCCTGAACTCGTCCCGGGGAATATAGACGGCGCAGGACGGCGCAGGCATCTCCTGACCCCAGCGGGCGATAGTGCCGTCCCTGTCCGGGTTGCCGGTGGCATCGAGCACGACCAACATGCGTTCCTGACGGAACTGCTCGCGGAGGATACGGTTGCAGGCACCAGGGTCGGGCTGCTCACGCCCGCGGAGCACCACCGACGCCACCTTGAGCACGAGATCATCGTAGGTGGCAATGTTGCGGCAGTCCACCCACACGCCGCTGCCCGGCAGATCCCCGGCCTCGCGCAGGTCGTAGGCGACACGGCGCACCAGCGTCCTCCGGCCCGGGCGGGGGCTGCCACTGACGACCACGAACCCGCCCTGGCGGATGTGGTTCTGCAGGCCCTGCCGCTCCCGGGCCCGTCCCACGAATGTCTGCGTCGGAGGATCGATGCCCCATTGTGCAGCCGCCGGGCCGGACAGCCGGGCGGCCTGGTTCCACTCGCTGAAGGCGCGGTCGACTGCAGCCTGCAGATCCTTTTCGATGTCGGCCCGCGGTGCCCTGATCTGGTCGTACCACTGTTTCGGCTTATTGACGGCCTGGAGTTTCCCCAGAGCGCTGTGCTCGAACAAATCATAGCAGTCGGTGACCAACAACGGCAGCAGCCGGAAACCCTTGCCGGAATCGGTGTCGTGGCGCCGCACCATCTGCGGAATTTCGACCCCGGTAATGTAGGCCGAGCTGAAGAACTCCCGGGTCATCAGGCAGATGGCGGCAAAGGATTCCTCGATTTCTTGGGTGATCCCGGCGCTCCACTCCGCGCCCGCGGGAATCGTGTCGTGATACATGGCCACCACCGCGTAGCGCGGCAGCAGATTGCGCATCGTCTCGACCAGATCCTGATACTCGTGCTGGTAGCTGATGAAGACCTTGGGCGCGTTTTTCAGTCCCGACACCGCAGGCCAAAAGCAAATCTCGCTCATAAGCGGCATTCTCCCCACAGCGGATCGCGCCGAGACCGATGAGATGCAAAGCCGACAGGCGGCGCAACCGATGCACACGAGCATAACCGCGTCGTCACGATACCGCAAATAGAATAATGTCAGGCGGAACATCTTCCCCGGCCGGTGCGGACACGCGATTCCTGCCGTCGGTTGGGTCGCCGCAATCGGGCCGCGCCGGTTCCCCGGCCTACGGCCGCACGCCCGACCGCGGGCCGGACGGGCCGTCATGTATCATTCGCGCGAACACGCCTGCAACGTCTTGTCAGAGACGCGCCACGCAAGGTGTTCCTCATCGTCGACAACCTGCGTGTCCACCGCGCCAGGTTGGCCAGAACTAACCAACTGGCCTCCTGGTACGAATGAGACCGTCGCAAACCTGGGGGGTCAGGCGGCCCGGCGGTAGGGCCGCTTGGCCCGCCATTCGGCGGCGGCGTAATCGCGGTCGAACGTGCCGTTCATCACAGCCGTACGGACCTTCAGCATCAGGTGCGCGCCGCGTGGCGACCACCGCATCTGCTGGTTCGCGTTCATCCGCCGATGCAACAGCCATTGCACCGTACTTTCGGTGGTCGCCGTCGAGATCGGCAATTCCAGGCGCCGCGCCGTGGCATAATCGATGATGATCTCGGCATGCCCGGCCACATAGGTCTCTAAACTCCGAAGCTGCCCGGCCACTTTTTCCGCCGCCGCGGCAACGGGAGAGGTCGTGTCGTTGGCCGCGGCATCCAGCGGACCAAGCGTCTCGCCGATCAGGTCGAGAGCGCGCTGGACCTGACCGTGCCACAGCCGCCAACGGATGTGCTCCTCGACGACATCGACGAGCCGGGCGCCTTCCGGGCACTCCTCGGCGGTGGCGTCGGGCCAGCCTTTGGCGGTCTGGGCAACGTGCTGGATGTGCATCCCCAAATGAAACCAATCCAGCACGTGGTAGGTCGGACCAACGGCCGCCATCTGCCCCAGGCCCCGCGGTCCCTCGGCGCCGTCGCTGAGGATGGTCATCGGCGTCGTCTTCGTCGCCCCGAGGTCGTGCAGCACGCCGCGCAGTTGCTGCGCCTCATGGTCGGCCTCGGCCGGCACGCTGGCGAAGACGACGTGCCCGCCGTTGTCGTTGCTGGCCTGTGCCACGATGACCTCGAAGGAACGAGCCTGATAGCTGCGCACCGACCGGACGTGGCCAGAGTCGATCGAGAGCGTGATCGCCTTCGCCGTGGCTTCCGGAGTGGAACGCAGTGGCGCCGCCGCCTGGCACTCCAGCCTGGCGCCGACCCGCAGGGTACGCCGCCGGATGGTCTCCACCGTCGGCACCTCGCCGAGCGGAAACAGCTGATCCATCAGGCTGCGGGCGCGACGATAGGGCATCGTCGCGCCCATGTCGCCGACGGTGCGTTCATATTCCGGCGTGCAGCGATCGGGCATGATCTCGGTCACCGGCGAGAGCGTCTCGCGTCGGCTCTCACTGCACGGGCACGGCCCGAAGCGGGGTGCACGGACCTCGACGACGCCGAACAGTGACCGCAACCGGCGCGGTCGCCGGTCCTTCAGCGGACGCCCGGCGCCACAGCGCGGACACCGACGGCGGGTCTGACAATGCTCCTCGGTCTGAGCTTGCACGAGGTGACGCTGGAGCCCGGCCAGGACCTCGTTGCCCTCCGCCAGCGACAAACCCAACGTCTCCGGCGAGCAAGCCGCCGCGGTGCCGCCGCCGGCATGCACCTCGAACACTTGCGCCCCGCCGCCGGCTCTGGTCAGTTCCACCATCACGCGCCACCGCATCGCACCCCTCCGCGCTGATAACACCTTGATAGGGTTGCAATTCTACCAGCGCTCCTGCGGATTGGAAGCAGCGATCGGTCGGCAGTCTCCGCTACAGTATGGTGCTGTCGGGGCGGCGGCTCGGGTTCCCCCCCAGGTATGCGACGGTCTCATGTGTACCAGGAGGCCGTTTCGTTAGTTCCAGCCGGTTTGCCAGCGCCAAGCGGTCCCCCGGATCGGCCTTCCTGGGGCGGCCGGACGGCTGACGCTTGCCCGTTGCGCTCCTGCCCGTACATCCTGACCGCATGTTCAGTGTCACCGAAGCCGAGGCTGCCTCCATTCGTCGCGTGTTCGAGGAGGAGGGCGAGCTGTCCGCCATGATCGAGCTGCGCCGGCACTTTCCGGGCATCATCGACAACGCCAAGGCGCGGGAATGCGCCAGGACTATCGCGGGGTGGAAGCCGGCGCTTGCAGTGTCCCGTCCGGTCACGCGGTTGCAGCCGGGCAAGCGGCGATCGGCCGGATAGCGGTTTCACCGCTACCTCCCGCCTTTCTGCTGAATGTGGCGGGACGGAGTAAGGCGCGATAAGGAATCGTCGTGCAGGCGCTATACCGGCGTTGCACCTGCTCCCGAGCAGGCTTTTGCGCATGCCGGCCTGCATCTGATTTCCCCTGCCGCAACGCCACGGTGGGGCTGCACTCATCGTTCGAGACAAGCACCGCGCTGTGGCTGAGATATCCACAGCCTAGATTCAATTTCTACTTAATTTCTTAATTTAGGCCGCGATTTATCGTTTTATTACAGTTTGTTAGGGTGGGTAAAAGCAACCAACCGGGTGGGGCTTTGCAACCAAACGGACGGTGAAAGACAACCAAACGGAAGGCAGATGACACCAAACGGGTAGGGCCTTGGAAAACCTTGGCGGCCGATCGTCTCGTGGGCCTGGAAAAGCAACCAAACGGAAGGCAACCTTACTTGCGACTCGCGTTGTGTTTTAGTATGCAGGGTCCATGAGCCTGACAATGGAGCAGCGGACGAATAACGCTGGGTGGCCGAAGGCGGGTGAGCTCATCCAGATGGCCGGGACGCACCCACTGGAAGCGTCGGATCGGGCAATTCTCAACATCCTCTACCAGCATGCCCACGATTCCGGGCGAATGACCGATCCAACCGCCGAATGGGAAATCCCGCTCTGCGAAATCCGCCCGTCATCGCATCAAGGGAACGAGCGGCTCTACGAGAGCCTCCAGCGGCTCCGGCGGGTCGAAGTGACGCTGAGCTACTACGCGCCCGGGAAAGGCAACCAGGAGCCTGAGGAGCGCCTCCTCCTTACAGGCCTGTTCGATTTCTTCGACGTGTCTGCGCGTGAGCTGGAAAAGCGGGCCACATTACGGTTCGGCCTCCCGAAGAAGCTCGCCCCGCTCTTGGCCCGGTCGGATCGGTGGGGCCGGATCAAAGCCGAGGTCGTGTGCGCTATGACGTCGAAATACGCCATCGCGCTTTACGAGACGATTCAGCTCAGGGCACATCTCGATAGGTGCGTGGAGACATTTCCGATTGAACGTTTCCGGGAGCAGCTCGGCGTCCCTCCGGGTGCCTATGAGAACGGCACCAACTTCATGACTAAGGTCATCACCCCGGCCCTGCTTGAAGTGAACGGGCTGTCGGATGTGGGGGTGAAGGTCGAGCTGTGCCGCCGACACGCCCGCGCGCCGATCTCCGGCGTCACCGTGGCGTGGTGGAAGAAGCAAGGGGACGAGTTCCGAGCGACTTTGCAGGAACGGGGCCGGAGCAAGCTCGGTCGGATGGCGCGGCTCAAGGGAAAGACTGAGATTGTCGCGCCGCTGCTTCCCCCACTTGCGACCGGCGCAGGATGATCGCCGCCGCATCTGCCCCTCTCAACAACCATCTGTATCGATGGAATCGGACATAGCCACCCCCCTAGTGGATTCGTGGACCAGCTCACCAGCCCACTGGTCCACTGTCTTGAAGGTCCACTGACAAGTCCGCTATGATCGAACAACGAACAGGAGGCAGGCGTGCTCATCATCACGCTCTCAAGTCGCAAGGGAGGGTCTGGGAAGACCACCTGCGCTTCACATCTGGCTGTCGCTGCGGAGGACTCGGGCGCCGGGCCGGTCGGCCTGATTGATCTCGACCCCATGCAAGGGCTGGCCGCCTGGTTCGCGGCACGACAGGCTGAAACCCCGCTGCTGGCAAACTCCCCTGCCCTTGAAGACCCAGCCACCGTCTCCGAACTCCTCGAAGTCCTCCGCACTGCCGGATGCCGTGTCGCTATCATCGATACGCCACCCTCGATCGGTCCGGTCGTACAGGCTGCGGTCCGGGCATCCGATCTGGTCCTCGTGCCCGTGCAGCCGTCTCCGGACGACCTGCGGGCAGTCGGACGCACCGTGGAAGCCGTTCGTGCGTACCGGAAGCCCCTGGTCTTCATCATCAATCGTGTGAAGCCCAGGTCGAGGCTCACCGGGGAAGCTGCCATCGTGCTTTCGCAGAGCGGCACGGTGGCCAGCGTGCAGATCGGCGACCGCGTCGACTACGCTGCGGCCAAAACCAACGGCCTCACGGCACCTGAGATTGGCTGCACACAGGCCGAACAGGAAATGCGGGAGCTGTGGGGTTACGTCGCGAAGAGGCTAGAGGAAATTACAAATGTCCCAGCATAAGAGGGTTAGCATGGCCAGCCTCGTGGCCGACAAGACGACCGCCGTGATACCTGAACAGGTAGCTGTTCATGAGGCGGTCCAGCCGGAAAGTGGCCCCGCCGACCCGCCGATAAGCCCGCTGGTTGGTGCGCCGACCATCCCATCCACCAACAGGTCTGATAACCAACCCGCTGTTCGTGCAACCCGCCGGCCGGCTCGTGGACCAGTGGGCCAGCCCACAAGCCCACCAACGGACAAGCGTGAGCGCTGGGAGGCAGAACCCAAGGCCACATCGCCCACGACGACGATCAGCTTCCGGGCGCCCATTGAGCTCGACGAGCGGCTGCGGGCCTATACGTACCACCGCCGTGCATTGCGGCAGGACCTTCTGTGCGGGCTGCTCGACGATTTCTTAGCATCGAAGGGATTCTGACGGGCGCCCCACGCTGTAGTGTTCCGATCGGAAAGGAAGACCGGCGCGGGAGGCGATTAGGCTGCATGAACAACGTTTTAGCGAGAAGCAGCGAAGCAGCTAAATCGATGGCGTTGGCGCGTATGCCTCTTCGACGTGCTGGGGGTCGTTGGCAATCACCCGCAGGTAGCTGCGAGCCGTCGTGTCCGGATCGCGCTTGCCAGTTTCCCAGTTCCTGATCGTCTCGACTTCAAGGCCGTAGCGCACAGCAAACTGTTCGCGCGTGAGACGCAGCCGCTCGCGCAGTTGCCTCACGTCCGGCAACCGCGGCGGCTCCACGGGGGCCGCCGCAATGCCAGCCCTTGCGAGGTCGTCCGTGACCGCCTTCGGGTCCTCAACCGTCGGCAGTTCCACAAAGACCCGGCCATCCTCGAGCAGCGCTTCGATCGTCCGCTTCGCCCGCAGCATGCTCAGCCCGCGACGCGCCAGCACAAACATGCCGTCGATCGTCTTAGGAACCCTGCGGTCTGTAGGCAGGCGCAGGACGAATGTGGCGGGTGAACCGGATTGTACGCGGTCGACGCCCCGGATTGGCCCCAGTCGTGCGAAGCGCTCCCTCAATGACGATTCCATCGTAACCCATCTCCTTCATCGCAGCCTGCGCGATCACCATCAGGTTCGCAGCCCCAACCGCATTGGCACTGGCGTCCTGAACGTGGGTGCCTCTGGCCACCAGCACGTTCCCGTCTTCGACAGGCTCTGCCGTGAACGTGAGCTGGCCGATCGGGGTCTGAACCAGCACCGTCACCACGGGGTCGTCGGTCATGTCGTTGATGATTTCGAACGAGATGTCTGCGACGTCCCACATGCATTTATACTGGGCCTTTGGCCCAGCGGTTTCAATGGTTGGTTCATGCTCCCAGGAGCCCGCGGTCTTCGCGAGCAATCTCAGGGCTGCGCAGCGCCGCACCTCCTCCGCGGAGATGCTGAGCTTCCATCATCACGTGTAGACGACATTGTCTTTACGCCAACACGGTGGACTGGCATGCCGCTCGCCATCCGCAGCGAATGAGGTCAGGCCGGGACACGCGCCAGCACGTTGCGCACCGCGGTTGCCGTCCAGGCGCCACCCCGGGGTGTCCTGATGCCGCGCCTGGTCATCTCGGCGGCAACCTGGCGCATGTCGGTTGCCATCGGACCGACGTCGGCGGCGAAGGTGTCCGCCTTCCGGGCAACGCCGGCCGTCGCCGCAGTGGTGTCGCGCGGTGCGCCGCCCCGCCAACCGCCGAGCTTCACGCCCCGCGCCTTCGCCGCCGCCAACGCCACCTTGGTGCGCAGGCTGATCGCCCTGGCCTCTTCCTCGGCCATGGCGGCGTAGACGTGCAGCATGACGAGTGGTTGCGACCACTACGAGACCGCATCTTGATGCGGCAACCACAATTTGGTATAGCACATAGTGCTATGGCCAGATCGTGAGAGTCTTCTTGGTCCAGCAGGTTTCCAAGCTGGCACGCAAAGAGCGTCTTCCTGACGCTGCCCTGTGTCGGGCGGCGCGGGAAGTGCTGGTTGGGACGCTCGGTGCCGGAGAGGCGGATCTCGGCAGTGGGTTGTTCAAGAAGCGCGTGGCCCGAACGGGCGGCGGCAAGAGTGGTGGCTATCGGGCGATCGTCGCGTATCGCCGGCCGAACACGGAACGGGTGCTGTTTACGTACGCCTTCGCGAAAAACGCAGCTTCGACGCTGACGCCACAGGGACACGAGGCTCTGGTCAGAGTGGCGGACGCCTTTGTGGCGGCAGACGACGTGCAGGTGGCTGCGCTGTTGGCCGCCGGCGATGTGAGAGAGGTAGGCTGCGATGGCGAAAGCTAGAGCGAATGTCACGAAGCGTATGGGGCCGGGGGCGGTCGAGAACGAAGTGCTCGCGACCGCGCATGGACTGGCTGCGGCACTGCACCGGGTAGGCGCAGTGGACGATGTGACGATGCGCGACATGGACCGGCTGTGCCTGCCGCCACGACCTGACTATCCCGGTTCGGAAGTACGACGTATCAGGACTGCGACCCGGATGAGCCAGCCGATGTTCGCGCGGCTCCTGGGCGTTGACAAGTCTGCGGTCGCCCAATGGGAGCGCGGAGCCAAGCGGCCATCGGGGCCGGCCCTACGTCTGCTGGAGGTGCTCGACCCTGAGAAGCCCGAAAGCCCGGTGGTCCAGGTTCGGCGGAGCATGACAGAATTAGCTGGCTGACTCCGCAGGAGCGTCAGCCAAGATACCCGCGGTCTGAATTCTGTGCGGCACGGAGAGGGGCGGTATTGCCATCCCGTGTAGACAGCATTGTCTTTACGCCAACACGGGGTTCTACGCTCAAACCCTAGAAATTTTTGAAACTGTTTCTATTCAATAGGTTGCCGCTTGTTTGCAGTGGCGGGGGGGGGCGATCGGAGACCGTTTGCTGCGGAATATGCGGACCCTGGGGCGGTCCATGCCGCCAGGTGGGCATGGCTCGGCTGCCAACTTTCCCTAAAAGGCCCTATTTCGGGAAAGTCGCTCGGCCACCGTCGCGGAAATCCGTGGCTGGCAGGCCGTTGCCGGACGTCGGCCAAGCATCGTTTTCGGGAAAGTTGGTTCGGATGGCCTGCTCAATGGCCCACAACCGTGGCGGCGATCCTGAACCACGTTATCCTAAGCCTTTGAATCTTGATGGTTTCAAAAATTTCGAGGGTTTGAGCCCAGAACCCCATGTTTGGGCGCTCGCGGACATGGCGGGCCTGGTGGACGAGGCCCAGGGCGCGCGCGACGGGCTGCGGGCCTGCGCGGTGCTCAATGCCGCCGACCCAGGGTCATCGTCCGACAATGCGGACGCCGCCGCCGCCCTGGCCGACTTCCCTCGGATCGCGCTGATTGACGCCCCGCTGCGCCGCAGGAAGGCGTTCGCCAACGCGGTGGGGTCCGGCCTCTCGGTGGACGAGCTGACGCCACGCGACCCAAAGGCCTGCGAGGAGCTTGCGCAATTGGTCCGCAATGTGTTTACCATTGCGTAGTCATTGAATAGCAGTTGGAGATAGGTTGCATGGCAATTACGAAGGGGCGCCCTCGCCCGGTGCCTGACGTGGGCGAAGCCTTCATCGCGAAGGCGCCCGACGCCGCCAAGCCGGCAAGCCGCTGGCAGCGCGGCACCAGAACGCAGATCACGCTGTCGATCGCGCCCGAGCTGCTGGAGCAGGTGGACGCGGTCGCCCACCGTGAGCACCTGAGCCGGGCGTCCCTGCTGACCGTTTGGATCAACGACCGGCTGAAGCGGGAAGCCGCCGCCGGTCAGCACGGGTAGCGGCTTATCGGAAGCTATGGGCGGACGGAGCGCCTGGCACCCACAGCCAGCAGTGCGATCACCGCGCCGGCCAGCACATCCACCAGGTAGTGCCCGCCAACCGGCGGCACCGACAGCAGCATCACCGCGTTCAGGGCAACGGCGATGCCGGTCAGCATCCCCATGCCGCGCCACCCGTAGGCGAACAGCACCGCTAGCGTCGCGTGGTACGCCGGCATAGTGACGATCCCCTCCAGCGCGGGCGCGTCGAACCGCCATGGCCCGGACCCGCGCAACGCCAGCAGGTCAGGCAAGTACGTCGCCGTGACCGCGTGGGCAGTGAAAGGGCCGAGCGCGGGCCAGAGCAACGAGACTGCCACCGTCGGAAGCAGGGCCAACGTGGCGAGCACGACCATCTCGTGGTTGCGCCGGGCTGGCAGCAGCAGGACCGACAGCGTGATCTGCGGCGCCAGGCTGGCGTAAGCCAGGGCGAGGGTTCGGTGCAGCGCCGGATGGGCCAGCATGGCGTCGTACAGCGTCAGCCAATCGAACCCTAGGGCACGGTCCATGTCGGTCAGAGCGGCGTCCTGGAGGGGCCGGGAGCACGTCGCAGCGAGGTAGGTCAACACGCAGCCGGCTACGGCGAAGGCGATCCACAGGCCCCCGCTCCCGGCCTTCGTCGAGAGGGCGCGGCTGCGTCGTCGGTAGGCCGCCGCGATGGCCAGGAGCAGACCGACGGCACCGGCCGGTATCCATAACCGGTCGATCGACAGTCCGACGTGGACGCACCAGGCCGTATCGAGCAAGGCCATGCTGCCCACCAGGGCCCACGCGATTAGCGTCACGCCCGCTTACTCCCTTATCAGAAGCGATCGCTCTGGTCGGGTCGGTCAGCGCGCCCGCTTTTTCTTCGCCGTCGGCGCGGGCTTCTCAAGGCGCGGTGGCGGCGTTACCGGGCGCAGGCGGTCGGCCAGCAGTCCGGCAGCGTCCGACGCCTTGGCGCCCAGAGTAAGCGTGGAGGCGCGCAGGACCAGCGCCGGCTGAGGGGGTGGCGGAGGAGGAGGCCCGGGTGGCGATGGCGGTGCCACTTCAGGCTGAGGGACCGGGGGCTTGGCCGGTTGGCGCGCGTGCACGTCGATGAGGTCGAGAAACCGCTTCCCGTTCTTCAGCAGCTTGTCCCAGACCCGGATCTGGAGCGTTGTTCCATCCCGCAGGGTGACCCGGTAAAGCGCGCCCTGGTCGCCGAAACGGATCAGCTCGGCCTGCCCAGAACGGATTTGGTGAAGCATGGCGGCGTACTCGCCGAATTCCAGCGTCCGGCCGACCTTGCGCCAGATTGAACGATGAAACCGCCAGCTTCGCTTGGCGAGAAACCAGCCGTCCTCGGCCGTCACCTGCGCTCGATCATCAGGGCTGTGCACGCGGCGCCTCCATCGCTACCCGGAAAGATCGGTCAGGCATCCGTGGATGGCAACGCTGGCGCCGCGCCCCTCCTGAGCATCTGCTGAATTTGTGGCCACCGCCGCTGCCTGACCGCCTCCAGGGCTGCCTGCGCCTCCGTTGTGGTGGGCGTGGCGACCTGTTCAGCGCCTCGCAGAAAGGAAGATTGAGGAGAGGGAGTCTGTAGTCCCGAAGGTTTACGGTCATAGGGCGCGGCCAGGGAATCCGCCGGCAGCATGAACGAGTACACGTTCGGCCCCTGCCGCTTGGCGCCCGGAAACCCGCCCGGATTGGGCACCCAGGTCTGCACCCACGCCAGCAGCCCGGCAGCGGCGAGCAGCTTCAGCGCGGTGCCGACGGTGCTCGCGGACATGCCCGTCCGCTTGGCCAGGGTGTCATGGCTGGGGAATGCCCGGCCGGTGCTCACGGCGAAGTCGAGGAGGCGCTGGCCGATGGCTGTGTGGTTGTAGGTCAGCTTCTTCGGGCCGTCGCCCGGCTCGACCTCGAAGGTAGCGCCGCGCCGGACTAGCAGTTCAGCACGCCAGCGCCAGGCGGTGCGCTGCTCGCGGTCGGTGGGGTGGAATTTGGTCACAGTTCCTCGCAGGGCTGTTGAGCAGCCCGCCGTCGCGGCGGAACCGGGCACGCAGATCCCCGTGGCAAGACGGGCTTGCGTTTCGGCCGGAATGCGGGGAAACTGATGATTGTCAGGTCATCATGTTTCCCGGGGCACCCCGGTTATGCACGGCCCGCCCATGTGGCGGGCTTTGCTGATTCTGGGCTAGGTATAGCGGATCGCAATCATCGGCGGCTCGGATCGCAATAGATGGCGGGCCGTGCCCACGCTCATTGCAACGGACCTGAGGGGTCCGACCCACAAT
>Ga0302156_10002593_pt1 | contig 14661 bp, 17 predicted proteins | sample I_Bog_N3_2_FD_193503 | JGI IMG/M metagenome (GOLD analysis project Ga0302156, IMG submission 193503) | Peat permafrost microbial communities from Stordalen Mire near Abisko, Sweden - I_Bog_N3_2 | ecosystem: Environmental > Terrestrial > Soil > Wetlands > Peat | place: Sweden: Abisko, Stordalen... | reverse complement strand
GACGGCGGCCTCTTCGCCATGGGCCAGACGGGTGGCCTCATTGGCCAGAACCTTCTTGGCCTCGTTGATGCCGGCCCCTTCCAGGGCGGCCAGACGGGCGACTTCTTCCAGCGGCAGTTCGGTGAACAGGCGCAGGAAGCGGCCGACGTCGGCGTCTTCGGTGTTGCGCCAGAACTGCCAGTAGTCCCAGGCCGACAGACGATCCGAGTTGAGCCAGACGGCGCCAGATGCGGTCTTGCCCATCTTGGCGCCGGAGGCGGTGGTCATCAGAGGCGTAGTCAGGCCATAGAGTTCCTTGCCGTCGACCCGGCGGCCCAGCTCGACGCCATTGACGATATTGCCCCACTGATCCGAACCGCCCATCTGCAGCAGGCAGTTTTGACGCCGGGCCAGTTCCAGGAAATCATAGGCCTGGAGGATCATGTAATTGAATTCCAGGAAGCTTAAGTTCTGCTCGCGCTCAAGCCGCAGCTTGACCGAATCGAAGCTCATCATGCGGTTGACCGAGAAATGACGGCCATAATCGCGCAGGAACTCGATGTAGTTCAGTTTGTCCAGCCAATCGGCGTTATTGACCATCACCGCATCGGTGGGGCCGTCGCCGAAGGTCAGGAACTTGGCGAACACCGACTTGATGCCCTGCATGTTGCGGTTGATGTCGTCGTCGGTCAGCAGCTTGCGGGCTTCGTCCTTGCCCGAGGGATCGCCGACGCGGGTGGTGCCGCCGCCCATCAAAACGATGGGCTTATGCCCCGATTTCTGCAGATGACGCAGCATCATGATCGGCAGCAGGCTGCCCACATGGAGCGAATCGGCGGTGCAATCGAAGCCGATATAGGCGGTGACGGCGCCCTTGGCCATGTGGGCGTCCAGCGCCGCGATGTCGGTGCACTGGTGCAGGAAGCCGCGCTCGGAGATGGTGCGGACGAAGGCGGAGCTGTGCGTCGTCATGAAACTGCCTGGGGTCTGGAAATTGATGCCTTGCAAGGAAGGCCGTCGTTTAGCACGATTGCCGCCATTTCACAACGGACTGGCCCTTATGTCGCAAATGCTCCTTAGCCTCGGCCTGATGTCGGGAACCTCGCTGGACGGCGTCGATGCCGCCCTGATCCTGACCGACGGCGAGGGGATCGGTCATTTCGGCCCCAGCCTGACCCGGCCTTACCCCGAGGACTTGCGGACCGCCATGCGATCCTTGCTGGGCGGGCAGGGGCCGGTCGAGGCGGTGGAAAAGGCCATGACCGAGTTTCATGTCGCCACCGTGGCGGCCTTGCTGGAAAAGGCCGGCGTTCCCCCTGAGATGGTCGATGTCATCGGCTTTCACGGCCATACCATCTTGCATCAGCCTAGGGAAAAGCTGACCTGGCAGATCGGCGATGGGGCTTTGCTGGCCCGGCTGACCGGCATTCCCGTGGTCAATGATCTGCGCAGCGCCGATGTGGCGGCGGGCGGACAGGGGGCTCCGCTGGTGCCGGTGTTCCATGCCGCTCTGGCGGCGGATTTGGAGCGGCCCTTGGCGGTGCTCAACCTGGGCGGCGTCGGCAATGTCACCTGGATCGGCGAGGACGGCAGCCTGCTGGCCTTCGACACCGGCCCCGGTAATGCTCTGATCGACGATTGGGCTTTGCAGCATACGGGCGAGCCGCTGGACCGTGACGGCGCTTTGGCGGCGGCAGGGGATGTGGACCAGGCGGCGGTGGTTGCGTTCCTGGAACATGCCTTCTTTGCCAAGCTGCCGCCGAAGTCGCTGGACCGCGATGACTTTGCCGCTTTGGCCGCCCGCTTGGTGGCGGGGGCCGAGGTCGAGGATGGCGCCGCCACCCTGACCGTCTTCACCGTGGCCTCGGCAGCCGAGGCGGCGCGGCAGTTCCCGCAAGCTCCCAAACGCTGGCTGGTCTGCGGCGGCGGGCGGCGCAATCCGGTGATCATGGCGGGGCTGGAGAAAGCCTTGGGTGTCCCGGTGCAGCCGGTGGACGGCGAGGGCTGGGACGGCGATGCCCTGGAGGCACAGGCCTTCGCCTTCCTGGCGGTGCGGTCCTTGCGGGGATTGCCCCTGAGCTTTCCCGGCACCACGGGCGTGCCTGTGCCGCAGGTGGGCGGGAAACTCCATGAAAAAAGCCCCGCCGGCTGAACCGTACGGGGCTTTTTCTGAAGAAGGCTTTTAAGCCTTAACCGGCAGCAGCCACCGGGGCTGGGGCGGACAGCAGGCGATCCAGGGAGATGCTTCCCAGGTAATCGTCCAGGGCGATGGTCAGATCGTCCAGCTTGGTCGAGAACGAATGGTTGGCGTCGGGGATGGTCTGGTAATTCACCGTGATGTTCTTCTGGGAAGACAACTTGGTGGCCAGTTTGGCGACGCTGGGCTCGGGCACCAACTCGTCGCTGGCTCCATGCAGGATCAGACCAGAAGACGGGCAGGGAGCCAGGAAGGTGAAGTCGTAGACGTTGGCCGGAGGAGCCACCGAGACGAAGCCGTCGATTTCCGGGCGGCGCATCAACAACTGCATGCCGATCCAGGCGCCGAACGAGAAGCCGCCGACCCAACAGCTGGCGGCATTGGCGTTATAGGACTGCATCCAGTCAAGCGCAGACGCGGCATCGGACAGTTCGCCCTGGCCGTTGTCGAACTTGCCCTGCGAGCGGCCGACGCCACGGAAGTTGAACCGCAGCACCGAAAAACCGCGACGCACGAACGAGTGGTACATGGCGTAAACCACTTTATTGTTCATGGTCCCGCCGTGCTGGGGCTGGGGATGAAGCAGAAGCGCGATGGGCGCATTCGGTGCCTTGCCATGATGGTAGCGGCCTTCGAGGCGCCCATCAGGTCCGTTGAAAATCACTTCTGGCATGGTGTTGCGCAGCACCTGTTTTTGTTCCCGCGCCGCAATCTTGACAGGCCGGGTATGGATTAAAATTCAATCGCAACCGCACTTTGCGGGATATACTTGACCCCGCTAGTCGGTCTTCCTATATTCAGCTCAAGCAAGGAATTCCCCCGGAACTCCAAGCGACCTGCGGCGGGGCCCCCCTGTCGCAAGCGGCGTACAATAACATATTGATGATGATGATTTTCAAGACTCTTCGGGAAGAAATCGAATCTATTCGTCAACGCGACCCTGCGGCGCGCTCTTGGCTCGAGGTTTTGCTGTGCTATCCGGGCCTGCATGCCTTGGTGTTTTATCGGGCGGCGAACTGGTGCTGGCGTCATGGTTTGAAGCTTTTGGGTCGGATTTTTTCCCATGTGGGCAAGATGTTGACCGGTGTGGAAATCCATCCCGGCGCCACCATCGGTCGGCGGCTGTTCATTGATCACGCCACCGGCGTGGTGATCGGCCAGACCGCCGAGATCGGCGACGATGTGACCCTTTATCAGGGTGTGACCTTGGGTGGCACCTCGTTGCACAAGGGTAAGCGGCACCCCACTTTGGAAGACGGAGTGATCGTCGGCTCGGGCGCTCAGGTGCTGGGGCCCATCACGGTGGGAGCCGGGGCGCGCATCGGCGCCAACGCCGTGGTGCTGACCGATGTTCCTCCCGGCGTGACCATGGTGGGCATTCCGGCGCGGATTGCCGGGCGTTGCGCCAAGGGTAAGGAATTCCTCGCCTATGGGCTCGAGGGCGATCTGCCCGACCCATTGGTGCGGGCAATGGATTTGATGCGTCAGGAAATGGCGCAGATGCAGGATCGCATCGCCGACCTTGAAGGCGAGCGGAACAATGAAACCACAATGACGAAAACGGGAGCGCGATCGTGAAACTCAGCACCAAAGGGCGTTACGCCGTCATGGCCATGGTTGACCTTGCCGTCAATAGCAACGGAAGCCCCGTTGCCTTGGCCGACATCGCCGACCGCCAGGAAATTTCTCTGTCCTACCTGGAGCAGTTGTTCGGACGGCTGCGCAAGGGCGGGCTGGTCAAAAGCGTGCGCGGTCCGGGCGGCGGCTATCTGCTGGCCCGACCGACGCAGCAGACTCGGGTCTCGGACATTATCCTGGCCGTGGACGAGCCGATCCAGACCACCCGCTGCGCCCCCGGCTCGCCGGCGGGCTGTCACAACCATAAGGGCCGTTGCCTGACCCATGATTTGTGGGAAGAACTGGGCAATCAGATTTACCTCTATCTCAGTTCGGTCTCGCTGAATGACGTGGTGGAGCGCAAGCTGCTGGGCACCAGCGGCATGTTCCATGGCGGCGGCTCGGCGGCGGCGGAATAAGGATATCAGAATGGCTGCTTATCTCGACCATAACGCCACCACGCCGGTGCGCCCCCAGGCCGCGCGGGCGGTTGCCGATGCCCTTGGGATCGTCGGCAATCCCTCTTCGGTCCATGGGGCCGGCCGCGCCGCGCGGCGGCTGTTGGAAGAGAGCCGCGAGGCGGTGGCGGGGTCGTGCAAGGCGGCTCCGGCCGGGGTGATCTTCACCTCGGGCGGCAGCGAGGCCAATGCCCTGGCCCTGACCGGCCTGGGCCGCAAGACCATTATCGCCAGCGCCGTCGAGCACCCCTCGGTGCTCAAAGCCGCTCAGTGCCATGTGCTTCCGGTGACGGCGGATGGTCTGGTGGAGCCTCAGATCCTGGAGCGCCAGTTGGCCAATCTTGGCGGACGCGACGCCCTGGTGACGGTGATGCTGGCCAACAACGAGACCGGCATCATCCAGCCCATCGCCGAGCTGGCCCGCATCGCCCATGCCCATGGTGCCCTGGTCCATTGCGACGCCATCCAGGCCGGCGGCAAGCTGGAACTGGATATCGCCGCTTTGGGCGTCGACAGCCTGTCGCTGTCGGCCCACAAGCTGGGCGGTCCGCAGGGTGTTGGCGCTTTGGTGCTGGCCGATCCCGATCAGGAGGTTTCGCCTCTGATCAAGGGCGGCGGGCAGGAGCGGGGCCATCGCTCCGGCACGGAAAATCTGTCGGGCATCGCCGGCTTCGCCGCGGCGCTGCGCGAGCTGGCCAATCAGGACCCCCAGCGCATGGCTGTGCTGCGCGACGGCCTGGAAGAGGAGCTGTTGAAGGCTTTGCCCGGCGTGACCATCTTCGGTCGAGGTGTGGATCGTCTGGCCAATACTTCTTGCCTGGCCTTCCCCGGCCTGACTGCCCAGACGGCGGTGATGGCCCTGGATTTGGCCGGGGTGATGATCAGCGCCGGCTCGGCCTGCTCCTCGGGCAAAGTGGCCCCCAGCCATGTCCTGGCGGCCATGGGTGCTGCCGATCTGGCTGGCTCGGCCATCCGGGTCAGCCTGGGCTGGACCAGCACGCCTAAGGATGTGGAAGCCTTTGTCGAGGCCTTCGTCCCCCTGGCCCAGCGACACGAGATACAAGATGCGGCCAGCGCCGCCTAAAAGAAGCATGTGAAGGACGGATAATATGACTGCAATGACCGCACGTGACGGCAAGACCAATCAGGCCAAACATCCGATCTATCTGGATTATCAGGCCACGACCCCTTGCGACCCGCGAGTCGTAGACGCCATGTTGCCCTATTTCACCGAGAAGTTCGGCAATCCCCATTCCCGCAACCACGCCTATGGCTGGGAAGCGGAAGAGGCGGTGGAGTTGGCCCGCGAGCAGGTGGCCGCCATCATCGGCGCCGACCCCAAGGAAATCATCTTCACCTCGGGGGCGACCGAGTCCAACAACTTGGCCCTGAAGGGCGTGGCGCACTTCTACAAGGACAAGAAGGACCACATCATCACCGTGGTCACCGAGCATAAATGCGTGCTCGACACCTGCCGCCATCTGGAGACCGAGGGCTTCAAGGTCACCTATCTGCCGGTCAAGCCCGATGGCCTGATCGATCTGGCCGAGCTTGAGGCCGCCATCACCGACAAGACCGCCATCGTCTCGGTCATGGGCGCCAATAACGAGATCGGCGTGGTCCAGCCGCTGGCCGAGATCGGCGCTTTGTGCCGCAAGAAGGGTGTGTTCTTCCACAGCGACTGCGCCCAGGCTGTGGGCAAGATTCCGCTGGACGTCAACGCCATGAACATCGATCTGATGAGCATCTCGGGTCACAAGATTTATGGGCCGAAGGGCATTGGCGCCTTGTTCGTGCGCCGCCGTCCCCGCGTGCGTCTGCAGGCCATGATCAATGGCGGCGGGCAGGAACGCGGCATGCGTTCGGGCACTTTGCCGACCCCGCTGATCGTCGGCTTGGGCGAAGCCTGCCGCATTTCGGCGGAAGAAATGGAGTCCGAGGGCAAGCGCCTGATGGCCCTGCGCGATCGCCTGTTGAAGGGTGTGCAGGCCAAGCTGCCGGAAATCTATGTCAACGGCGACTTGGAACATCGGGTGCCCGGCAACCTCAACATCAGCTTCGCCTTCGTCGAGGGCGAGGGGCTGATGATGGGGGTGAAGGATCTGGCGGTGTCGTCGGGCTCGGCCTGCACCTCGGCCTCGCTGGAGCCGTCTTATGTGCTGCGCGCCCTGGGGCTGGATGCCGAAATGGCTCATACCTCCCTGCGACTCGGCATTGGCCGCTTCACCACCGAGCAGGAAATCGACTATGCCATCGACCATATTGTCGAAGCCGTGAGCCGCCTGCGCGAATTAAGTCCGCTGTGGGAGATGCATCAGGAAGGCATCGACATCAAATCTATTGTGTGGGCTGATCACTGAACAAAATCAGCCATCGGGAGGCCCGCCGCACATGTGGCGGTATAAAGAATTTAGAGGAGCAGGTTATGTCTTACAGCGAGAAGGTCATCGACCACTACGAACACCCGCGTAATGTGGGGTCGTTCAAGAAGGACGACGGCAGCGTCGGCACCGGTCTGGTGGGAGCACCCGCCTGCGGCGACGTGATGAAGCTGCAGATCAAGGTCAGCGAGGACGGCATCATCGAAGACGCCAAGTTCAAGACTTTCGGCTGCGGTTCGGCCATCGCTTCTTCGTCCCTGGTCACCGAATGGGTCAAGGGCAAGACCCTGGACGAAGCCGCGCAGATCAAGAACACCGACATCGCCCATCATCTGGCTTTGCCTCCGGTCAAAATCCATTGTTCGGTTCTCGCCGAGGATGCTATCAAGGCCGCCATCGCCGACTATAAGAAGAATCGCGCCGGCGAAGACGCTCAGGCCGAATAAGCCTGCGGGTGAATTGAAGAGAAGGACGAGGTCGAAATGGCTGAACGCATGGCTCCGCTCACCCTGACCGACGCCGCCGTCGAGCGCGTCAAGGCACTGCTGGACAGCCGGGGAAAACCCTCGGCGGGCATCCGCATCGGCGTGCGCAGCAAGGGCTGCTCTGGGCTGACTTATACGTTGGAATTCGCCGACGAGAAGGACCCGCTGGATGAGCTGGTCGAGCAGAGCGGTGTGACCGTGCTGATCGACCCCAAGGCCACTATGTTCATCCTGGGGACCGAGATGGACTTCGTCGAAGAGAAGCTGCAGAACGGATTCGTCTTCCGCAATCCCAATGAAAAGGGCCGTTGCGGCTGCGGCGAATCCTTCACCGTCTGATGTCTTCCCTCACCTCCCTCACACAAGAACCGCCGTCGTTGGTGCCATGCTGGTCCTGCAAGGGGCCGGTGGCCGCCAGGGCCTTGTTCTGTTCCACCTGCGGGGCGGTGCAGCCCCCCGGACAGACGGACCATTTCATGCGTTTAGGGCTGATGCGGGCCTTCGACCTTGAGCCTGATCTGCTGCAAAAGCAGTATTTCGGCTTCCAGCGTCGCCTGCATCCCGACCGTTTCGCCACCCGCACGCCGAAAGAGCGGGCGCTGTCGCAGCAGCAGGCCACGGCCTTGAACGAGGCCTATGAGGTTCTGAAAGACCCTATGCGCCGGGCGGCCTATCTGCTGCGTCTGGCCGGTCGCGTGGTCAATGTGGATGAGACTGCCACCGTCAGCGACCCCGTGCTGCTGATGGAGGCCATGGAAATGCGCGAAGCCCTGGAAGAGGCCGAGACGGCGGAAGAGGTCACCGAACTGGCCGCCAAGGCCGAGGCCGAGGTTCAGGGTTGCATCAAGACACTGTCCAAGGCCTTTGCCGAGGATGATCTCGAAGCCGCCGGGGCTTTGACCACCCGCCTGAAATATCTGGGTAAATTGGCCGAGGAGGCCAAGGCCCGCCGTATCCGTTTGACGAGGCAAGGCATCTGATGCTGCTGCAAATTTACGAGCCGGGCCAGACCCCTAATCCCCATGCCAACGACAAGGTGGCGGTGGGCATCGATCTGGGCACCACCAATTCGGTGGTGGCTATCGCCAAGGACGGCGAGGCCAAGGTGCTGCGCGACGCTGAAGGCGCTGGGCTGATCCCCTCCGTCGTTTCCTATGGCGATGATGGTTCCGTGGTGGTGGGTCGTGCTGCGCGGCGCGATCTGCTGGGCAATCCCGATGGCGTGGTCAGCTCCATCAAGCGGCTGATGGGCCGCGGCCTGTCCGACGTCAAATCCCTGGCCGGTACTCTGCCGTACGAGCTGGATGAGGCCGCCGAGGGCGGGATGGTCCGTCTGCGCGTCTCGGGCCGGACGCTGACACCGGTGGAGATTTCCGCCGACATCCTGCGCGCCGTCAAGGCTCAGGCCGAAGAGGCTCTGGACAAGATCGTCGATCGCGCCGTGGTCACCGTTCCCGCCTATTTCGACGATGCCGCCCGCTCCGCCACCAAGGACGCCGCCAAGCTGGCTGGTCTGGAAGTGTTGCGTCTGGTCAATGAACCCACCGCCGCCGCTCTGGCTTACGGCCTGGATAATCAAGCCGAGGGTTTGTACGCCGTCTATGATCTGGGCGGCGGCACCTTTGATATCTCGCTGCTGCAGATGGAAAAGGGCGTCTTCCAGGTCCGCGCCACCGGTGGCGACGCCGCCTTGGGCGGTGACGATTTCGACCATGCCATCGCCGAGCATTTCCTGGCCGAGCGGGCCCATGCCGTCGGCGATAAGGCCATCACCTCGGGTGAAGTCAAACAGGCCCTGGCGACCGCCCGCATGGCCAAGGAATGCCTCTCGTCCAGTCCCTATGGGGAATGGTTCATCGAGATGGACGATAAGACCACCAAGCACCGCATGGAGCGCGAGCAGTTCGAAGAGTTGGCCGCCCCCTTCATCGACCGCACCATCCGCATCTGCCAGGGCGTCCTGGAAGACGCCGGGGTGGTGCCTTCGGACGTCAAGGGCGTGGTGCTGGTGGGCGGTTCGACCCGCGTGCCGCTGGTGCGCCGCAAGGTCGCAGCACTGTTCGGGCAAGAGCCTCTGGCCAATATCAACCCCGACGAAGTGGTGGCCGTTGGCGCGGCCCTGCAGGCCGACGCCCTGACCGCCGGGTCCGACACCCTGTTGCTGGATGTCACCCCCTTAAGCCTCGGCATCGAGACCATGGGCAGCATCGTCGAGAAGGTGATCCCCCGCAATACCCCCATCCCCGTGGCCATGGCCCAGGAGTTCACCACCTATCAGGATGGCCAGGACGCCATGCTGATTCATGTGGTCCAGGGCGAGCGCGAGATGGTGGATCAATGCCGATCTCTGGCCCGTTTCGTCCTGACCGGCATTCCGGCCATGACGGCGGGGGCGGCCCGTATCCGCGTCACCTTCGCGGTGGATGCCGACGGCCTTTTGACCGTCAGCGCCCGCGAGACTGTGACCGGCGTCGAGCAGGAAGTCTCGGTCAAGCCGTCCTATGGCCTGACCGAGGACGAGATGGCCAATATGCTGCGGGATTCCATGGTCCATGCCCGCGAGGACATGGAGGCCCGTCTGCTGGCCGAGTCCCGTGTCGAGGCCGTGCGTTCGTTATTGGCGGTGCAAGCCGCCCTGTCGGTGGATCAGGACCTCTTGTCGCCCGACGAATTGGTCGCTATCCATGTGGCTCTGGCCGAGGTGGACAAGACCAGCCGCGAGGGCGACCGCGCCGCCGTGCAGGCCGCCGCCGAAGCTTTGGAAACAGCCACCAAGACCTTCGCCGAACGCCGCATGGACCGGGGCATCCGCACCGCTCTGGCCGGCGTCAGCGTCGATCGGCTGGACCAGACAATGGCCGAAGAGCCATAATATAATTTCTTTCTAGGAGTTTGGCAGACATGCCCAAGATTACGTTTGTGGAGCCCAACGGAACCCGCCACGAGGTGGATGCCCCCGAAGGCTTGTCGGTGCTGGAAATCGCGCATCGCAATAAGATCGAGCTGGAAGGCGCTTGCGAGGGCTCGCTGGCCTGTTCGACCTGCCATATCGTCGTCGCCCCCGAATGGTTCGACCGTCTGCCTGCCGCCGCCGAGGACGAGGAAGACATGCTGGATCTGGCCTTCGGTCTGACTCAGACCTCGCGTTTGGGCTGCCAGCTGATCATGACCCAGGCCCTTGACGGTCTGGTGGTCAGCCTGCCCGCCGCCACCCGCAACATCAGTTAAGATCATGCGCTGGACCGACGTCCTCGACATCGCCATCGCTCTGGAAGAGGCTCATCCCGATGTGGATAACGTGAACCTGCGGTTCACCGATCTGCATGCCTGGGTCTGTGCTCTTCCCGGCTTCAAGGGCGATCCGAAGGCGTCGAACGAGGGCTTGCTGGAGGCCATTCAATTGGCCTGGATCGAAGAGCGGACTTAAAGGCCATGCTGGCTGGCTGGACCCTCCTCGACGTCATTGCCCTGGTGGTGGTCATGGGACTCTGGCTGGGCTTCGCCTGGCTGGTGGAAAAATCCCACTGGGTGGATATCAGCCTGACGGCAGCCGTCAACCGCCAGCGGCTGGAGTGGATGCGTCGCCTGACCCGGCGCGAGGTGCGCATCATCGATAGCGCCCTGCTGGGCAATCTGATGCGCAGCATGTCGTTCTTCGCTTCGGCCACGGTGATCATCCTGGGCGGTGTGGCGGCTATGCTGGGTTCGGCCGAGCGCAGCGTCGAAACCTTGCGCTCCATCCCCGCCCTGTCGCTGATCTCCAAGGAGCTGTTCGAGGAAAAGGTGCTGCTGTTGGCGCTGATCTTCATCTACAGCTTTCTGCAGTTCACCTGGGGCATGCGCCAGTTCAATTACTGCTGTATCCTGGTGGGGGCCGCTCCGTCGCCGTCCGACTCCGAGGACGAGCGCGAATCCTTCGCCCGCAAGGCCGCCCGCGTCACCGAACTGGGAGCCCGCAGCTTCAACCAGGGCTTGCGCGGCTATTATTTCGCCCTGGCCACCCTGGGCTGGTTCATCCATCCCCTGGCTTTCATGCTGGGCGGCGTGGTGGTGGTGGCGATCCTTTGGCGGCGGGAATTCCATTCCAAGACCCGCAAGGCCCTGCACGAGTTTTCCCTATGAGCCGCCGCATCGTCGTTGCCCCATGCGGGGCTCAGTTATGAGCCGCCGCATCGTCGTTGCCATGTCGGGGGGCGTGGATTCCTCGGCCACGGCGGCTTTGCTGAAAGAGCAGGGCTGGGACGTGGTCGGCGTGACCATGCAGCTCTATGACCATGGCAAGGCGGTGGGCAAGACCAACAGCTGCTGCGCCAGCAAAGACATTCATGACGCCCGCCGGGTCGCCGACGCTCTGGGCATCCCCCATTACGTCGTCGATTACGAAGGCAGCTTCCGCCAGGACGTCATCGATCCCTTCGCCGATGCCTATGTGCGCGGCGAGACGCCGATCCCCTGCATCCTGTGCAATCAGACCGTCAAGTTCCGCGACTTGACAAGGGTGGCCCGCGACCTGGGGGCCGAGGCATTGGCCACCGGCCATTATGTCCGCCGGGAAGAGGGCCCTCATGGCCCCGAGATGTGGCGTGGCGCGGACCTGAGCCGCGACCAGAGCTATTTCCTCTTCGCCACCAGCCGCGAGCAGTTGGCCTTTCTGCGCTTCCCGCTGGGCGGCATGGCCAGCAAGGATGAGACGCGGGCCATTGCTCATCGCTTCAGTCTGCCGGTGGCCAGCAAGCCCGACAGCCAGGATATCTGCTTCGTCCCCGATGGCGATTACGCCGGTTTGGTGGAGCGCCTGCGCCCCGGTGTCTGTGAGCCCGGCGACATCGTCCATGTGGAGGACGGCCGGGTGCTGGGCCGCCATCAGGGCGTGCTGCATTACACCGTCGGCCAGCGCCGTGGTCTGAACATCGGCGGCTGCGCCGATCCCCTTTATGTCCTGCGCCTGGACGCCGAGCACCGCCAGGTGGTGGTCGGCCCCAAGGAGGCCTTGGGCCGCACCATGATCCTGCTGCACGGCGTCAATTGGTTGGGCGAGGACGAGCCCGAGGGCCAGACGATCTCTTGCCGCGTCAAAATCCGCTCGACCCGCGAACCGGCGGCGGCCAGCGTGACCCTGCAGGAAAATGGCCGGGCCCTGGTGCGCTTGGACCAGCCCGAAGACGGTGTGGCCCCCGGTCAGGCCTGTGTTTTCTATGCAGATTTGCGGGTCTTGGGCGGCGGCTGGATCGCCAGTGAAATTCCTGCATAATGTCGTCTTGACAAGATGCTTCGAGGCCGCTAAAAACCGGCCTCCAGCCTATGGCGGAGTAGCTCAGCTGGTTAGAGCACGGGAATCATAATCCTGGGGTCGGGGGTTCAAGTCCCTCTTCCGCTACCAAATATATCAAGGGGTTGACCTGAAAATGGTCAGCCCCTTGAGCCTTTCTAGGCTTGTTTTCCAGCTTTCCCCTGTTGCTGTCTTTTTTCCATGGGTCGTGTGTCCTGGTCCCGAATCTCCATAAAAAGCCAAAGATTCTTTCTGGATCGGCATTCACAAAGAATTTGTCCGCCCTGCGGTTTTTTGTGGTCATTGGAGCGGATAACGACATGAGGCATAGGGCGGCTTTGACCATCTTTTAGCCATTTTTGACCGGTATTCGAATGGATGCGTTCGTGATAGAACGGCTCTTTCAACGTATTATCTGATGACAGTTGGGCTTCGATGCGAATCGGCCCCGAACCTTAGCTACGGCAGATCATGACCAAGAACATCCGCAGTTTAGTATGCTTTACCGCCATGTTGGCGTTGCAGGCCCTGGTGACCGTCCCGGCTTCTGCCGAGGACCCGCGTCGCTATGAGTTCCATGAACATGATGTCCATCATTTCCATGGGCATGACCTTGAACTCTGGCGCGGCGGTATGTGGCGCCATGAATGGCACAACGGTCGTTTCGGCTGGTGGTGGGCTGTCGGCGGCATATGGTATTTCTATGAGCAGCCGATCTATCCCTATCCGATGTTTGTTTCGGAACAGGCCTATCCTGAGGTGATCGTTGTGCAGCCGCCTCCGCCTCCGGTCGCAGTCGTCCCGGCTCCGCCTCCTGCTGTGATCCAGCAGGCTCCGCCGCCTCCCGGTCAGCCGGCTATGTGGTATTACTGCGACAATCCCGCTGGCTATTACCCCTATGTGCAGACCTGCCCCACTCCCTTCCGGGCCGTGCCCGCGCAACCTCATTGATCAGGAGAAGACGATGCGAACCCTCAGTCGTTCAATCGTTCCCATTACCGTTCTTGCCCTACTGAGCGCTTGCGCGCAAACCCCGATGGGGCCGCGCGTTCAGGTTATGCCGGGGCAGAACAAGCCGTTTGAAGCGTTCCAGCAAGATCAGGCGGTCTGCAAGCAGTATGCGACCGAGCAAGTGAACGGTCAGGCCGAGAACGCCAATGAGCGGGGCTTGGGTACGGCCCTGGTGGGCGGTGCGCTGGGCGCCGGCCTGGGCGCCGTCATCGGTGGTGGCCGTGGAGCTGCGGTTGGCGCCGCCACCGGCGGCGTCGTCGGAACGGCTGTCGGTGCCGGCAGTTCCCAGCACGCTCAACTTAGCATTCAGCAGCAGTACGACAACGCCTATACCGCCTGCATGTCCTCGAAGGGCAATCAGGTGCCTCAGCCCGTGGTGGTGCAGCCGGCGGTTATCTATGCTCCGCCGCCGCAGCCTGTCTATGTGGTGCCTGCTGCTCCGACCTATTATGCGGCTCCGCCGCAGGCTCCGGTTTATGCTCCGCCTCCGGGCGCCGTGGCTCCTCCGCCGCCTCCTGGGCAGTAATCAGCGTTTAAGGATGGCGGGCCGGGTCTTCGGCCCGCCATTCTCTTGATATCGTGATGAAGCGTTGCCTGCCCCGTATTTATATTGGGAGAAGGCGTCTTCCAGGAGGTTCGCCATGGGAGTCTTTGCTTTGCCGCCGTTGAGCCGGATCGCCATCCGCCTAGCTATGATCGGTTTGGCGGCTTTGACCCTTCTGCTGGTTTGCCCTGGAACCTCTCAGGCTCATTGGCGCGACCATTATTACTGGCGGGCCGGTTGGGGCTGGGCACCCTATCCAGGCTTTGCTCCCTATCCCTATCCCTATCCCTATTACGAATATCCGCCGGCTTACGCTTATCCGGCTCCGGTCGTGGTGGCGCCTCAGGTCCAGGTGGTCACGCCTCCGTCGGCGGCCGTGCCACAGGCCCAGATGTCCGCACCTGCACCGGATTCCTATTATTATTGCAAGAAGCCCAAGGGCTATTATCCCTATGTGCAGAATTGCAAGGTGGGCTGGACGATGGTTCCCACGACGCCGCCTACCGGCAAGGTCGGTCCTTGAAGGGCTGCGGCTAGTCTTTTTTGCGCACCACGACCTCGATGGAATATTCCTGGCCCAGGTCGTTCAATTCGTCGCAGGTGACGCAAAAGACGACTTCGGCGTCGGGCAACAGGCGATGGATCATCGGGGTGACGCCGATGGTGTCCGGCGCATCGTCGGTATCGGGAAGGAAATAGTGGCGGTGGTCATGGACTGCC
>Ga0302156_10002575_pt1 | contig 14709 bp, 10 predicted proteins | sample I_Bog_N3_2_FD_193503 | JGI IMG/M metagenome (GOLD analysis project Ga0302156, IMG submission 193503) | Peat permafrost microbial communities from Stordalen Mire near Abisko, Sweden - I_Bog_N3_2 | ecosystem: Environmental > Terrestrial > Soil > Wetlands > Peat | place: Sweden: Abisko, Stordalen... | reverse complement strand
GGCCCGCGCGTTAAATCCGAGACAACTTTGATCCGGTGTATCTCCGCGTAGAATCTCGAAACGCCTCCCGACAGCGAATCGAGTATGCAGATAGACGCCGCAACCGTGAGCGGGGACATCCGCAACCGCGCCGCCCGCACCGGCGCGCCGCACTGCGCCAAGACCGCATTCACGCCGACCGAGCGGATAAAGGTGCTTTTGCCCGCCATATTCGGGCCGCTCAAAATAATTAGCTGCAGGCCGTCGCCGAGTTTCAGGTCGTTGCGAACGGACTTACCCGCGGGGAGTAGTGGATGAGCCAGGCCCTCCGCGTCGAACAGCGGGGCCATGCCGGGCGATTCAAACGCGGATAACTCAGGCTCGGAAAAGTCCGGAAACACATCTATCGGATGCTCAAAAGTATAGGCGGAGAGCGCAGTAAGTGCTTCTAACTCTCCGACTGCTTTCAGCCATTCGCGAATACTCGGTCCGAACTCCCGTTGCCAGCGCTCCGCCGCAAATGCCAGTTGCGCGCTCCAGAACGTAAACAGGTCGAACGGCCGGAGAAACAAGTTGCGCCGCTGGTGGAGATGTTCAACGACCCGCGCGAGTTTCCGGATTGCCACAGATGGAGCAATTCCGTCGCGTCTGAGAGCGGCTTGCATCTCAACCAGTTTTGGAGAAGAAAAGCGCTCCAGTTCCAACAGCGAAAGAACTCCGGCAAGCACCGCAAGGTCCTCCGTCGCATTCTCCAAAGCGCCAACCGCATCTTCGAGGTGGGTATGCAACCGGTGAGCCCAACCAAGATTCAGAACGGACATTGCCAAAGCTGCCGAGCCGAGACCCCAAACGCCCCACGCAACCAAACTCAGAATCCACAGCACCGCAAGCACCCCGGTTACCACTCGTGTGCCGCGCTCCGCAAAGTACGGCTCGCGTTCTCCCCAGGCGGCAAGCGCCTCCGGCCGTACTCCCAGCCGCACCGTCTCCGCAAGCGAAAACAGCTTCTCGCGGAAGGTCACGCGGTCCTTGAGATCGGTAATGGCGCCCTGGCGCCTGCGTATCTCATCCACGGGCGCAGCAGCCAGCAGCCACGCGGCCAACGTCTCCTCTCCGGCCCGGGTGCGCGCCGTGCATAGCAATTCAAACACTGAGGCTTTGCCGAACAAATCCAGGTCGCGCGCATAGGGGTGCAGTGGATCGAGGAATCGCTCTCCGGTTTCTCCCGTGCCGGCCCAGCGATCCTCAATCCTGGCCAGCCCGCGCTCATAAAATCGAATGTTGCGCGCGCGGAGACGAAGTGACCGGATCACTTTCTCGTGTACGACTGCCAGCACTACGAAGAGGCCGACCGGCGCCGGCAGCAACTCGATAGACGATGTGTGGCGCAAAAGGACAAACGTTGAGATCAGAGTGATTGCGGCAACTGCGAGCTTCAAGAATCCCAGAAGCCTCTCCCGCCACTCTTCAACCGCCTGTTCCTGAAGCAACTCTCGCAGCCGGCGGGTATACACCTCTGCGGGACCATCGCCTGGCTTTCCTGGTTCCGCATCCATTGCGCGCTCCACTGTCACAACTTAAGACTAACGTGCCGAAAGCAGGAACTGCTGCCGCCACGGTGCGTGAGACACGAAGCGCCTGCGCAAACGATCAGCGAGCGGAACGCGAAGGTTGAGATGAGAGAATCGATCTCGAATTGACTGACTTACCTACCCGACAGCGTGCGGGTCCCGCCCGCCGGTCACGCTTTTGTAGTGGCGAATATCCGCGCCCTGCAGCCAGAAGATCACATCCTCGGCAATGTTGGTGGCGTGGTCGGCCACTCGTTCCAGGTTGCGGCAGATCATCAGCGCATTCAGCGCCTGCGGAGCAATGTGGCTCTGATCCTCCATCACCTTCATCAGCGCCTTGTAGGCGGCGCGATTCATCGCGTCCACCGCATCGTCCATGCTGAGCACGCTTCGCGCCATCTCCGCGTCGGCCTCGATAAACGCCTGCAGGCACTTGCGCACCATGGCCGCCGCCAGCGACGCCATGCGCGGAATATCTACGGGCAAATCCGCAACCGCCATCTGGTCCATGCCGCGCACACGTTCGCTTATGCTCTTGGCGGCATCGCCTACGCGTTCCAGATCCGCGTTGATCTTGATCACGCTGAGGATGAAGCGCAGATCGATGGCCATGGGCTGTTCCATCGCAAGCAGGTCCAGCGCCGCCTGGTCGATGTCCCGCTCCAGGCGATTAATGGCGATCTCGCTCCGGCTGACGAGGTCGCAGATGGAGAGATCTCGCACACGATACGCCTCGATGGCGCGCTGGATGGCCTGCTCGGCAAGCCCTGCCATCACCAGCAACTGCTCTTTCAAGTCGTCGAGGCTTCTTTGAAACCGTATCCGCGTCATCCGAACCTGCCCGTAATGTAGTCTTCTGTGCGCTTGTCGCTGGGGTTGGTAAAGATCTTGTGGGTGGAATCGAACTCCACCATGCGGCCATTCAGAAAAAAGCCCGTCTTCTCCGCCACGCGGGCGGCCTGCTGCATGTTGTGGGTCACAATCACGATAGTGTACTGCGTCTTCAACTGGAAGATCAGGTCCTCGATCTTCGACGTGGAAACCGGGTCCAGGGCCGATGCCGGCTCATCCATTAGCAGCACCTCCGGGTCCACGGCAAGGGCGCGCGCAATGCACAGGCGCTGCTGCTGGCCGCCCGACAAGCTTGCGCCCGATTTCTTTTTCAGGTCGTCTTTCACTTCGTCCCACAGCGCCGAGTTTTTCAGCGACCGCTCCACAATCTCGTCCAGAACGCGCCGGTTACTGTAACCGTTGAGCTTCAACCCGGCCGCCACGTTGTCGTAGATGGACATGGTGGGAAACGGATTTGGCCGCTGAAATACCATTCCCACGCGGCGGCGGATTTCAACCGGCTTGGCATCTTCGTAAATGTCGAGGTCGCCGATGCGCACCGTGCCTGTGACGCGCGCAATGGGGTTGGTCTCATGCATGCGGTTCAGGCAGCGCACAAAGGTGCTTTTGCCGCAGCCCGAGGGACCGATGAGCGCCGTGGCATGGTTGGCCGGAATATTCAGATTGATGTCCTGGAGCGTGTGATTGGTGCCGTACCACGCGTTCAGGTTGGTAACCTCGATGCCGACGCCCACTTAGCTTGCCCCCTTCAAAACGCCGCGGCTGGCCACAAAGCGCACTAGTGAAACCGCAAGCACAATCAACACAATCAACACCAGCGCCCCCGCCCACGCCAGTTTATGCAGGTCGTCGTAGGGAGAGATAGCATAGATATAAATCTGCAGCGGAAGTGCGGAAATAGCCTCGTTTGGATTGACGCTCCAATTCGAGTTGCCGAATGCCGTGAATATGAGCGGCGCGGTTTCGCCGGCCACCCGCGCAAACGCCAGCATGCAGCCGGTGATGATGCCTGGCGAAGCCGTCTTTACGGTGATCGACAGAACCGATCGCCAGTTGGGAACGCCCAGCGCCAGCGCCGCCTCGCGCACCGCATGAGGCACCATCAGCAGCATCTCCTCCGTAGTGCGGCACACGGTGGGAATCATCATGATCCCCAACGCCACGCCGCCAGAGAATGCCGAGAAGTGTTTTTCCCTGAAGACGATCAGCGAGTAAACGGCCAACCCCATTACGATGGAGGGGACGCCGTTGAGCACATCGGCGGTGAAGCGCACCATATTGGCCAGCTTGGTTCCGCGCCCAAACTCGGCCAGATAAATCCCTCCGCCAATGCCGATGGGGATGCCGATTGCACTGGAGATGGCGAGCAGGACCGCCGAGCCCACGATGGCATTGGCCATGCCGCCGCCAAGCTCGCCTTCCGGCTTCGGAATCTGCGTAAAGAATTCCCAGCTAAGAGAACTGGCGCCCTTATAGATGAGATAGGCGAAGATTGCCACTAACGGTGCAACCACCAGCACCGTCGACAAAATCGCCAACCCGGTGGCGCCGCCATCGGCAAGCATCCTGATCCTGGCTCGAAGATCGTTACTCTTTCTCAGACTCTGCTCTCCCTAACAATGAATCCAATTTCTTGCTCTACCCCACACGCGCCGGAGCGCCTCGGGTAACCGCCCACACCAGCACCCTGGCCAGCGCGTTCACAATAATGGTTACCACAAACAGAGCCAGACCAATTTCGGTCAAGGCGCTCAAGTGCAGATCGCTTGAGGCCTCGGCATACTCGTTGGCGATCACCGACGCCATCGAAGCCCCATTCGAAAGCAGTGATCTCTGAATCTGCGGCGTGTTGCCAATCACCATGGTCACCGCCATGGTCTCGCCCAGCGCTCGCCCCAGGCCCAGAATCACGCTGCCTACGATTCCGATTCGAGCATTGCGCAACACGCCCATGCGGATCATCTCCCACCGCGTAGCGCCCAGCGCCAAGACCGCCTCCCGCTGCGAGCCGGGAACCGCGGACATCACTTCCCGCGTCAGCGACGAAATGATGGGCAGAATCATGATGGCGAGAATCACGCCCGCCGAAACAAAACCCAGGCCGGTTGGATTGTCGTCGTTGAAAAAGCCCGTCCATCCAAGAAATTGAATCAGCACCGGATTGACATGTTCGCGAAGAAGCGGCACCAGCACAAACACGGCCCAAAGCCCGTAAATGACGCTCGGAATGGCCGCGAGAAGCTCAGTGATAAACGCCAAGGGCCCGCGAAACAAAGGTGGGCACATCTCGGTGAGGAAAATGGCCAAGCCAATGGCCAGAGGCACCGCCAGCAGCAAGGCCAGAAACGACGAAACCAATGTGCCATACAGAAATGGCAGCGCGCTGAAATGCCCGTTTACCGGGTCCCAGAACATGGTCATTTTGGTGTATGGATCGGTGAATGCCGAAAAGAAAAAGCCGAGACCGAAGGTGCTCCAGGCCAGGTGAGAACGCTGCACAAGCTCGCTGGCAATCAGCACCACGATGCCGAAGATACTCAACGCGCAAAGCAGCATCAACCAGCTGAATCCACGATCCGCGATGGCCGAGTTGCCCCGCGACAGCAGGAACTTGCGAATCGCCGAAGACTCGACTGGACCCACCAGCGCTGGCTGCGGCACGCCAGGGTGACCCGGTTCAGTCTTAGGTTGAGCTTGAGCGCTGCGAATCTCGGCCACGTTGACGTTCACCTAGGGTAGGCTACCGGGCCAAGATGAACAGGAGGTTACAACACAGCAAAATCAAGCGCATACAAGCGGAAAAAAGCACTCGGAGAGGTATTTTTGCACCGACCCACGGCGCGCCGGGAACCATGGCGGAGTGATTTGCGTAAATGATCCTCGAACCACTCGGGAACTCGCAACAATAGTCGCAAGACCTGTGGGCATCCGCGCAGGTCAACCCAATGGTTGGGAACAACCACGCCCAGAGGACGTGCCATGCACGTAAAAGATGCTCAAGCGGAATCACGGACCATTTTTGTTGGCGGCTTCCTGGGACAGCTCGTCACGTCGGCTTTGTGGCTGGCGTCGGCCGCTCTCGGCACCTGGGTTTCTCCCCGCGAAGCCATCGTCGAGTTGGTATTCGGGGGCTTTTTCATCTTCCCAATCACCCAACTAGTCCTTCGGATTTCAGGGCGGCCCGCATCGCTCTCACGCGAAAACCCGCTGGGACATCTTGCCATGCAGATCGCATTCACCGTTCCAATCGGCATGCTTTTGCTTGTTCCATTGACGGAATTTCATCAGAATCTGTTTTACCCCGCCTTGCTGGTTATCGTGGGAGCGCACTACCTCCCGTTCATCTTTCTCTATGGCATGCGCGCGTACGGCGCGCTAAGCGTGATCATGATTGGAACCGGCATTGTGACAGCCATGTACTTCCCAGACCCATTCAGCTTGGGCGGTTGGATTGGCGGCCTGACGCTGTTTGTTTTTGCGTGGATTTTGCGCGCCCTGGTCCAGCCTGAACTCAGGACCAAAGAAGCTGGCTGATAGCCGTCGGACCGTAATCGCTTACCATCCCGTCCGGTCTTGTCCTCACCGAACTGTACTAAGCTGGTATGCGTCCAACGGAAGGCCCGATCACATGCGCCAGTTTGCCGCTCTCATTTCAATCTCTCTCGCCTCATTCGCCCTGCAAGCCCAAACCACCACCACCCAGCCTGATCCACTTCACCGTGACTGGAAGGCCTCGTGGATCACGCATCCCACCGCCCCGTTGCGCGATCCCGTCGTGTTGCATTTCCGGCGCACGCTGATGCTGGCATCGGTGCCGACCAGCTATGTGGTCCGCGTGAGCGCCGATAACCGATTCATCCTATATGTGAATGGCAAGCGTGTGGGAGACGGGCCGGCGCGCGGCGACCTGAACCATTGGCGCTACGAGCGATTCGAACTGGCCCCGCTGCTCCAGGCGGGCCAGAACCTGATCACGGCAACGGTGTGGAACTTCGGCGTCTATGCACCCATCGCGCAGATGAGCGACCGCACCGCCTTTCTGCTGGAGAGTGAAGCTGTAGGAGACATTTCCATCAGCACCCCGAAGGACTGGCTGGTGGAAGTGGAGCCAGGTCAACGGCCTTTGGATCGAAAGTCGGTGAGCCTGCAAACCTATTTTGCATCCGGGCCTGGGGAAGAACTCGACGCTTCGCATTACGACTGGAACTGGAACTCGCCTTCCGCCGCAGGAACAGCCTGGGTTCCTGCCGCGTCACCGCTTCCTGAAAGCATGTTCCCGGTCAACCGGGCCCACTCGGCCGATACAACCGGTGACAATCCTTGGGGTTTGGTTCCCGACGAATTGCCGCACATGGAGTACGCGGCAGCGGATGCAGGAAAGGCTGTGCGCGCCAAGGTCGATCAGCCAACCCACGTGCCCGCAGAGCCGGGTTCGATTGCACTCGAGATTGTTTCGGACAAACTGGAGATCGCTGACTTTCCTGGTCGGAGCGTCGTAATCCCAGCGCATGTAAATGCCCACATCCTCCTCGACCACCGCACCCTCACCAGCGCTTATCCCCAGCTAACCGTTTCCGGCGGCAAAGGGTCCAGAATCTCACTCACTTACTCCGAAGCCCTCTACGACAACGACCAGCACAAGGGCGACCGCGACGAGATCGGCGACCGAAAAGCCCTCGGCCTCACCGACAGCTTCCTACCCGACGGCGGCCCGCACCGGACTTTTGAGCCGCTCTGGTGGCGGACATGGCGATATCTGGATCTGGACATTACCACCGGCGACCAACCGCTCACGCTTGAATCGCTGACAGCGCAGTTTACGGCATATCCATTTGGGGAGCGAGCGAAGTTTGATGCCAACGACCCCGAGTTGGCCAAAATCTGGGAGATCAGTTGGCGCACTGCCCGCCTGGACGCCCACGAAACCTACATGGACACGCCTTACTTTGAGCAACTCCAGTACGTCGGCGACACGCGCATCCAGGCTCTCATCTCCTACTCCGTGGCTGGCGACGATCGTCTCGCCCGCCAGGCGATTGAGGCCTTCGACCAGTCCCGCATGCCCGAGGGAATCACCCGCAGCCGGTATCCCAGTTCCCTGCCGCAGATCATCCCCACCTTTTCGCTGCTGTTTATCGGCATGGTTCACGACTACTGGATGTACCGGGCGGACACTGAGTTCGTCCGGACCAAGCTGGCTGGTACCCGCTCGGTGCTCGACTGGTTCGCAAAATACGAGCAGCCCGACGGCCTTCTCCGCCAACTGCCCTGGTGGAGCTTCATCGATTGGGTTCAAGATAAACAGGTTATCCCCACCTACAGCGCAAGTGGCGAATCGTGCGTTACGACGCTCGAATACCTGGGAGCGCTGGGCGAAGCCGCCGAGCTTGAAACCTCCGTCGGCGACCCGCTTTTCGCCTCTCGATACCAGGGCCGTGCCGCGCATGTCCGCGCCGGGCTCTCTGCCAACTGCTGGTCCGCTTCGCACGGCCTGATCGCCGATAATCCCGACCAGAAGAACTTCAGCCAGCAGGCCAACATCCTTGCCGTACTCTACGATGTCATCCCCGAAGACCGCCAGCGCGAGGTCCTCAAGCGGATGCTGGCCATTGACCCCGGTTCCACCCCCGACGGCACCCTTAGCGCCTCCTACTACTTCCGCTTCTACCTTGCCCGTGCTCTCGATCATGCCGGGCTCGCAGACGAATACCTGCATTCCATCGACCCCTGGCGCAAACTGCTGCCGCTCCATTTCAGCACATGGCCTGAGGTTCCAGGCAACACCCGCTCCGACTCGCACGCCTGGACAGCTCATCCCATCTACGATCTGCTCACGCTGGTAGCCGGAATCGAGCCTTCCAGCCCCGGCTTCGCCACCGTACGCATCGCTCCGCATCTCGGCAATCTGCCATCGCTCACTGCTGTTTATCCCCATCCCCAGGGCGAAATCAAGGTTGAATACCAGTACTCGGGTTTGCACGCCGGCATGGGTGTTAAGGGAGGAGCCAACCTGCACGCGTTCATTACACTTCCTGGAACCCTGACCGGAACCTTCGAGTTCAACGGCCAAACCTGGGTTCTCAAGCCGGGCCGCAGCGATATTGAGGTCCGAATGAAATAACATCACCATTGGATTGAGGCCCAGCTATTGTCCACAGTTCACTCCGCACTCATCACTGTCCACTGCGTTGCAAACGTGTTACAACTCGAACATGGCAAAGGGAAAACTATCTACGCCGCCAGGGCACGTCAACCTCAAGGCGCTTGCCGAGCATTTGCAGCTCTCGCAGACCACAGTCTCCCTGGTCCTGAATAATTCCCCTGCGGCCAAGTCCATCCCTCAGGAGACTCGCACGCGGGTGATGGAGGCGGCGGAGCGGCTGAACTACCGCCCCAACTACTTTGCCCGCTCCCTGCGCCAAAGCCGGTCCATGAGTGTCGGCGTGCTGGCGCCCGACCTGAGCGAGGGCTACTTCACACGCGTAATGAGCGGCGTGGTTCAGGAACTGACTGCGGCGCACTACTTCTACTTCACCGCCTGCCACGATTGGAAGCGCGAACTCATCGACAAATACCCGCGTATGTTGGTGGAGCGCTCCGTGGATGGCTTTCTGTTGCTCAACACGCCTGCCGACCACATTGACGTTCCCATTCCGGTGGTCGCCATCTCGGGTCACAGCGTGGCGGAAAACGTAACCAATATCGTCCTCGATCACCACCTGGCGGTACATCAGGCCTTGACGCACCTCAGCGGGCTTGGCCATCGGCGCATTGCATTCATGCGCGGTCCGCGCGCCATCCCCGACTCGGAGTTCCGCTGGGAGAGCATCCAGCAGGTGGCGAAAGAAATTGGCCTCAAACTCGATCCGGCGCTAGTCATCCGCATCGACTCGGCCGGCTGGTCGATGAAGGATGGATACCACCCCATGGCACCCGAGATCGGCTACAAGCCGATGCAGGCGCTGCTCGAAAAAACCCGTGACTTCACCGCCATCTTCTGTTTTAACGACATCGCCGCCATCGGCGCCATTCGCGCCCTGAAAGATGCCGGACTCACCGTGCCGGGAGACGTTTCCGTTGTTGGTTTTGACGACATCCAGTCGGCTGCTTACTCTACGCCTTCGCTGACTACAGTCCGCCAGCCGCTGCTTGAAATGGGCAAACGCGGCGCGCAAGTGCTGCTTGAGAGGATTGCCGACCGGGAAAGGCCGTATCCCTCGGAGATTGTCATGGCGCCGGAACTGGTAGTTCGCGAGTCCACCGGGCCCGCGCCAGGCAAGGGCAAGCGTTGAGGGATCAATCGAGAGCTCACCCGCAGAAGGATTCAAACCAACGGCTGATATAGACCTGCGCGTGGGCTTCGCCGCAGTAATGCCGCGCGTGGGGAGCGCCGGCTGCTTCCACCGTCCATTTGAAAACGGTCAGTTGCGCATTGCTGCAATGGATCACGATCCACCGCACCGGGTTCTCGCTCTCGGTCCCGCATATCTCACACTTGTAATTCGTCTCGATCATCCCTCGTCCCCCAAGAGTAGAATCACAGCTCATCCGACGACTGCTTGCTCGCCACTTTGTTCCCTATTCTCTATTCCCTGCTCTTTGTCACTCCAGCATCTGCAGGTCCAGCGGCTCAACCAGCAGGCAATCCATGGAGCGCATGGCCGCCAGCGCCCGCTGCAGCGCGGACGCCTTGCACGGCTCCACCGTTACAACGAACGGCAACGCATCCGCAGGGTAGCCGGGCTTCTGCACGATAGCGCGAATGTTGATCCGCTCCCTGGCCAGCGCCCCGGTTATCTCGGCCACAATTCCCGGCCGGTCCGTCACCAGAAAGCGGATGTAATGCGGCACCTCGAATTCCGCGCTCAACCGCGCCGGAGCCGCGGGGATTTCGACCCGCCGCGAGCCATGCGCCAGCGCCAGGAGATCGCTGACCACTGCCACGGCCGTTGGGTGTCCGCCCGCCCCGTGGCCTGAAAACACAACATCGCCGCCGTAGTGACCGGTAAAAATCACCATGTTTTCCGTGCCACGCGACCACGCCAGCGGCGAGCGCACCGCCACCAGCATCGGTCCAACCGTCGCCGCCACCATGGCGGAAGATGCATCCCCAGCCCGCTCGGCTCGCGCAACCTGACGGATGGTGCAGCCAAGATCCCGCGCATAGCTGAAGTCCACCGCCGTAACCGTGGTAATTGGCCGGGGCACAATCTCCTCCGGGTCCACGGCCACACGCAGGGCCAGGCGCATCAGAATCGCCAGTTTGGCGCGCGCGTCGAACCCGCCCACATCCTCGGTCGGGTCAGCCTCGGCGTAACCCTTGGCCTGCGCCTCGGCCAGCACCGTCGAGTACTCCGCGCCATCCTCCATGCTGCTCAGGATGAAGTTGCAGGTGCCGTTCAGAATGCCTTCAATGCGCTCGATCCTGTCCCCAGCCAGTCCCTGTTCGAGGCCCGGAATCACGGGAATTCCGCCCGCTACTGCCGCCCCATATTTCAAATGGCCGCCTCTGGCCGCAGCCAGCCGCTCCAGTTCCATGCCGTGATACGCAATCAACTTTTTATTGGCAGTCACCACGCTCTTGCCGGCTTCCAGCGCCTTCCGCACCCAGCCGCCAGCCGGTTCCAGGCCGCCTGCCAATTCCACCACCACGTCCACATCCGAGGCCAGCACCGCCTCCGCGTCTTCGCTCCACTCCACGGGGTTTGGCGTCCAATCCACCCGTTTGCGCGCGACCCCGCGGTTAAAGACGTGAGTCAATTCAAGACCCTCAGGCTTGGATTCCACCAGAATCCGCGCCACCGAGCTACCCACCGTCCCAAATCCGAAAAGCGCAATGCGCAGCGGACGCTGCACTTGGCGATCCTGCGCGGATTCATCGAGCGGCGTTACAGCGATATTTCCTTCAGACAAAGCGATTCCCTCTTATCCTTCGATAAACAACGCGATGCCCCGATGATACCTGACCGAAGCCCACCCTTTCCTCCGAGATTCCAATCCTCATGTAATATGAATCCCAGATGCGGCGCCGGCTCTCCATATACCTGATTCTGTTCTTCTGGCTCGGGCCGCTTGCGGCCACCCTTCCAGCCAGCGACAATGATTCGCGCCTGCCGCCCTGCTGCCGCCGCCACGGAGGGCATCATTGCGCCATGCCCTCGCGCACGGGCGCCACCATGGCTAATACTGCCCATGGCTCCGCTCCAGCCTTCACCGCCCCCGTAACCTGCCCCTATTTCCCCGGTTACACTGCCAGACCTGCAACCTCAACTCAAGCTCTGACCGCCTCCGGGGTCAGTCTGCCGGTTCTACTTGCGCAGGTCCATTCGCCCGCCGCCGGCCGCGCAGCCACCCGACTGAGCCAAATCCGCACCCGCGCCGGCCGCGGACCTCCCGCCTCGACTCTCGCCTAGACCATCCCCCCAAGAACGCCCTTGCAGCCTGAATGAAAAGCGGGGCACACGCATGTTTATGCATGGAAAACCCCGATGAGCCCGCAACCTGATCGATCACGGAGGTTCTAGCTGTGATGCGTTCCCTGTTTTCCAAATTAACAGTGTTTCTTGTGGCCGCTTCAGCGCCGGCGTTCGCCACCGTTTTCGCCACGCTCCATGGTGTAGTTCACGATCCTCAGCACCGGCCCGTCGCCGGCGCGGAAGTCAAGCTCCAAGCCGCCGACTCCGACTTCATCCTGCGTGCCAAAACCAACGCCGAAGGCGAATTCGATCTGCTTCAAGCACCCATTGGCGTCTACAAACTCAAGATAGCCGCTCCCGGCTTCTCGACCGTCGAGCAGCAAATCGATGTGGCCTCCGGGACCAACCCCATTCTGCACATTCCACTGGCCGTTGCTCCCGCGACACAAACCGTTCTCGTTCAGGGTCTTGACGCGTCCGTCTCCACTATCGATTCTGTAACCCCCACCGTGCTCATCACCCGCGCCGACATCGAACAGACCCCTGGCGCCGGCCGCACCATCGGCATGGAGATGATCACCGACTACGTTCCCGGCGCATACATGACCCACGACATGCTGCACATGCGCGGCGGGCATCAAACCAGTTGGCTCATAGACGGAATTGCGATTCCCAACACCAAGATCGCCTCCAACGTCGGCCCGCAGATCGATCCCAAGGATATCGACTCCCTCGAAACGCAACGCGGCAGCTATGATTCTGGAGTAGGCGACCGCACCTATGGCGCATTCAACGTGCTTCCGCGCAACGGCTTTGAGCGAAGCCGCGATGGCGAACTGCTAATCACAGGCGGCAACCTCTCCACCGGCGAAGCTCAGCTCTCGCTTGGCGACCACTCCGCCGCCACCGCTTGGTACACAAGCCTAACCGGCTCGCGCTCGAACTATGGCCTGGCAACGCCCGTAGCGGCCATCTATCACGACGCCACCAACTCCGGGAGCGGCTTTATCTCGCTCATTCGCAACCAGACCCCCAGCGATCAACTGCGCCTGAACGCCCAGTACCGCGAAGATTACTTCCAGGTTCCCTACGACCCCGACCCCAACGACTGGGAGCAGGCAAGCCAGTATTACGAGTCCTACGGCCTGCGCGACGGCCAATCCGAGCGCGACTCCTTCGTCATCGCGAACTGGGTCCACACCCTTTCGCCCAAGGCTCTATTTTCGTTCGCGCCCTTCTACCACCTGAACCAGGCCGACTACGATTCGCCCGCAACCGACAGTCCCGTCGCCACCACATGGCGCCAGATCTCAAACTATGTTGGCGGCCAACTCGATGGGCACCTCGATAAAGGTCCTAACAGCTTTTCTGTCGGCGCTTACACCTTCTATCAGGCTGAGAGCGACCACTTCGGCATCCTGATCAACGACGACTCGGCCCCGTCGCAGCCCAACACGGGCGCAAACGCCGACGCGTCCCTATTCGAGTTTTATCTCTCCGACCACCTGCGTCTTGGCCAATACGTTACCCTGCTTGGCGGCGAACGCTTCTCCATTTACGAAGGAGGCTTCGATGAGTCGGCAACCTATCCCCGCATTGGCGCAACTGTTGAGATTCCTCGCGTCCACTGGGTCCTGCGCGGGTTCTACGGCCACTTTTTCCAACCTGCGCCGCTCCTCACTGTCTCCAGCTCCTTTCTCAACTATGCCAGCAACTTGCCCACAGGCGAGAATGCCTTCACGCCTCTGCACTCGGAGCGCGACGAAGAACACCAGTTCGGTATTCAAATCCCGTATAAAGGCTGGTTTCTCGACATTGATACGTTCAAGAATCGCGTGAACAATTTCCTCGATCACTCATGCATTGGCGAGTCGAACGCCTGCATCCCCATCGCCGTTGATGGAGCGCTTGTGCGCGCCTGGGAGCTGAGTCTCCGGTCGCCACACTTGGGCCGCCTTGGCCAATTTCACGTGACTTACTCCAACCAGATCGCCCAGCAGCGCGGAGCCATCCTTGGAGGATTCACCTGCGCCAACCCCGACGATCCAGCATGTACCAATGGGGGTTTCGTTTACATCCCGCTCGACCACGACCAGCGCGAAACACTCAACACAGGCTTCACGGCCAGCCTTCCGCTGCACACTTGGTTTTCCACCAATGTGTACTATGGCTCGGGTTTTTCAAACGGGCTTGCCGGTGCCAGCGAAGGCCCCTACAACGGACCGTATCTGCCCGTCCACACCACCTTCGACGCCTCCGCCGGGCACACGATGGGCGAACGCTGGAAGTTAGCGGTGAATGTTATCAATGTTACCAACCACCGCATCTTGCAGGACAACTCCATCACCATTGGCGGGTTCCATTACAACGATCCGCGAATGTTCTCCGCGGAGGTGCGCTACCGGTTCCGCTTCTGAGCGTGTTCCTCAAAAATGGGGAGCCAACTCCGCGGTCTGGGCTAACCCTGCCAGCTCTTCAAAATAACCACTTGCAAATTATTTCCGCCGTTCGCCTATCATGGGAATCCATGGCCACCGTTTTCGACAAACTGCAACTCAAAGACCAACAGGACATCCTTGTTCTCAACGCGCCCCAAAGCTTTGAACCGGAGCTTGCCAGGCTGCCCGCGGTCGTCATCCATCGCCATATCGAATCCGTCCCGAAGATTCGTTATTCGCTCGCGTTCGTCACAAAGCAAAGCGAGGTGGACGCACTCGTTCCGCTTATTGCCGCTCGCGCCCAAGGCGACGCCATTGTGTGGTTCGCCTATCCCAAGGGCTCATCGAAGAAGTTGAAGTGCGACTTCAACCGCGACACTGGCTGGGATGCTCTAAAGGCCGCGGGCTTTGAAACTGTGCGCGCCGTCGCCATCGACGAAGACTGGACCGGAC
>Ga0302156_10002574_pt1 | contig 14710 bp, 14 predicted proteins | sample I_Bog_N3_2_FD_193503 | JGI IMG/M metagenome (GOLD analysis project Ga0302156, IMG submission 193503) | Peat permafrost microbial communities from Stordalen Mire near Abisko, Sweden - I_Bog_N3_2 | ecosystem: Environmental > Terrestrial > Soil > Wetlands > Peat | place: Sweden: Abisko, Stordalen... | reverse complement strand
GCCGACGCGATTGTGTTCGAGCGTCCCTGCATGGGGATCACGCTCAACAGCCTGACCCATGGCTATGCGGCGGATCGCGTCGCCAAAATCCTCACCGAGCGTGGCGTCAAACAGGCGTTTGTCGATACCGGCGAGATGGAGGTTCTGGGCCGCAACGCCAAGGGCCGCGACTGGACGGCGGCGGTCAAGCATCCGCGCGTAGCCGACGCCATGCTGGGCACGGCTCCGCTCACCGGCTGCATGGCGACGGCGGGCGATTATGCCTACACATGGTCGGAGGATTATTCCCGCCATCATATCCTCGACCCGCGCACCGGTTATTCTCCGGCCAGCTTCGCCTGCGTCTCGGTGATCGCCAACCGCGCGGTCGTGGCCGACGCGCTCTCCACCGCCGTCTCGGTGGTTGGCCCGGAAGAGGGCGCGAAGCTGCTGTCGCAATTCGGCGCCGAAGCCTATGGCGTGACCAAGGCCGGCGACGTTTGGGCGACGCCGGGCTTTCCGAAACAGGATCTGCTCTAAGGCGATGTCGCCTCGATGGCGGCGGCGGCTGTCACGTCCTGCTCCATGGTGTCCAGATTTGTCGCGCTCGTTTCCTGGCTCAGGATCAGGGCGATGAGCGTGGATGCGCCGAGGCAGGCCAGGTAAACCCCGACCGATCCGGCGCCGTAGCTGCCGGCAAGCCAGGTCGCCACGAAAGGCGTCAAGGCGGCGCCGAGGATGGAGGCCACGTTATAGGCTATGCCGGAGCCGGTGTAGCGGGTGTTGGTGGGGAAGAGTTCCGGCAGGAGCGCCGACATGGGGCCGAAGGTGAGGCCCATGAGGCTCATGCCCAGGCTCAGGAACAGTAGCATCAGGCCAAGATTCGCCGAAGCGCCGGATCCCATGGTCGCGCGGGACAAAAACCAGCCGAAGCTCAGGCCGAACAGGATGATGCAGCTGGTCACGGCGATCAGGAACCGACGTCGTCCGAAGCGGTCGGCGAGATAGCCCGAAACGGGAATGAAGACGGCAAAAAGAACCACGGCGATGAGCTGGAGAATGAGAAACTGCCGGTAGTCTATGCCGAGCAGGCCCAGTTCGACCTTGCCGATGGCGTAAGACAAGATCCAGGTCGTCATCAGGTAGAAGAGGCCATAGGTGGCGACCATCATGAAGGTCCCGCGCACCAGTTCGCCCCCATTATTTCGCACCACCTCGAACAAGGGCGATTTCAGCTTTTCCCCGCGTTCGACGGCGCGGACGAAAACCGGCGTTTCCTGCAATTTGATCCGCACATAAAGTCCGACCAGAACCATGACGATGGACATGAGGAAGGGGATGCGCCAGCCCCAGACCAGGAAGTGATCGTCGAGTTGCGCCGCGCCCGAACGAAAGCTGAAGACAGACGTAAGGACGAGGAAGAAGCCGTTCGCCAGGATGAAACCGAAGGGCGCCCCGAGTTGCGGCCACATCGCGGCCTGGGCGCGCTTGCCCGGCGCCGCGGTTTCTGCTGCAAGCAATGCGGCGCCGGACCATTCTCCGCCCAGGCCGAGGCCCTGGCAGAAACGCAGCAGCGCTAGAAGCGCCGGCGCGAACAAACCGATCGCGTGATAGGGCGGCAGCAATCCCACGGCGAAGGTGGCGAGCCCCATGAGCAGCAGTGAAAAGATCAGCGTGGTTTTACGGCCCACCCGGTCGCCAAAGTGGCCAAACAAAATCGATCCGATGGGCCGGGCAACAAAGGCGACGCCGAAAGTGGCCATCGAGGCGAGAAGCGCGGCCGTTCCTTCGCCTTTGGGGAAGAACAGGAGCGGGAAGACCGAGACGGCGGCCGTCGCATACATGTAGAAATCGAAGAACTCGATCGTCGTCCCGATCACGCTCGCGACAATGATCCGCCGCCGTTCGGCAGGGGTGACCCCGTCAATCCCGCTCATACCCGCTCTCCCGACTTGACAAGGAAAATCTCGAAGGAAATCCCTTGTTCCCTGACGGGTCGTTCGTCAAGCCTCGCTTACGCCTTCGGCACAAAAGCGCCCGGGGGGATCAGGCCGTTGACATAAGCATGATGCAGCGCGTCGAGTTGCGCCCACAGCACGTTGCATTTGAATTTTACCGCGTTGACGCAGGCGTCCTGCTCGGCGCGGGTCTGGGCGTGCTTTTTGATATAGTCGAGCGCGAAATCGGCGTCCTTGGGCGCCTGCGACAGGCGGCGCTTGAAATAGGCCATCACGTCGTCGCTGATGAAGGAATAATTCTCCAGCATTCCGGCAATGCGCTCGCGGTGAATTTTTGGGGCGAAAAGCTCGGTCAAAGATGAAGCCACCGCCACCGTCAGCGGCTGCTCGGCGACGAAATGCACATAGGCCTCCACCGCGAAGCGCGTGGCGGGCAGGGCGCCTTGCTTGGAGATCACATAGGCGCGGTCGAGGCCGAGTCCGTCGGTGAGAATGAGCCAGCGTTCGATGCCGCCCACTTCCTCGCCAAAACCGTCGTGATCGTGGATGCGCGAAATCCATTCGCGGCGCAATGCGCGGTCGTCGGTGCGCGCCATCAGGGCGGCGTCCTTGCGCGGCACGGCGTCCTGATAGCAATAGCGGTTGAGCGCCCAGGCCTGCACCTGACCCTTGTTCATCTGGCCGCCATGCAGCATCTGGTGGAAGATGTGTTTGTCGTGATAGCGCTCGGCGCCGACCGCGCGGATCGCGGCTTCGAATTCTTCGGGCGTCAACAACGCATCCGTCGCGGCAGTGGACATTCAAAACTCCCCAATCGTTAATTTTATGCGTCAGGATTTATCATCCTCATCAGGGGCGATCACCTGATATTTGGGCGTGAGACCCCTGAGGAATGTAAGATTTTCGTCACGTTCCTTGCGCGCCATGCCTATGGGCAGACGGCCCGTGATGCGGGCGGGCGCGGCTTCCAGAAAAATCACTTCGTCGGCAAGCAGCAGCGCGTCGTCGAGATCATGGGTGGCGATCAGCGCCGTCATTTTTTTGGCGCCGATGCGCAGCGCGAGCAGGGCGCGCAGACGCGTGTGCAGGGCGCGGTCGAGCGAGGCGAAGGGCTCGTCGAGCAGCACGAGGTCGGGATCGACGGCGAAGGCGCGGGCCAGCGCCACACGGCGGGCGAGACCGAGCGACAACTGGCCGGGAAAATCGCCGCCATGACCGTCCAGTTCGAAAGCGGCGAGCAGGTCGGCCAGCGCGGACGCGGCGAGCCGCAAATTATCGACGACATTGCGCCAGGGCAGCAGACGAGGCTCCTGAAACACCATGCCGAGCCGTCCCGGCGGCGTCTTCACCGCGCCGGAAAATTTGCGGTCCAGACCGGCGACGATGCGCAGCAGGCTCGACTTGCCACAGCCGGAGGGGCCGACGAGCGCGACGATGGCGCCGTCCTCGATGTGCAACGAAAAATGATCGAAAACCACGCGCTCGCCGCCGCCGGCCAGCTCAAAAGCCTTGCGAAAAATGTCGATCTCAAGCGCCATGCAGCCGCCACCAGCTGGCTTTGCGTTCGAGCGGGCGCAGCACAAAAGTTTCGGCCAAAATCATCAGGCCGACAAAGGGCAGGGCATAGGCGAGCAGGAGTTTTAGATCGAACAGCTGGAAAGCCTCGTTCATTTTAAAACCGACGCCATTGGGCCGGCCGAGCAACTCGACCACCAGCACGATCTTCCATACCAGCGACAAGCCGCTGCGCGCGCCCGCCGCGAAAAAAGGCGCGAGTTGCGGCGCCAGCACATGCCGCCAGCGCCGCCAGCGGCTGAAGGCGAAGGCATGCGCCATGTCGTCGAGCCGTGGATCGAGGGCGCGGGCGCCTTCGCGCAGGGTCACGACGGCGTTGGGCAATTTGTTGAGGGCAATCGCCGCCAGAGCCGAGGTTTCATTGAGGCCGCCCCAGATATAGGCGAACATGATGATCACCAGCGCCGGCGTGTTGAGCAGGATCACCAGCCAGGGATCGACCAGCCGGTCGAGTGTTTCCGAGCGGCCAAGCGCCAGCCCGATCGCCGATCCGGCCGCCATGGCGAGCGAAAAGCCTATCAAAACCCGCGTCAGCGTGACGCCGAGATTAGTGGTCATTTCGCCTGCGCGGGTTTCCGCCACGATGGCGCCGCCGACGGCAAAGGGATCGGGGAGGTAATGCGGGCCGACGAGTGAGGCGGCGACTTGCCACAAAGCCAGAAACAGGACGAGCGAAACCAGCCGGATCATTGCGCGTGTTGGGCGTCGGCTGCAGGGCGATAAAAGACCTTGGGGTCGAGTTCGGTGGCGGCGCCGACCAGCTGCGGGCCGCCGAGCTTGGCCAGGATTTTGTAGATCGCCGCGGCGTCGGCCTCGTCCGCCGCCAGCGGCCGCGTCGGAATCCCTTGCCGGTAATATTGGCGGAAGATCGCCAGCGTAGCCGGGTCGGTGGAGCCGGCGACGGCGGCGACTTTCGGCGCAATTTCCGCGTAGGCGGCGTCGTCATCGGCGATCAGCTTTTTCGCCTTGGCCATCATGTCAAAAAAGCGCGCCAGAACCGGGCCGTGAGTGGCGGCGAATTGGTCACGAAACACATAGCCGGTGACGATGACCGGCCCCGAGGCGCCGAGATCACGTTCGACCTCCGCCATGTCCACTGCGCGTGCAAAGCCTTTGGATTGAAGGCGAGCCGCAAAAGTCCAGAATTCGAGCGCGGCGTCGATTTCGCCCTGGCCGAGTTTTTCGGCCAGCAGCGGCGGCGCGGCGAAGACGATTTCGGCCTGCGACTTCAGATCGACGCCCTGCTTCAAGGCCCAGGCTTGCAGCATCAGCCAGCTTTTATCGAGCGGGCCGCCGGCGACGCCGAGTTTTTTGCCGATGAAGTCAGACGGCTTTTTGAAAGCGCCCGCGTCCTTGGCCATCACCGCGCCGAGAGCGGTGGAATGAGGATAGAATTGCATGTCGTTGCCGAGGCCGCGTTCGCGCGCCACCCACAGCCAATCGGACAGGATGATGTCGGCGCCGCCGCCGACCAGCGCGATCTTGCCGGCCTCGGTGGTGGCGAGTTCGGTGGTCTGGATGTCGAGTCCGGCCTGTTTGTCGAGGCCGTGCGATTTGGCGACCGCCAGCTCCCATCCAAAAGTTCCGGTCGCCTGGATTGCGAGACGCAACGGGTCGGCCGCTTGCGCAAAAGGCGCGGCGCAGAAAAGGAGGATGAGCGCGAGGGAGAGGCGGCGGGAGAAAAAGAGCAACAAGGGGGCCTCGGAAAGGTTAGCTCGACGAGCCTTTCTGGCTGCCGAAGGCGTCGGCGGAGAATTGCGCGAAATCCATCTTGCCGACCTCTATCGCCGCCTTGGTGCGGCTGTAGACGTTGAGCTTGCGCAGGATCTCCGAAACATGGGCCTTGACGGTGGTTTCCGCGACACCGAGCTCATAGGCGATCTGCTTGTTCTGGAGGCCGGCGCGAATCATGTCGAGCACGCGCATCTGCTGCGGCGTCAGATCTTGCAGACGGCGCAGCATGTCGCCGCGCTCGATTTCGGAGGGCTGCGGCTGGCCGATGTCGCGAAAGCGCTCCGGCACGTAGACCGAACCGTTTAGCACTTCCTTGATGGCGTGGGCGAGTTCGCTTTTCGACGTCGATTTGCAGACGAAGCCGGCGGCGCCGATGGCCAGCACATCGCGGACGATGCGCGGGTCCTCATTGCCGGAAACCACCATGATCGGCAGGTGGGGATGGGCGGCGCGCACCCGCACGAGGCCCGACAGATCGGAAGTGCCGGGCAGAAAAAGATCGAACAGGCCGAGGTCGAAATTCGGCTCCTTGGCCAGCACGCTCAAGGCCTCGTCGATGGTCGTCGCTTCGAAGATTTCGCATTTCGGCTTTTCCTGCCGAACGGCGCTTTCGAGCGCCTCGCGAAAAAGCGGATGGTCGTCGACAATAAGAATACGCGTCATCGGATCGCCCAGATCTGAACAGGGGGAGCAAAGAATGCGCCGGGAGCGCCGAACGCGCAAGGCGCCCCGGCAAGGTTGCGCGAAAAACAAAAAGGGCGGTCGTGCCGGAAGCGCGACCGCCCGTGCGGGGCCGGAGTGGGGAAGCCCCGCTTAAGCCGCTTTCACGAAGATCGCAAAAGCGGCTTCAGGTCTCATTTGGCGGCGGAATGGGGGGCGAGCTTGAACACCCAGTAGGAGCCGCCCTGGTCGATTCCCTTGAAGGACTTGGCGACTTCGCCGCCCCACAGCGGGACCGCGCCGCCCCAACCGGCCGAGATGCCGATCATTTCCTGGCCATCCTGTTCCCAGGCGATCGGCGGCGCGACGATGCCGGTGCCGACGTTGAACTTCCAGAGTTCGGCGCCGGTCTTGGCGTCGAAAGCCTTCAGATAGCCTTCAGGGGTGCCGACGAAGACAAGACCGCCAGCGGTGGTCAAGACGCCGCCCCACAGCGGAGCCTTGTTCTTGTATTCCCAAATCACCTTCTGGGCGACGGGATCGATCGCCTTCAGCGAGCCGATGTGATCGTCGAAGATCGGCTTGATGTTGAAGCCCGCGCCAAGGTAGGCGGCGCCCTTCTTGTAGACGACCGGCTCGTTGTGGATGTCCATGCCCCATTCATTCGACGGCACATAGAACAGCTTGGTCTGGTCGGAATAGGCGATCGGCATCTGGTTCTTGCCGCCGAGGAAGGACGGAACCGCGAAGACTTCGGTTCCCTTCTTGCCATCGGCCGACAGGGACGGATCGCCCGGGCGGAAGTCGTCGTTGTAGATCGGACGGCCATTGGCGTCGATGCCCTTGGCCCACGTGATCTTGCTCACGAAGGGCATGGCCGAGATGAACTTGCCGTTCGTCCGGTCGAGGACATAGAAGAAGCCGTTGCGGTCGGCGGTGGCGCCGGCCTTGATGGTCTTGCCGCCCTTGTTCAGGTCGAACGGAATGAACTCGTTCACGCCGTCATAGTCCCAGCCATCATGCGGCGTGGTCTGGAAGCCCCACTTCATCTCGCCGTTTTCCGGGTCGATGGCGATGCGGGAGGCGGTCCACTTGTTGTCGCCGGGGCGCAGCCAGGAATTCCACGGCGCCGGGTTGCCGGTGCCGAAGAACACCAGCTTGGTTTCCGGATCGTAAGTGCCGCCGAGCCAGGTGGCGCCGCCGCCGGTCTTGTACATGTCGCCGGCCCAGGTCTCGTTGGCCTTGCCGGTCATGGTGGTGTCTTTGCCCTGATAGGTGCCGGTCAAGCCCTCGAGAACAGGGCGCGACCAAACCAGTTCGCCGGTGTCGACGTTGCGGGCCTCGACGCGGCCGACGACGCCGAACTCACCGCCGGAGACGCCGGTGATGACCAGCGCGCCATTGGCCTTGGTCGGGATGATCAGCGGCGCGGCCGAGTTGGAATAGCCTGCCTTGAAATCGTCGATCGCCTTGTGCCATGCGACCTTGCCAGTCTTGGCGTCGAGGGCGACGATCTGGGCGTCGAGGGTCGCGAAAAACACCTTGTCGCCGTAAATGGCGGCGCCGCGGTTGATCACGTCGCAGCAGGGCATGATGCCTTCCGGCAGGCGCGCGTCATATTCCCACAGCTTGTCGCCGGTCTTGGCGTCCATGGCGAAGATGCGGCTGTAGGACGCGGTGATATAGACGATGCCGTCATGCACCAGAGCCTGGCCTTCCTGGCCGCGCTGCTTTTCACCGCCGTAGGAGAAGGACCAGGCCGGGACGAGGTCCTTGACGTTGGCGGTGCTGATGAGCTTGAGCGGGCTGAAGCGGTGACCCTGCAGGCCCATGCCATTGGTCAGGACCGACTTCGGATTGTTGGCGTCATTGAGCAGATCGGCGTCGGTGACGGGACCGGCGTAAGCGGCGCCGGCAAAGGCCATCCCTATGACGGAGACGCCAGCCATCAGTATCTTTTTAATCATTCCCATTCCTCCCAGAAAGCGCCGGCTGTTACGGCGCGATTACTATGGCGCGACGACGAAACGCCGTCGCATCAGAACCGTGTTACGGTCACCTTTCCTGCGCCGGCTGGCGCCATGCGACGCCATAGGACGCAAAAATTTTCTTTAATTCGCCCGAGGCCGAGAAGGCGGCGATCTCCCGATCGACCGCATCGGCGAGATCGACGGCCTTGGCCTGCACGGCCCCGCCGACCGGCCAGTTCCGGGCGAGCGGATGTTCGGGATAGACAATTTCGACCGGGCGGGACGCCTGATGCGCCAGGTTCTCGACCAGCGCGGATTCGCCATAGAAAGCGATCACTTGGCCCGCGTCATACGCCTCTGCGGCCTTTTCCTCGCCGCGCACATGAACCACTCTGTCGATCAGCTTGTGATTGCGAACGCTGAGCAGAATAATGTCCGACAATGTGCCGAGATCGACCGCGACTTTTTCGGTCTCGAACAGCGAAAAGTCCTTGGCCTTGTCGGCGTGACCGGGCTGCACGGCCATGGCGAATCCCTCCACCTGATAGGCGGCGGTCAGCTTGATGCGGTCATTGGCTTCTTCGACATGCGGGTCGTGCGGAACATGCAGCATCACGTCGCCAGGCTGTTCGCCCAGCAGCGAACCGCGCCACACGCCATTGCGCAAATCGTCGTTGATATTGTCGTCGGCGCGAAGCATCAGGTAGTCGACCTTGACGCCCAACGCCTTGGCGAGCGCGGCGCCGATTTCGACGTCGATTCCCTTGCGTGCGCCGTTCTCTTCCCACGACCACGGTTTGTAATCGCGATAAACCGTCACTCGCAGCACGCCGGCCGCCTGCACTTCGGCAAGCGTCCGCGCCTGCGTCGGCTCAGCGGCGATGCCGCCGCACAGGGCGGCGGCGAAGGCGGCGCAGAGCGTCGCGCGCGTCACTCTCATTGACCCTGGTAACGCGAGTCGAGATAGGTGCGGATGGCCCACATGGCTTCCTGCGACAGGATGCCTTCGAAGGCCGGCATCTTGGTCAGGCCGTTTTGCGTATAGCCGTGACGGATTCGGTTGATGAACCAGGCGTCGCCGTCTTCGCCTTTGTCGAGATAGCGAAGGTCGGGCGCGATGCCGCCGGATTCGGCCTCAATGCCGTGGCAGCGGGCGCAATTCTGGGCGAAGCCTGAATGACCGATCTGCAAAGCCAACGCATTGCCGCGATAAGGATTCACATCGCGCCAATCGGGACCGAGCGAATCGAGGCCCTTGGTGTCGACAGGTTGCGGGGTCACGTCGCCATGCGCCAATGCGCGCCCGGCGCCGGCCAGGGACAAGCAGACAAGAAGGGAAAGCCCGAGTTTGCGGGTGTTTAACGCCACGATTATCCTCCAAAATTTTGCACGATCTTAAAGCGGGCTGAGGACAGGGGAATTGTACTTTGGCGCCCTTGGTGGAACCAAAACGCCTCTTGTTTTTTGCCGCGCAACCAGACACGGCAAGCCTACGCGCCCAAGCTGAAGTTACTGTTCAAACCTTATCTTTCACGCGTGACTTTTCGAGTCGGCGGGGCGTGAAGCCGGCGATGGTTTCGGCCGAGTCGCGGGCGGCGATTTCGGCGATGAGGGCGTGATGGGGCGACTTGACGCAGATCGGGTCGCAGGCGGCGGCGTCGCCGACCAGAGCGAGGGCCTGGCAGCGGCAACCGCCGAAATCCTCGGTCTTGCGCTCGCAGGAGCGGCAGGGCTCCTGCATCCACTCAAAGCCGCGAAAGGCGTTGAACCCCGGCGAATGCGCCCAGATGTCGGCCAGCTTTTTTTCGCGCGCGTTCCAGAATTCCAGGCCGGGGATGGTCTCCGCGGCGTGGCAGGGCAGCACCTTGCCCTGCGGCGTGACATTGAAGGTCAGTCGCCCCCAGCCGCTCATGCAGGCCTTGGGGTATTTGGCGTGATAATCGGGCGCGACATGATCGATGACGATCTTGCCGCGATAGTGTTCGCGCCGCTCTTCGACTTCCGCGTAAGCCTTTTCGCTCTGCTCGCGCGTCGGCATCAGATGGGAGCGGTTATGCAGCGCCCAGCCGTAATATTGGGTGTGGGCGATTTCGACTCGCCGCGCGCCAAGCGTGACCGCAAAATCGACCATGTCGGCGGCGCGCGCCACATTGGCGCGATGGATCACCGCATTGACGGTCAGCGGCAAGCCTTCTTCCGCGACCCAGGCCGCGACTTCCATTTTTTTCGCAAAGCCGCCTTCATAACCGCCGATCCAATCGGCGCCTTTCGGCTCGGAATCCTGAATCGACAGTTGCACATGGTCGAGGCCGGCCGCGGCGAGTTCGCCGACCAGTTTTTGCGTCAGGCCGACGCCGGACGTGATGAGATTGGTATAGAGCCCCTCTTTGGCGCAATGCGCGACCAGTTCGCGCAGGTCGCGCCGCGAGGCCGGTTCGCCGCCCGAAAGGTGGACATGGAGGACGCCGAGCGCCGCAGCTTGCGAAAAAATGTCCCGCCACTGGTCGGTGGACATTTCGGTTTCGCGCCCCTCCATATGCAGGGGATTCGAGCAATAGGGGCAGGCGAGGGGGCAGCGATAGGTCAGTTCGGCCAGCAAGGCCGAAGGCGGCGACTTTTCCGCAAAGGATTTCTCGGAGTTTGTTTTGTCGTTCATAGGCCCAGCATCCGCTTTTCAAGCAGGCCGTTCAGCAGGGCGCGCACGTCATTATCGATCACGGCGCGGTCGGCCCCGTATTTGGCCGCCAGATCGTCAACAATTTTCGCCAGATCCGACTCGCCGTCGCAGCGCTGCAATATGTCGACGCTGATCGCATTGAGGCGCAGATAGCGTTCCGGCGCAAGCAAGACCCAACTCTTGCGCACTTCATCATTCTTGAGCTTGACCCCGCGCAGCAGATGGGGGCGCGCCGCTTCGGTCAGAGCGTCCATGGTCACGGCCGAGCCTCAGCGCCGATCAGGCCAGAGTCGATCAAAAGCGTGTCGATCAGCAAGCCGTCATGGCCGATTTCCCAACCGGCGGCTTCAACTTGCGCCCGCTCGCTCGAATCGCAACGCAGGGCCGGATTGGAATTGTTTATATGCACGAAAATGCGCCGCTTGATCTCCAAATCCGCCAGGGCGCTTATCGTTCCGCGCTCGCCGTTCATGGCCATATGGCCCATGCGCCAGGCGGTTTTCGGTCCCAGTCCCTGCTGGATCATCTCGTCGTCATCGAAAGCGGTGCCATCGAAAAACACCAGATCGGCGCCGCGCAGCCTTTTGCGGAGCGTGTCGGTCATGCGCGCGCAGGACGGCATGTAATAATATCTGTGGTCGCCTTCGCGAATTTCCAGGCCGACCGTGGCGTCGCTCTCGGCGCCCAGTTCGATTTCCGCCTCATTGGCCGATTCCATATAAAGCGGAATTTTTCCCGGCGTCACGAAAGGAGTAATGGTGAAGCCCAGACCGGTATCGATGGGCTCTTCCAGCTTGACGGCCTGGCGCTTGACCAGGCCGGCGTTCAGCACGCCGAACACGCCGCCGGTGGTATGGGCCATGACGCTTGGCGTCGCCCACAGCGTGAAGGGCTGCATTTCCCGCATCACCAGCAACCCGGCGATGTTGTCGACATCGCCATTGGGCGCGAACACGCCTTTGATCGGCGAATGGCGCGGCGCGATTTTGGGATGGAGCGCCGGATTGTCGAAGATTTGCTGGCGCAGGTCGGGCGTCGCCGAAAGCACCACCCAATTTTCGCCGTCGGCGCTCGCCGCGACGCTGCATTGCGACCGCGCGGTCAAACGGCCGTCCCGCTCATAAGCGAGACGGCAATTCGCGCACAAGCAATTCCACTGCGGCAGGCCGCCGCCGGCTGCGGAACCAAGAACCAGAAATTGCACGCGATCGACCTTAAGTCAGCGATTCAGCCACACGTCTTTTCAGATTTCGGCGGACATATAGCTGGTCACTTCCATGCCAACGCATACTTCGCAAGCTTCCGGGGCGGTCCAGGTCATTTCCGTCATGTGTTCCTCCATTGCAGTTTCATTTGCCGTTTTTTGTGGGATTTATCGCGTCCGGCGCGGAGCTGCGCTCTCGCGGAAAGCGCCATTTTCGTCCCTGAATGGAAGATAAGGCGTCGCCGCCGATCGTCTACGGCGCCTAAGTAGGGGGCGTCGCTTTATTTGTGCATTGCAGCAAAAATTGTGTGCGGCGCAGCATTTGAATCTCGCCCTTAATATACATGGTTTCCAGCTTGGCCGCGCTTGAGGGTCAATGGCACTAAAGAGCAGTATCAGGGTTGAGCTTCTTGCGATTAATGTGGTCATTATAGAATTGAACACGCTTGAAGCGTTGATGACGTTCGAAAGCTCGTGACCTTTCGAAAGCTCATGACCTGGGGAGGCCATGTTAACTCGAATTTGGCGAATCCGAATTCGGCGGATCCGATCTGCGCCGAACTTGTGCGCGTCCGCACGCCCCGGCGCGAAGCCGCGCCCTCTATCTGGCGCGCGTACAATGTGGGTTCTGGAAATCTTGAAAATTTGAGCGGTTCGGTGGTTACCGGGTTGCGAGGCCGGAATTTTCCGGCAGGCGCGCCCCATCCGATCTGTTTCTGGCAAGCGCCGGCAGGCGCAAAATCTAGCAAAGCGCCGGCAGGCGCGCGATAATGTGGAGGAAAATCTATGTATCAGGAAGCGGTCACAAAACTTACCGGCGAAAATCTGATCAAGGCCAAATTCGACAATTTCATTGGCGGCAAGTGGGTCGCCCCGGTGCGCGGCGCTTATTTCGATAACCTCAGCCCGATCAGCGGCAAGGTTCTCTGTCAGGTCGCCCGCTCCACGGCTGAAGATGTGGAACTCGCCCTCGACGCCGCCCACGCCGCCAAGGACGCCTGGGGCCGCGCCTCCGCGACCGAACGCTCCAACGTGTTGCTGAAGATCGCCGACCGCATCGAGGCCAATCTGTCCACCCTCGCGCTGGTCGAGACGCTCGACAACGGCAAGCCGATCCGCGAGACGACCTACGCCGACGTTCCGCTGATGGCCGATCATTTCCGCTATTTCGCCAGCTGCTTGCGCGCCCAGGAAGGCGGCATCTCGGAAATCGACCACGACACCGTCGCCTATCATTATCATGAGCCGCTCGGCGTGATCGGCCAGATCATTCCCTGGAACTTCCCGCTGCTGATGGCCGCGTGGAAGCTCGCCCCGGCGATCGCCGCTGGCAACTGCGTCGTGATGAAGCCCGCCGAACAGACCCCGATCGGCATTCTGGTTCTCGCTGAACTGATCGCCGATCTGCTGCCCCCCGGCGTGTTGAACATCGTCAGCGGCTTCGGCGCCGAAGCCGGCAAGGCCTTGGGTTCGAGCAAGCGCATCGCCAAGATCGCCTTCACCGGCTCGACCGCCACCGGCCGCATGATCGCCCATTACGCCGCCGACAACCTGATCCCGGCGACGCTGGAGCTGGGCGGCAAATCGCCGAACATCTTCTTCGCCGACGTGATGGACGCCGATGACGAATATTTCGACAAGGTGCTCGAAGGCTTCGCGCTCTTCGCCTTCAACCAGGGTGAAGTCTGCACCTGCCCCAGCCGCGCGCTGGTCCAGGAGTCGATCTACGACAAGTTCATCGAGCGCGCCGTCAAGCGCGTCCAGGCCATCAAGCAGGGCAGCCCGCTTGACATGACCACGATGGTCGGCGCGCAGGCGTCGAACGACCAGATGCAGAAGATCCTGTCCTATATCGACATCGGCAAGCAGGAAGGCGCGCAAGTGCTGACCGGCGGCGCGCGCGCTCATCTCGGCGGCGAGCTGGAGGACGGCTATTACATCGATCCGACCGTCTTCCACGGCACCAACAACATGCGCATCTTCCAGGAAGAAATTTTTGGACCGGTGCTGTCTGTTGCGACCTTCAAGGACGAAGAAGAAGCCCTGAAGCTCGCCAATGACACGATCTATGGCCTCGGCGCCGGTGTGTGGACCCGTAACGGCAACCGTGCCTATCGCTTTGGCCGCGGCATTCAGGCCGGTCGCGTCTGGACCAACTGCTACCACCACTACCCCGCTCACGCCGCCTTCGGCGGATACAAGGAGTCGGGCGTGGGCCGCGAGAACCACAAAATGATGCTCGACCATTATCAGCAGACCAAGAATGTCCTGGTCAGCTACAGCACCAAGGCTCTCGGCTTCTTCTGAGAATTTCGGTCTCCCCGGCTTTGGCCGGGGCGGCCTCCCATTTCGCAAGCTTTAGTTTGCGCGGCGCCGAAAACGCGCCGCGCATTTTTTTTGAAATGGAGGATGGAATGCCCGCGCCCAAACGAGTCGACGCCACCGCGGATACCCTGCTCTGGATTGTCCGCCTCAAAGCTAAACATGGTCCGCTGGCCTTTTATCAATCCGGCGGCTGTTGCGAAGGCTCCGCGCCCCTGTGCAATCCCGCAAAGGAACTGCATGTCGGTCCGCATGATGTGCTGCTCGGCGAAATCGGCGGCTGCCCGTTTTATATTCGCGACAACCAGTTCGAATATTGGCGCCATACCCAACTCATCATCGACGTGGTTCCGGGCTGCGGCTCCGGTTTTTCCGTCGAGGGGCCCGAGGGCATTTCATTTCTGACGCGCTCGCGGGTCTTCACCGACGCCGAATGTGAAGATCTGGCGCTGGCGGGCGAACCGCCCAGAGCCGGGTAAGCGCGGGTAATTTTCAGGCAGGTTCGCGGGCCAGGCGCTCAAAAATCGCCACCGCTTCGGCCTCGGTCGCGCGATCGATCGCGCCGGCATTCACCTCCTCCTGAGTCCACATCCATGATCGCGCGGGGTCGTCGCGCATCGCCCAGTCCGGA
>Ga0302156_10002568_pt1 | contig 14723 bp, 10 predicted proteins | sample I_Bog_N3_2_FD_193503 | JGI IMG/M metagenome (GOLD analysis project Ga0302156, IMG submission 193503) | Peat permafrost microbial communities from Stordalen Mire near Abisko, Sweden - I_Bog_N3_2 | ecosystem: Environmental > Terrestrial > Soil > Wetlands > Peat | place: Sweden: Abisko, Stordalen... | reverse complement strand
TGGACGGCCTTTCCTGCGCCGATACGACCTCGGGCCACAGACAGCGGCACCCGCCAGTCGACACCCACAACGTCTGCTCCAGCCTCGGACATGAGCCCGAGCAACTCGCCGGTGCCGACGCCGAAATGGATCCTGGGCACGCCAAGGTCGGCCACGCCTTCGAGGACCTTACGCGAGGCGGCCAGAACAAAACTCGCGTAGTCCGCGGCAGAGAGCACTCCGACCCAGCTGTCGAAAAGCTGGACCGCCGAGGCGCCGGCCTCGACCTCGGCCTTCAGTGTCGCCAGTGCTATGTCGGCAAGACGATCGAGAATCTGATGCCACAGCTCGGGCTCGCCGTACATGAGGGCCTTGGTACGGCCGAATGTCCGCGAAGGACCGCCCTCGATGAGGTAGCTCGCGAGGGTGAACGGGGCGCCAGCAAAGCCGATCAGCGGGACATCCAGTTCCCTCGTAAGGATTCGGACGGTCTCCAGCACGTGCGCGAGATCGACATCGGGCTCGAGAGGCCGAAGACGGCTCAGGTCCTCAGGGGTCCGAAAAGGCGGGTCGATCACCGGTCCTCGTCCCGGCACGATCTCAACTCCGACTCCGATTGCCGCGAGCGGCACGACGATGTCGGAGAACAAGATGGCGGCATCGACCCCGTACCGGCGTACAGGTTGAAGTGTCAGCTCGGCCGCAAGTTCGGGTTTCGCGATCGCGTCCAGGATGTTGCCGTCTCCGCGCAGACGGCGGTACTCCGGGAGGGATCTCCCCGCCTGTCGCATGAACCACACCGGTGTCCGTTCGACGGGCAGACACCGGCACGCGCCGAGGAAGGGCGAATTGGGGGCTCTCACGGCACGACAGTATCCCGAGCTTGGGATGGACCTCATTTCACCGCGCTAACTGCTGGATTCGGGCGAACCTTTCGACTAGAAAGTACGCCGTGAGCGATGCAGTAGTACTGCCGCGCCCGCACAGCCGACAGCAGCCGGGGGGGCCCCAGTTGCTCGCCGTTGGCGTAGTCGTCTGGCTTGGCTCGGAATTTATGTTCTTCAGCGGCCTATTCGCCGCCTTCTTTACGATTCGCGCCCACAACATGCCGCTGTGGCCTCCACCGGGGACATTTCCTCCTGGGAGGCATCTCGACACGATCCAGGCGTTGATCTTTACCTTTGCCCTTCTGGCTTCCAGCCCGACGTTCCAGCTCGGAGTGTGGGCGCAAGAGCGCGGGCATTTCAAGGCGGCCCGCAACTGGATCATTACGAGCTTCGTCCTCGGCACGGCCTTTCTCGCGAACCAGGCTTACGAGTGGAAGACCCTTCCTTTTCGACCGCGCACTAACGCCTATGGCTCGCTCTTCTACATCATGAGTGGTCTGCACGGACTTCACGTGCTTCTCGGGCTCGTGGCCATGATCGCCCTCCTCGGACGTCTTGCCGGCTCGATCAAGGGTGGCGATCCGGGCGAGACCGCCGTGTTCCAGGCCGTCAGCTACTACTGGCACTTCGTCGATTTCGTTTGGATCGGGCTGTTCAGCGCCCTCTTCCTGCTCTCATGACCGCTTCCCACGCCTCTTGGCGGCGCGCCCTTCTGAGCCTCGCACTTGTCGTGTCGGCGAGTTTCGTCGGCGTGGTCCTGCTCGGAGGGGGGCGCACGACCGTCTCAGGCAGCGGGAGGTCGGTCGACGCCGCGAGCCTTACGAGCCAGGACAGCCCGATTCCTGCAAGTCAGCTGGCTGCCGGGCGCACTCTCTTTGTGCAGAATTGCTCGAGTTGCCATGGGATCGATGCCTCTGGAGGCAACCGGGCGCCACCGCTTCTGGGAGTGGGTGGCGCGACGATAGACCTCTGGCTTTCCAGCGGGTGGATGCCGCTGGCGGAGCCGACCGCCGAGCCCGAACGCAAGCCGGCAAAGTTCGACCGCAGCGGGGTTCTCGACATCGTGCGATACGTCACCTCACTGGCGCCATCGTTTGGCAATCCCGGGATCCCACTCGGTCTCGACATCTCGCACGCGAATGTGGCCGTGGGCTTCAGTTTGTTCGCGCTCAATTGCGCGCCCTGCCACACCATCACAGGCGCCGGCGACGCGCTCGCCGACGGAATCCAGGCGCCGCCATTGCATGGCGTGACCAAGACAATGATCTGGGAAGCGGTCCGCACCGGCCCAGGTAACATGCCGCGCTTCGGTCCCGGGACGCTCTCGAGCTCGCAGGTTGACGACATAGTCGGTTACGTCGTGAAGGACATTCAACACCCTGTCAGCCCCGGTGGGCTCTCTCTCGGAGGTGTTGGCCCGGTCGCGGAGGGCTTCGTCGGACTGTTCGTCGGAGTCGGCGCCTGCCTCCTGGCAGCTTTGTGGGTTGGCGACCGGACCGAGGACGACGAGAAGGGGGATCAACAGGACCACGGCGGCCACGGGGATCCTGAGGGTCTCAATGGCAACGAGGACGGCACGAGTGGAAACGATCACAACGAGTTGACCCATGCCTGACGAACCTGACGCCACTGCCGGATCGCAGGAGCGCGACGATCCACCTCGCCGGGTGAGGATCCCCGTGGCCTCGATCCGCACCGACGCGCCGCAGTTCCAGATAGCTGCGAGGAACCCGCGTCGGGCCGAGATCCTGGCGGGCTCCGGTTTCCTGTTGGCCGCCGCTGGCTTTGCCGGCTTCGGCGCGGCGTACTGGCAGAACTACTCCAACTTCTGGCTCGGGCTCACTTTTTCAGTCGGATTCGGCGGCCTCGGATACGGGATGGTGGTTTGGGGCAAGTATCTGATGCCAAGGGGCCCTTTCTCAGAGTCGAGGCACGACCTCGCGCCGACCAGTGTCCAGCGCGAGGAGTTCGTCCAGGACTTCGCGAGTCGCGGGAAGGTGGCAGTCGAGCGCCGGGGCTTTCTCGTCAAGACCCTCGGTCTCGCGTCCGGAATCCTGGGTGTCGTGCTCGCGATGCCGTTCATTCGTTCGCTCGGTCCGCTTCCGCACAAGGTGCTCCGCCAGACCGCGTGGCGGCGCGGCTCGTACCTCGTCGACATCACGGGACGCAAGATCAAGACGGGCGACCTCGAAGTGGGGGGCTTCACCACCGTGTTCCCGGAAACCGACATCGGGGGCGCCTACTCCCAGACCATGCTGATCCGCGTCGACCCCCCGCCCGCCAGCGGCTATCTCAAGCCCCCGCCGCAGTTCGCCAAGCAGCGGGCGACGTGGGCACCACAGGGCTATATCGCCTTCTCGAAGGTCTGCACGCATGCCGGCTGTCCCGTGGGCCTCTACCAGGAGCTCACGAAGAAAATGCTGTGCCCGTGTCACCAGTCCTTGTTCGATGTGACCGACGCGGCCACTCCCATCTTCGGGCCGGCGCCGCGACCGCTGCCTCAGCTTCCGTTGTACATAGACGACGAGGGCTATTTCCGTGCCCAGGACGGGTACGACGAGCCTGTTGGCCCCGGGTACTGGGAGCGGGGCAATGATTGACGCGCTTTTCAACTGGTTCGACGAGCGGCTTGGGATCTCGGGATCGGGTCGCAAGATGCTCAACAAGATCTTCCCTGATCACTGGTCGTTCCTGATAGGCGAGATAGCCCTCTACTCGTTCATCGTGCTCTTGGGAACGGGGGTCTTTCTTACGCTGTACTTCGTGCCGTCGAGCAAAGACGTCATCTACCAGGGCTCGTATGCGCCGCTTCGCGGCCAGCCGGTTTCTGAGGCGTTCGCCTCGACGCTGAACCTGAGCTTCGCCGTGCGCGGCGGCCTGCTCATGCGCCAGATGCATCACTGGGCGGCCAACATCTTTGTCGGGTCGATCGTTGTTCACATGCTCCGCATCTTCTTCACCGGAGCGTTCCGCAAGCCCCGCGAGCTCAACTGGATCGTCGGCTCGACTCTTCTCATCCTCGCAATCTTCAACGGCTTCCTCGGCTATTCGCTCCCTGACGACCTTGTCTCGGGAACGGGTCTCCGGATCTCGTTCTCGATCGTCGAGTCGATCCCGCTTATCGGCAGCTACGCGGCCTTCTTCCTTTTCGGCGGTAACTTTCCTGGTAACGCGATCATCCCGAGGTTCTTCATCCTCCACGTGTTGATCCTGCCCGCAGTCATCGTGGGGCTGCTGAGCGCGCACCTCGGGATGCTCGTCCGCCAGAAACATACGCAATTCCCCGGACGCGGCAACACGCCCCGTAACGTCGTCGGGGCGCCCCTGTGGCCCACCTTTGTTGCCAAGACGACGGGATTCATGTGCCTGACCGTGGCGGTCACGGGTGTCCTGAGCGCGTTCTTCCAGATCAACCCCGTTTGGCTCTACGGCCCGTACGTGCCGTACAAGGTGAGCTACGCGGTGCAACCGGACTGGTACATGGGATGGCTCGACGGCGCGCTCCGTATCATGCCGAGCTGGGAGATCGTCGGCTTCGGCCACATGATCCCCAACGTGTTCTTCCCTGCGATCCTGCTTCCGGGCATTACCTTCGGCGTGCTGCAGATGTGGCCTTTCATAGAGGCGAGACTGACCCACGACCACGCGGAGCACCAGATCCTCGATCGACCGCGGGACAGGCCGAAACGCACCGCCTTCGGGGCCGCGGTGTTCTCGTTCTATTTCGTGTTGTTCGGCGCTAGCGCTACCGATGTCCTGGCCAACTACCTGTCGATTTCACTGAATGTCGTACTCACGTCCTTCCGCTTCCTGGCAGTCATCGTGCCTTTGGTCGTGTTCCCGGTCACCTTCCGCATCTGCAAGGAGATGCAGAGCGTGCCAACCGCCGGGAAGCGCAAGCGCGCCAATGTCGTCCTTCGTTCGGCAGAGGGCGGCTACTCGACTGTTCCTTCAGAAGAGCGACCCGGCGATACGGTGCCGAGGGTGGACCCACTGCCCCTCGACGAAGACTTCCAGTTCGTAACCGTGTTGGCTGGCGCCGTGGCTGCGGGCGACGGGCAAGCGGGGAACGGACACGTCGAGGATTCGGAGCCGGTGCCGCCGGACGAGGTCCACGACGGCCGTCGGCGAGGCGGGATCTTCAAGATCCCCCGCGCTTACCGCTGAGACATACGGCCGACGAGCTGACGAGGCGGCAGTTGAGAATTCTGCTCGCTTGTTGACGCAGCGCATGAGCCATGCGACCGGGTCGCGACAAGGTCCACAGAGTGTTCGGGTGGTCACGCGCCAACTTTGTCTCGCCCCGTAGGTTCACCGGGGCAGAGGGACTTGTCGAGTCCTCTGCCTCGGGCAGCAGTTCCTTGTGACCTTGCTACCGCGGGCGTGAGGCGCTTATCCGTCGCGCTTCAGATGTGCTCTTTGGTCTTGTCTTCTTCCCGGGTTTTCGCGGGAGAGCATCCCGCGCCGGGTGGTCCTTGGTGGGCGTGCTCGAGTCGACCAGGATCTCCAGTACCTCACCGATCGATCGTTCTCGACCCACGGCTCCTGGTAGCGGCAGGTGGCCTTGGATCTGGTAGCGGTTGCGACGTCCGTCCTTCTCCTTGGTGACGTAGCCGGCCGTGATCAGGTCGGTGACAATGCCAAAGACGCTTCGTTCGGTGATGTCCAGGGTGGCGGCGATGTCGCGGAGGCGCACGCCCGGATCGTGTGCGATGCAGACGAGGACTCGGGCGTGGTTTGTGAGAAAACTCCATTCCCTCATGGGGCTACCGTAGCAGATTCCGGAAAGGAGTTGCTAGTGTTACAAATCTAGGTTAAAGTGGTGGAATCGTCGCCGACCGTATGTGGCCTCGAGCTACGGCACAAGACGGAGACCCAAGAGATGGGTCCTACTGGAAGGCCTCAGCACCGTCGCGATGATGGAGGAAGAACTACATGTCTAGGTCACTCAATTCGCCGCGCGAGAACGCGGGTCGGCGCACGGTGCGGGTCGGAGTGGCCCTGATCGCCGTTCTTGGCGTGCTCGTTGGCCCACTCGCATTAGCCGCCTCGGCAGCAACATCGCCACATGCGACGTCACCTGTCATGGGCTCTTACGTCACAGTGACACCGTTCCGCATCACCGACACCCGGCCGAACTCGGGTCAGCCGAACGCGGGCAAGGCCCTGGCAGCGAAGTCCACACTGAATGTGCAGGTGACAAGGGTGGGAACGGCGCCCATACCCGCCGGAACGGCGGCCGTGGTTCTGAACGTGACCGCGGTCGACCCAGTTGACTCAGGGTTCCTGACCGTATTTCCTGAGGGGATCACGATGCCAGTGGTCTCCAACCTCAACTTCACGCCCGGCGTGACGGTCGCGAACCTCGTGACTGTGCCGTTGAGCTCTTCTGGAATGGTGTCGATCTACAACTACGCCGGTAGCACAAATGTCGTGGTCGACGTTGAGGGCTATTACACGAGCGTTCCTTTGGCCAACGGGAGCGGTCTGTACAACTCCCTCTCCCCCGTGCGTATTCTGGGCGCCCTGTCGTCCGGCTACGCGGTAGGACCGAACACGAGTCAAGACGTCACAGTGACGGGAAGTAGCACGGCCGTTCCTGCCAACGCGACCGCCGTTGTTGTCAATGCGACGGCCGCCCAGGGAACGAAGACGAGCTTTCTCACCGTCTACCCGGCGGGTGTGACCATGCCGACCGCATCAAACGTCAACTTCGTGGCGAAACAGGTTGTCGCGAACCGGGTGACGGTCGGGGTCGGCACCTATGGTCGGATTGAGGTCTACAACCACACCGGCACGGTGAAGGTGGACATTGACGTGGACGGCTATTACACCGGCACGGGTGGCACAGGTTCAGCCTTTGTGCCGATCACCCCGGTCCGCCTGACTGACACTCGTGTGTCCACCAACGGGACCTCGAGCGCGGCGAACACTTCGGAGGAGTTCAACCTCTCCACCGCAGTCAGCGGTATCCCGACCACTGCTGCTGCCGTAGCGACCAACGTCACGGTTATCCCGAGCGGCGATCCGGGTTATCTCACCGTCTATCCTTCGTCGGACTCGACGGTGCCGGTCTCCTCTGATGTGAACTGGGCCGCGGGCGGGTCCCAAGCCGTGCCGAACTTCACGGTTGCAGACACAGCCGGTACCGGCAGCGTGGAGGTCTACAACAGCCACGGTGCAACGATCAACCTCCTGATCGACGCTTTCGGGTACTTCGTGCGTCAGCTCCCGACGAGCGTCACCGTCTCGGAGTCACCTACCACGGTCACTTACGGTCATGAGTCGGCGTCGCTCTTCTCCGTCACAGTCGCGACCAACTACGGCGAGCCAGTGCCAAACGGCGAGACAGTGACGACGACAGTCGGTTCTGTCACCTGCAAAGTCTGGCTGAAGAGTGACAAGGGGACTTGCACGATCGACAACACCGCCTTGGCCGTCGGCTCGTACCCGGTGTCGGCCACCTATGGAGGTGACGCCAACCTGAACGGGACCAGTGGGACGAGCGCCTCGAAGCTGACCGTGAACAAGGACGCCTCGCTCACTTCAGCCTCAGAGTCACCGACCATCGTCACCTACGGAGACGAATCGGCGTCGGTCTTCTCGGCCGCCATCACCACCCATTATGCCGAGACGGTGCCTAATGCCGAGACCGTGACGGTGTACGTCGGTTCGGCCAAATGCACTGTGTCGCTCTCGGGGGGCAAGGGGACTTGCACGATCGCCAACACGGCCCTGGCCGTGGGCACCTATTCGGTGTCGGCCAACTATGGCGGTGACGGCAACCTCAATAGCTCCAGCGGCTCGAGCGCCTCGAAACTGACCGTGGAACACACCGCCTGAGGTGGTGCTTCCAATCCACAAGTCCAGCCATCCTTCGAATCGGTTTCACGATCGGGGATGGCTGTCTGTTTGCGGCGGTCAGACGGGAGTTTCGCCCGGCTTTCCCGTGACCCGGTCAGCAGTGGCGCAGCTCTAGGACGCTCCCGAAGTGTCCGGCGAAGGGCCTGAGCACCCGGGGCGCCCGCGCTCGAGTCCTGTGGGGCCATCGTTCGCGACTCGAGTGAGCTTTCGTGACGCCACCAGCCTGGACATCACCCAGGTGAAAGCATCTTTGGCGTCGTTGGCGACCCGATCCGGCCGGCTAGGTCCGAAGAGAGGGACCAACAACTCGGCAGGGATTGATCCTGTGTTGTCATCGGGCCTCGGCTGGGAACACGTGATTGCAAGCCGGCAGTGCGGCCCAAGGTGAGCTCGGCGACCCAAGCGTTCGATGGTCAGCTATCAGAGCTCTTCGGGCCGAGAGCCGTGACGGCCTCACCGACCGAAGGAAAGAATCGGTCGGAGCCGATACGTTCGAGCAGGCCGCTTCGAGCCAAACCTTGGCGCAGGCGTGACCCTGACCGGGCCACCGCGACTTCGACGCGGTCCCGATCGAGTTGGTCGAGCACTCCGCGAAGCGCGCGTGACCCGGTGTAGTCAATGTCGCTCATGCCCAGGGCGTCGAGAACGAGGAGCTTGGGCATCTCCTCGGCGCGGGCGAGAGTTCGATCTACTTCGGCCTTGAAGTGGATCGCGTTCGCGTACCAAAGCGGCGTGGCAAAGAGCACCACCAGGACTTCGGGCACCTGGTCGACGTTGGCTGCGCTGCTCAATGGCGCCCAGCTGGTCGTACCCGCGATGCGGCCTAGAACGTGCATCTGCGGGTGAGCGCTGAGTCGAGTGCGGTCGAGGACTGCTAGGCCAACGGCGACGCCTATGCCCTGCTCGACCCCGACCAGAGCGACGGTGAGCAATGTGATCACCGTCAACCCAAACTCGAACAGGTCGAAGTGAGCGATGGATACCACGTCGCGGAGATGGAAGATCCGCGTCGCCACGAAGATCAGCACTCCGGCCAGAGTGGCCAGGGGAACGTCCTTCAACAGACTCGAGGCCGGGATCAGCAATGCAAGGGCGGCGGCAGCGCCGAGACCGGCAGCCTGAGTGCGGCCACCGGATGAAGCCACAATTGCCGTCCGGGCAGGGCTTGCGTTCACGGGAAAGGAGCCGCAGAGCCCCGCCAAGATGCTTCCCGCACCTACCCCGACAAAGTCTCGCCCAACGTTCACCTCGTACCCGCCCTGGTCGGCAAACGCGCGGGTCGTTGCGGCCGACTGGCTGAGAACGACGAGAGCGACCACCGCGGCGACCGGGAAGACGCTTCCCAACGCCGACCACGACAGGCCGTCCAAGCCAAACCGCGGAGCGCCGTGAGCGAAGCTCCCGAGCACGGCAACACCGTCGGAGTGAAGACCGAGACCGCCCACGACGATGGTGGAACCGATCAGCGCCACGAGCGCGCCAGGGAGCTTGCGGTCGATACGTTCGGAGACAGCGACCACGACGAAGGTGCTCACGCCGATGCCGAGGGCCCAGGCGTTGGTGTGGCCGAGTCGCCCCACCACCGTCTCGAGTCGATGAAGCGTGGAGCCGCTGATGGACGGGATGCCCAACAGGTCGGGGAGCTGGTGCACGACAATTATGACCGCCACGCCGGCGAGGAAACCGGTGATGATCGGCGCGGAAAGGAAATTGGCGATCCAGCCGAGCCTCAGTAGGCCGACGAGAACCACGATCACGCCGGTCATGACTGCGAGGAGTCCGATCAGGTCGACGTAGCGGGCCGAGTTGGTCGAGGCGAGGTGCGCGATCCCAACAGCGAAAAGCGGCGCAATCGTCGAATCCGCCCCAACCGACAGTTGCGGGTTGGACCCGAGAACGGCGAAGAGCAACGTGCCGGCGATGAAGGCGTAGAAAGCGGTGACCGGGGGCATACCGGCGAGCCTGGAGGTCGCCAGCTGTTCAGGTACCGCGATCGCGAGCAGCGTCACCGCGGCGAGCGCGTCTGCCCCAGCAAATGACGACTTGTAGTTATGAAGAGACGAGAAGACCGCCGGGAGCTTGTACCGGTGCCCGGGCGTGCCGAGAACGGGACGATGAGGGCTGGTCGCTGCCACCGGATCATCATCGCTGATCGTTGGACATTTGCACAGGCTTCGTGACGCGACTCGGACAATGGTCGCCTGGAGCGGGAGACGACTCTGCCGGCTAGTCACGTCTCGGGACAACCGTCCACGATGTCCCGAGACATAGTCTCCGATGTTTCGCGACATCACAGAGAGCCGGTGGTGGGACTCGAACCCACGGCCTGACGATTACAAGTCGCCTGCGCTTCCTCTGCGCCACACCGGCACCGTCCTGAGCTTCGCGCCCAGATGTATTGATGACCAGCCTAAGTTCAGTCGCGAGCCGTGTCGGCACCGGATCCGGTCCCCGATTTGTCGGGAGGCAGGATCCGGACGGAACCGGTTTCATCGGGGGGCACGATGCGAACGTTGCCGACCTCGCCCTGTGGCAGGTCTAGAGCCGTTCGCGTCTTGTCCGGCAGGATACGGACGGTGCGGGTTTGGTCAGGCGGCAGGATCCGAAAGCTACCGCTCTCGCCGACGAGCTCGGGGTGAGCAGCAGGTCCCGGACCGACCGGCCCTCTATGGCGGCCACCTCCGATGAGGAACTCCAAGGGGGATCGCGCAACTAGATGCGCCAGCTTGCGCAGCGGCCCGATCGCGAAGGGATAGACCACAAGACTTACGAGCGTTCCGATCAGCAGACCACCAGCCGCGTCGCTGGGATACGCCGTACCGGTGTAGACGACCGACAAAGCGACGACGATGGCGACCAGAGTCGCGACCGCCGCCATGAACTGGGCGCGGCTCAGCCAGAGCCCCGTGGCAACGGCTCCCGCGATCACGGCGTGCTCGTTCGGGAAGCTGAACCCGGTTGGTCTTGTGACCAGCACTAATGCCCGCGGGACGACAGCGAAAGGCCGGGCGCGTGCAACGAGGTGCACGACCAGGAGAGACACCGCGTAGGCCAAGGCGGCGCCCAGCGCAGCCCACAGAAGGATCGCGATCCTGTCAAGGTCGGTGCCGCCGAAACCGGCCACTCGTGCGCGAACCAGAGCAACCAGGAGCAAGAAGGCGATGATCACAAGTGCTAGCGGGCGGGCGAAGAACGCCATCAGGCCGTGCGCCCACGCGGTTCGCGTGGCGAAGCGATTGACATCGAGGTACCAACCTCTGTCCACTGCGAAGGCTCCCGAGGACGGACCTGACTCCCGCCCGGATGGCGAGACGCCCAAGAGCCCCAGGGTATCCACGAAACTCGCATCGCGGTGGTTGGCTCCGATAAACTTTCACTCGGGCTTCCTTAGGGGGCCGCGTCCCGGCATCTCGAGAGTTCGACTGCGTCTTTCAGGTTGCCGTGTGCCGCGGTCGAATGCGAGAAGTCCCCAAGCCACTACGCCAACTGGGTAGCGTAGCGACCCGCGATCTACAAGGGAGAAGAAAGACCGATGAGGATCCTCGTACTCGGTGGCGACGGTTATCTTGGCTGGCCAACGGCACTGCACCTTTCTGCGCGAAACCACGACGTCGGTGTCGTGGACAACTTTGCTCGGCGCCTGTACGACTGCGAAATGGGAGTCGACAGCCTGGTGCCCATCCGCCAACTGCAGAGACGGGTCACGACCTGGAAAGAAGTATCGGGTCACACCGTGCAGCCGTTCATAGGCGACCTCACAGACGAGGTGTTCGTCGAGGAAACCATCCGAGAGTTCGCCCCTGAGGCAATTGTCCACTTCGCCGAGCAGCGGTCCGCTCCGTATTCGATGATCGATCGCAAACACGCCGTCTACACCCAGGTGAACAATGTCGTTGGCACCTTGAACCTGCTCTACGCCATCGCCGAGATCGATCCCTCGATCCATCTCGTCAAGCTCGGCACCATGGGCGAGTACGGAACGCCGAATATCGACATCGAAGAAGGCTTCATCGAGATCACCCACAAGGGCCGTACGGACATACTTCCCTACCCGAAGCAGCCCGGTTCCTTCTACCACCTGTCGAAGGTCCACGACAGCCACAACATTCACTTCGCCTGTCGCATCTGGGGCCTTCGGTCGACCGACCTCAACCAAGGGATCGTGTACGGCCAGGAAACTCCCGAGACGATGCTGCACCGTGACCTTCGGACCCGCTTTGACTACGACGGGGTGTTCGGAACGGTGCTGAACCGCTTCGCAGTTCAGGCGGCGGTCGGCTACCCACTCACCGTCTACGGCAAGGGCGGCCAGACGCGCGGCATGCTGGACATCCGCGACACGCTCGCCTGTGTCGAGTTGGCCTGTGTCAATCCGCCAGAACCCGGCGAGTATCGAGTCTTCAACCAGTTCACCGAGTCGTTTTCGGTGATCGATCTTGCAGAGTGGACCGCGAAGATCGCTGGAGGCGATGTCACGATCGACAACGTTCCCGACCCGCGGGTCGAGAAGGAAGAGCACTACTACAACGCGGTGGCAACACAATTGCCGGCACTCGGGCTCAAGCCCCACTTCCTCGAAGACGCCACTATCGAGGTGTTGATCGAGACAGCCAAGCAGCACAAGGACCGTGTGGAGTTCGATGCCATCCGGCCCACGGTCAATTGGCGGTCGACCAAGAGCCAAGTGAGCGTCGCGAAGGGCGCTGCCGGAGATTGACCGGCCCGGCGGCCGCTTCAGGCCCACGACATCTTCACAATCGATACTGGAGACTGTGTTGTCGCGCGGCGACTGAATGTTTCGGGTCCCTACCGACATGGCCATCGGCCTCCCTCACGGCGGAGTTGGCTGGGACCCATTAGCTTTTTCGGCGATGACTGCAGGCAAGCGACGAGGGAGCTTTCCGTCCGCGCGCCGGTCGACGAGACGCGTCGTGCTCGTAATAGTCGGCGTCGTCGTGTTCGCGATCGTCGTTGCCGAAGTAGCAGCGGACGTGGTCAACTCCGGTGCCATTGCGGCCCGTGTCGCGGCCCAGACCTACGTCGCAGAAGTCGTGCCAGTTATCGACGAATCGTCGATGCTTGCTGCGACGATGAGCCTCGTACGCAACGGCACGGGTTCGCTTGATCGGACGGGGCTCGAGGCGGACCTGGGTCGTCTTGTCGCTGGAACATCAGCGAGCGTGGCCGAGCTCGGCACTCTGGGCGTTGCTGCGCCCATCTCCCGGTCTGCTCAGCTGCTCAAGGCCACCCTCACCGACCGTGCGGACGCCGCGAGAACGCTCACCGGCGCAATCGAGTTGGCCATAGGACCAGCCGCCTCTGCTGGGGGATCCGCCGTTTCGGCCCTTCCGGCTTCGGTTGTTCGGGCTCGCGCCCGGGCTGCGACACTCATCATCAATGCAGGCGGGGAGTTGATGTCGAGTGATCGGGACTACCGCAGCTTTGTGACCTCCCTGCCGCGTTCCAGCAAGAGCGACCGGCTCCCCGTCTCGAAGTGGGTTACACAGCCCGCCTTGTGGGGGGCCGCGCCGGTTACGACCTGGGTCGCACAGCTGTCCGGAGGAGCAAAGCTGCGGATCCACGAGGTCCTATCGATTGTCGCCGTCACCGTGCAGCCGCCGGTAGTGAGGATCACCGGGCTACCGACGGCTACCACCTTTGCGACGACGACATCCACGTCCACGTCTACTTCGACGACGACGACACTCACCACGATCCCTGGGACGACGACATCGCCGACCACTACGTCCACGTCAACGACCACTTCGTCGACGACAACGACCTTGCAGCTCCCGCCGTTGGAATCCACCTCGGTTCTTCCGCCAACCCATCAGGTCTCGGTCGTCCTGGTGGTGGCGAACGCTGGGAACGCCCAGATCTCGGGCGTATGGGCTGCGGCGTCTGTCGTCGCCGAATCAGCGGTCAGCCGCAACCCGGGTTCGAGCTCACCGATCCACTCCACCGCAGTCGGCATCGGTGGACTTGCGCCGGGGTCGTCGGTCGAAGTCACCCTGCGGCCGCTCGCAGTCGCAGCAGGCGACTCCTACGAGCTCTGGGTCTCTGTCGGCACCGGCCAACTCCCGGCGCGACCCGTGACGAGCCCATCGAAAGGTGTAGGACAGACAGACGAGGTCAGGATCAGGGTCGCATCGGAGTGACCGGTCCCCCGGGCCCGGGGTCGCGACGCGGCGCCAGCTCCGGTATGTCAGTCCGCTGGCGCCACGCGTCCTCGGCACGGGTGGCGACCTCGCGAAGTGGCCGACCCGTCTGCGAAGCCACATGAGCGGCGTCGGAATGCTCGACTTTGACTCGACCGGGGCTGACCTTGACCCGCACGCGGTAGCCGTCGACCTCGACCTCAACGAGCTCACGTGGCGCTGCCCAACGCTCGACGGCGTGCGCACGAACCCCTAGGCTGCCCGTTTCGGCCGCCAGACGGTGGCGGAGATCACCGACGAGTACAGGGTCGCACAGGACGTTGAGAACGTGGCCCGGTCTTCCCTTCTTCATCAGTACCGGAATGACCCACGCGTCCAGCGCGCCGTCGTCGAGCAGCACGGCGACCGCATGGGCGAGCGTCTCACCGGTCACGTCATCGAGATTCGCCTCTAACTGGACGAGTTGCTGACCGTTACCGAGCGATGAAGCGCGGACTGACTCCGCCGGGACGCCTATCACCACCTGGGTGCAGTTCGGAAGGTCGTCCAGCTCTCGCGACCCGGCCCCGAAGCCGGTCGCCTCGATCGTCATGGCCGGGATCGGTCCGAACGCGGAGCCCCAGGCGGCCAGCATGGCCGCGCCCGTCGGGGTCGTGAGCTCTACTGCGACGTCGCGTCCCTCGGTGGGGATCCCTTCAAGCAGCTCGACGACTGCCGGAGCGGGGTTAGGCAGGAGGCCGTGTGCGCTTCGGACCATTCCGAGCCCGGTGGCCACCGGGCTCGCGGTCACGGTACTCACCTCGAGCAGCTCCAGTGCCGAGGCAGTGCCGACGAT
>Ga0302156_10002562_pt1 | contig 14737 bp, 11 predicted proteins | sample I_Bog_N3_2_FD_193503 | JGI IMG/M metagenome (GOLD analysis project Ga0302156, IMG submission 193503) | Peat permafrost microbial communities from Stordalen Mire near Abisko, Sweden - I_Bog_N3_2 | ecosystem: Environmental > Terrestrial > Soil > Wetlands > Peat | place: Sweden: Abisko, Stordalen... | reverse complement strand
CGTGTATCAGATACTTCAAACGCCGGACGGGTATCTTTGGCTGCGGACCTCTGCTGGATTGGTGCGATTTGATGGAGTGCGCTTCGTCGCCATGGACGCGGTGATCGGCAGCGGGCCGGTCAAGGCCATCACGATGGGCGCGGACGGCAATCTCCTGATCCGGACATATTCGAGGACGCTGATTTACAAGAATGGAACCTTTTCTGACTATTTGACTCCCGGCGCCCTCCCCGATGGCGGCATTCGGACTCTCTTTGAGAATAGAAAGCACGAGGTGCTCCTGGGTTCCGATGACTTCATCTATCTCCTGCAGAACCAGGGAATCCGAATGTTGCTGCATGGGTCGGGCCATGTGAACGCCTTCGCACAGGATGACGCGGGAAAGGTGTGGATCGGCGGCGCATTTGCGCTTTACAGCTACCAGAACGGCACGCTCTCATCGGCTCTGGACGTAAGAGCCACGAACGGAACCATGTCCGTCTCGGCTTTGGCCATCGATCATCGAAGGAATCTTTGGGCCGGCACATGGGACGGGCTCTATCGCGGAGAGGGAGGCGGCCTGCCCCTCAAACGAATCGCTCCGGACGTTATCCATGGTCATATTCAAGCGATTCTCGAAGATCGGCAGGGAAGCCTGTGGGTCGGGACCGACGATTTGGGACTGATTCACATGTCGGGTGATCAGATCTCGTCCTTCAAAGCCTCGGACGGTCTGAGCGATGACACGGTTCTTTCCCTCTTTGAGGACCGGGAGGGCGGCCTTTGGGTGGGCACGGCAAGCGGTTTGGATCATTTCGTCGATACCAAAGTCACCACCTTGACGATGAAAGAGGGCCTTCCCTCCAATGACACGAGAGCAGTCTTTGAAACCCGGGATGGGAAGCTTTATATCTTCTGCGTCCCCGGAGCGCTGACCCTCATCAAGAATGACGAGGCAACTGAACTCACCAAAGACACTCGCCTTTCTTACCAGGGCAAGAGCGGCTTCGAGAGCAAGGACGGTGCCCTGTGGCTGGGTACCACGGGAGGCCTGACCCGTTATGAGAACGGGAAGTTCACGGTCTATGATCCGGATGGCCGGTTCTCGAAGCATCGGATATCCGCCATCAACGAGGACGAAGAGAGCCTGATTGTCACCACCGACGAACTCATCGCCCTCCGTTTCAAGGATGGTCAGGTTCTGCCGTTCACCATTCATGGCCAGGAAACCCCGCTTACGTCCCCCGGCAACTATACGATTACGATCTACCGCGACCCGTCCGGGACACTCTGGTTCGGCACCGTGCAGGGGCTGTTCAAGTTTGCCCCTGGCCAACCTCCGATGCAGGCTCGGCAAAGCCAGATTGACTTTGCAGTTACTTCTATTTCGGACGATCACCAGGGCAATCTCTGGCTGGGCGGGCGGGTGCCCGGAATCACCCGGTTTCGCATTCGAGATGGACATGTGACCCACTACGGAGAAAAGGACAGGCTCTTCGACGATTTCCCGTCCAGCATTCTTCTTGACCCCGGGGACAATCTCTGGATCAGCACCTCAAACGGAATCTACGTGACCAACCGGAAAGATCTGAACGAATTCGCGGACGGCCGCGTTTCGACTGTACGGACAACCGTCTTTGGAACGGAAGACGGCATGAAGACCAGCGAGGCCAATCTAGCGCTCTCCCAGCCGGCAGGCTGGCGGGCGAGCGATGGCAGGCTGTGGTTTACCACCACCAAGGGCATCGTCGTCGTGGATCCCAAGCATATCCTGCATAACGACATGATTCCCCCTGTGGTCGTCGAAGATGTCCAGGTGAATGATCGCTTGATGCCAAGGGAAAACAATCTTCAGATTTCGCCTGGCAAGGACAGGATCGAGTTTCACTACACGGCTTTGAGCATGCTGATTCCCGACAGGGTGAGATTCAAGTACCTGCTTGAGGGCTACGACCATGATTGGGTCGATGCGGGCACGCGTCGGGTGGCTTACTACACAAATCTTCCCCCGGGACAATACCGCTTCCGGGTCATCGCCTGCAATAACGATGGCGTCTGGAACAAGGAGGGCGCCTCGGCTAGTTTCACTCTCAAGCCGCACTATTACCAGACCGACTGGTTCCGAATCCTCTGCGTTTTGGTTCTCGTGGCCATGGTCATGGCGGTATTCCGATTCAACACGCGCCGCTTGCGCACGCGGGCGGAAGAACTCACCCGGCAGGTGGATGAGCGCACTAAGACATTGCAACAAGAGGTTCTCGAACGGCAGCGCGCCGAAAGAGCGGCGGTTGAAGCCCGCGAAAACATGCGATACCAGGCGACACATGACCCTCTCACTTCTCTTCTGAATCGCAGAGCGATTCTGGACGCGCTGAGGAATGAGCTTACGCGTTCCGTCCGGGAAAAGACCTCCGTCGCCGTGCTGATGGCCGATCTGGACCACTTCAAGGACGTGAACGACAAGCATGGCCACATGGTTGGCGACGAGGTGCTGCGCGTGGTGGCAGGCCGCCTGCTGAAGTCAGTGCGTTCATATGATTTCGTGGGCCGGTATGGCGGCGAAGAATTCCTGGTTGTGTTGTGCCAGTGCGATTCAAGCCAGACGATCGAGCGCGCGGAGGAGTTGCGTCGAGCCATTGCGGCCAAGCCAGCGGAGACCGAATGCGGTCCCATACCAATCACAATAAGCATTGGAGTGCTTGCGACGCAGCGCTGGAGTTCGACCTCGCCCGATGAAATCCTGCGTGGCGTGGACGCCGCTCTCTACGCCGCCAAGGACGCCGGGCGCAACTGTTGTTGCGTGGCTGCCGCGGATCCACGCCAGGAAACGGCTTGATTCGGCATCTTCAGAAGCCGCCTGTGCGCTGGACTAGAGCAAAACCAGGGATGCTTTTCGACGAATCAGGATGCCAGAGTGCCGGTCAGGGTTGGAGCTTCGCTGGCTTCGGAGGCCAGGCGCCCCTGACGGTTTTTGTAACTGGCGGCGATGAATTCGCGGAAGAGCGGATGCGGCTCCAATGGCTTGGATTTGAATTCGGGGTGGAACTGGCAGCCTAAGAAGTAGGGGTGGTTGGGTAGCTCGACGATCTCGACATAAGTCGAGTCGGGGGTGGCGCCGCTGATGGCGAGGCCCGCGCCGGTGAGCAGGGCCTCATACTCGCGGTTGAACTCGTAGCGATGGCGGTGGCGCTCGCTGATTTTGGTTGCGCCGCCATAGGCGCGGGAGGCCAGCGAATCTTTTTTGAGGATGCACTCCCAGGCTCCCAGGCGCATCGTCCCTCCCATCTCTTCGACGCCGAGCAACTCGCGCAGCTTATAGATGATGCGGTGCGGGCTGGCGGGGTTGAATTCGGTGGAGTTGGCGTCCGCCAAGCCGCAGACGTTGCGGGCAAACTCGATGCAGGCGGTCTGCATGCCGAGGCAGATGCCGAAGTATGGCACATGCTTTTCGCGGGCGTAGCGGATTGCGTTCAACATGCCCTCAATGCCGCGCTTGCCGAAGCCGCCGGGGACGAGAATTCCATCGAATCCCTCTAACTGCGACTCATAACTCTTGTCATCGGGGGTTTTCGATTCCAGATGCTCGCCTTCGATCCATGTAACTTCGAGCTTGAGGTTCTGCGAGACCGCCGCGTGGGTCAGCGCCTCTTTGAGCGACTTGTAACTGTCTTCGTATTTGACATACTTGCCGACGATGGCGATGTGGACTGTATCGAAGGGGTGGTAACAGCGGTCGACCAGCTCCCGCCACTTCGTCAGATCGGCTTCGGGCGCTTCCCTGCGCAGGTAATTGAGGATGAGCGAGTCCACGCCCTCCTCGGCAAAGCAGAGCGGCACCTCGTAGATGGAAGGCACATCGATAGCGCCGATGACGGCGCGCTCCTCGACGTTGCAAAAGAGGGCAATCTTCTGCTTCATGTCGGGCTCCAGGGGGTGGTCGGAGCGGCAGAGCAGCACATCGGCCTGGATGCCGATGGAGAGCAACTCCTTGACGGAATGCTGCGTTGGCTTGGTCTTCAGCTCCTGGGCGGCGGCGATCCAGGGCACCAGCGTGAGATGGACAAAGACGGTGTTCTCGCGGCCGAGCTCCTGGCGCATCTGGCGGATGGCCTCAAGAAAGGGCAGCGACTCAATGTCGCCCACCGTGCCGCCAATCTCAACGATGGTCACGTCCGCGCCGTTGGCCGAGACCTTGCGCATGGCGTTCTTGATCTCGTTAGTCACGTGGGGAATGACCTGGACGGTCTTGCCGAGGTAGTCGCCGCGCCGCTCCTTCATAATGATTTGCTCGTAGATGCGGCCTGTGGTGAGGTTGTTGTCGCGGGTGAGCGGGGCGTGAGTAAAACGCTCGTAGTGGCCCAGGTCGAGGTCGGTCTCCGCGCCGTCGTCGGTGACAAAGACCTCGCCGTGCTGGAAGGGCGACAAGGTGCCGGGATCGACGTTGAGGTAAGGGTCGAACTTCATCATGTTGACGCGCAGGCCGCGGCTTTCAAGCAGGCAGCCGATGGAGGCCGCTGCCAGGCCTTTCCCTAAACTGGACACAACTCCGCCCGTCACAAAGACATACTTTGCCGACATGGGTGCAACCTCTTGAATGGTTTTTTGGAATGGACGTACCAGGTGGGCACAATCAAGTATGACAGAAGTTGAGGCGCGAAGGAAGAAGAAAAAGTTGGCAGGGCGAGGAATCTCCGGGGGAGATGTAGGCAATATCGTTTGCATAATCAAGTGCTTACGATGAAAATGGCCGGGAATAAGGGTGGGCGTGAATTTCCTCTTCCCGTACAATCGATAGAGAAGGAGCCGGCCCGATGAAGCGAGTCTATATGGACGCCAACGCCACCACCCCTCTGCTGCCGGAGGTGATGGAGGCGATGCGCCCGTACTGGATGGAGCACTTCGGCAACGCCAGCTCGATTCACCTGGATGGCCAACAGGCCCACGCTGCTGTGGACCGCAGCCGCGCCACGCTGGCTGAGTTCTTCAACTGCCATGACGCCGAGGTGGTCTTCAACTCCGGCGGCACCGAGGGCGACAACACGGCCATCTTCGGACTGCTGCGCCCTGGCGACCATTTCGTGACGACTTCGATTGAACACTCGGCGGTTCTGCGCGCGGCAGACCTGATGGCCCAGCGCGGCGTAGAGGTGACCTTTGTTGCGCCGCGGCCCAGCGGCCTGATCGATCCGGCCGACATTCAGCGCGCTCTGCGGCCCGAGACGCGCCTCGTCAGCGTGATGCTGGCCAACAATGAGACTGGCGTACTGCAACCCGTCGAAGACATTGGCAAAATAGCCAAGGCGGCTGGCGCGTTCTTTCACATCGACGCGGTGCAGGGCGCGGGCAAAGTTCCGCTGGATGTGCGGCGCTTCGGCTGCCATCTTTGCTCCGTCAGCGCTCACAAGATGCATGGGCCCAAGGGCGTCGGCGCGACCTTCGTGCGGCGCGGGACGCCGGTTGAATCGCTGCTTGTGGGCGGAAGCCATGAGCGCCGACGCCGCGCCGGAACGGAGAACGTGCCGGGCATCGTGGGGCTGGCCAAGGCTGTGGAGTTGGCCGTGCGCTCGCTTGCAGATGGGACGTTCGACCGGCTGGCGGCTCTGCGCGACCGGCTGGAGGTTGGGATTCTGGAGCTTTCCGGCACGGGCGTCAACGGAGGCTGGGACGGCGACAGACCCGTCCCCCGCGTGGCCAACACCACCAACATCTGGTTCGACCATCTGGAGGGCGAGGCGCTGGTGATTGCGCTCGACCTGAAGGGCGTAGCCGTCAGCGGCGGCTCGGCCTGCCACTCCGGCGCCACCGAGCCGAGCCATGTGTTGATAGCGATGGGCCTGGACAAGACCCGCGCCCGCGCCAGCCTCCGCTTCAGTTTGCTGAAGACGGCGACCGAGGCGGATGTGGATTATGTTTTGAAGGTCGTGCCAGAGGCTGTCGAACATTTGCGGGCGATTTCGCCGGTGGCGGCGGGAACGGCGGGATGAAAACGCGTTGTGAAGTTGATGCGGAATGATTCACAGCTTTGAAAGGGCACGGCTTTAGCCGTGCCGCAAATGCAACAAAAAGTGTCGGGCTTTAGCCCCTGAGGGAAAGGAAGGTGCGCAGTGTTTGATTTGCATATCGGTAAGGAAAATGTTGGAAAGATTTCTGAGCGGATTATTGCGAATGAGCTTGAAGCGTGCGGATTCCTTGTTCGCGATCTCAATCTGGAGGGAATTTCCGCAAATTCCGACCTGCTGGCCATCAAGGATCAGTTTGTCTGGCAGGTTCAAGTGAAAGGATCGACTTATGATGAAACCTATCCAAATAATGGATGGTGGTTTCAATATGGATATTGCCACGAAGAACACATACGCAATCCAGATGTGAAAATGTTCAACCGCGTGAAAGGTCCCTTCAAAGCGAATATTGTGGCAATGGTATGTGTGCGGTCTCCTTACGAATACCAATGCATTTTTCTTCCGGTTGAAGACGCCGAAACAGCAGCGAGAATCAATTTGAACTACGCTTATCGCACTAAGAAGAAGGATGGTACAGACAGGAAGCCGCATATGGTTTGGTTTTGTGGGTTTATTTCTGAACGCAAAAAATACAAAGTGCAAATGAAGGAGGAATGGAAAATGCTTGAACCGTTTCTAATTGACCGAAGCAGACAGGATATTAAAGGCAAAGGCAAGGATGAAGTCAGAGAAATGCGGAAGCGGGATGCGGAAAAGATTTCATCGATAATCGCTCGTGCATTTGAATCTAAGAACGCATCTAACTTTCCCAACGGGGGCTAAAGGCCGCCTCTTTTTTTGCGACGTTTACGGCACGACTGAAGTCGTGCCCTTTCAAAGCGGAAACAACCGCAGGTCCTTCGACTCCGTTTGGCGCAAAGAACGCGCCAAACTCCGCTCAGGATTACAGAGCTTTAGAGGGATTGGATAACAGAGCTTGTAGTGGGATTGGATAACAGAACTTGACCGAGCGCACAACCATTGCCGTAGCTATGTCCGGAGGGGTGGACTCCTCGACGGTGGCGGCGATGCTCGCCCACGAGGGCGGCCCCGATTCGCAGAATTCAGTCGTCGGCCTGACGCTTCAGCTTTGGGATCAGACGCGGCTGGCCGGCAAGCACGGCATTCCCGACGCGCCGAAGGCCGGGCGCTGCTGTTCGCTCGACGACGTCTATGACGCCCGCCGCGTCGCCGAGCACCTCAACATTCCTTATTACGTCGTCAACCAGCAGGAGCGCTTCGAAGAGGCGGTGGTTCGGCCGTTTGTCGCCGAGTACCTGGCCGGGCGCACGCCCATCCCCTGCTCGCTCTGCAATAACCATCTGAAGTTCGACCAGTTGCTGCAGACGGCGCGGTCGATTGGGGCCGAGCAGATCGCTACCGGACACTATGCGGTGAACGAGTACGACGAGCGGCGCGGGCGCTGGATTCTGAAGCGGCCTGCCGATCTGGCCAAGGATCAGACTTACTTTCTCTTTGGCCTGACGCAGGAGCAGCTCGCCCACACGCTCTTTCCGCTGGGCCGGCTGACCAAGCCCGAGGTGCGCGAAATTGCCCGTCAGAGCGGCCTGGCGCTGGCCGAAAAGCCCGACTCGCAAGAGATCTGCTTCATCCCCGGCGGGGACTACAAGCAGTTTTTGACGGCTTATCTCGAAGAGCAGGGCCAGCAACTGCCGGAGACGGCCGGGGATCTGATGACCTCCAGCGGCGAGGTTCTGGGCCGTCACGAGGGGATCTTCAACTTCACGGTGGGCCAGCGCAAGGGGCTGGGCGTCAGTTCGCCCACGCCGCTCTACGTGTTGCAAATCGACCCAGCGAGCCATCGCGTTACAGTCGGTGCGGACGAGGAACTGGCCACGCGCCGCCTGCGAGCCCGCGATCTGAACTGGATTTCGATTCCGGAATTGAGCGGGCCCATGCGTGTGCGGATCAAAATACGCCACCGGCACGAGCCCGCCTGGGCTACGCTGGAACCGTCTGGGGACGATGAAGTGGTAGCCACCTTCGACGAGCCGCAGCGCGCCGTCACTCCCGGCCAGTCGGCAGTCTTCTATGACGTTGACGAGGTTGTGGGCGGGGGATGGATTGTGTAGGGCAAATCTGGCATTGAGGATGGGTGTAGGATAACTTTCATGGCAAACTATCGCGTCGTTCTTCGCAAATCGGACGAGGGCTACAGCGTTTCGTGCCCCGGTCTGCCCGGCTGCTGGTCGCAGGGAGCGACTGAGGAGGAGGCTCTGGCCAACATACAGATAGCCATTCGCGAGTACATCGAGGCGGCCGAGGAGTTGGCGCGCGAAGATGAGAGCCGAGTTGTGGAAGTAGCGGTGGCGTAACCCCCTGATCCCTTTCATCTGCTTTCCAGCCAGATATCAGATGGAATGTCGGGTTAATTGTTCGGCTGCTAGACGCGAAAAGCAGCGATTCACCATATATAGTGCAACGCAGCAGTTTTCCATACAAAGAAGGGGCTGTTCGCTTCCCATCCGATCGAATTGGTCTTACCGTTGTTTCATGCAGGCTGTTTCTGAGAGATAAGGGCTTCAGTTCTGCTGAGGTTATCTGTGTCCAAACTGCCGGGGATCAACCATCTGAGAGCCGTAGCCGCGCTGGAAAAGGCAGGCTTCCGAATACTTCGCCAAGGCGCGCACATTGTCATGACAGATGGAACTCGGATCCTGACGATTCCGCGCCATAACCCTGTAAACGCGCTCACGATGGGCGGCATTGTGCGCGACGCCGGGCTGAGTCTGGACGAGTTTCGGAAGCTCTTATAGCGGTGCCCCCTCAGCTGACCGGCTCGTCCCACTCCTCCAGCGTTCGCTTGAACTCGCTCATGAACCTGCCGGAGTCTGCGCCGTCGATGAGGCGGTGGTCGAAGCCCAGGCAGAAGTACTGCACCGACCGAATCGCTATGGAGTCGTTGCCCTCGGCGTCGGTGACGACCACCGGCTCCTTGCGCAGGCCGCCGACGGCCAGAATCGCCGACTCGGGTTGGTTGATGATGGGCGTGCCGAACTCCCCGCCGAAGACGCCGGCGTTGGTCAGCGTGAAGGTGCCGCCCTGGACCTCCTCGGGCAGCAGCTTCTTGGTGCGGGCGCGCTCGGCCAGGTCGGCGATGGCACGGGCCAAACCCAGAAAGCTGAGCCCCTCGGCCTGCCTGATGACAGGCACGATCAGCCCCCACTCCAAGGCCACGGCGATGCCCAGATTGACGTTGGGGTGATAGTGGATGAGGCCGTCCGCGAGCGAGGCGTTGACGATGGGGAATTTGACAAGCGCCCGGACGGCGGCGGCGGCGATAATCGGCATATAGGTCAGCTTGACGCCGTTCTGTTGCTCGAAGCGGGCCTTTTCCCGCTCGCGCAGACGAACGATGCGCGTCATGTCCACCTTGTAGACGGTGTGGGCGTGGGGGCTGATCCGCACGCTCTCGCTCATGCGCTGGGCAATGATGGCGCGCATCCTGGTGAGCGGCTGCGGCTCCAGCGGCGCCTGCGGTGCGGCCAACTCCGCGTTCGGCGGCGCCTGCGGCGCGGTTTGGCCGGGGCCGCGCTCGGCCAGGTAGCGCAGCACATCTTCCTTGCTGATGCGGCCGCCTGAGCCTGTGCCGGCGATCTTGCCGAGGTCGAGGTTGTTCTCCCTGGCCATGCGGCGCACCAGCGGCGAGGATCGATGCGCCTGCGGCTCGGTTGAAGCTGTTGGTTGGCCAACGGAAACAGAGTCGGTGGCTGCGGTGGAGGGAGCGGAGAGAGAAGCCTGCGCATTCGCCGAGGCCGGAACCGCCGCAGCCGAAGTCGGAGCAACGGGCCCGCCGATCACCGCAACCACCGTATTGACCTCGACGGTCGCGCCTACCGGGGTCCTTATCTCGGTAAGCACGCCTGCTGCTGGCGAGGGAATCTCCGCATCTACCTTGTCGGTGGAGATTTCAAAGAGCGGCTCGTCCTTTTCGACTTGGTCGCCGGCTTTCTTGAGCCACCTGGTAATGGTCCCCTCAAAGATCGACTCGCCCATCTGGGGCATGATCACGTCGGTTGGCATGGTTAACTCTCCGCGATACGGGCGGCCCTTAACTTCCTTCAGGGCAGGCTGGCGGCAAGCTCAGACAAGGCTCCCGGGGCGCTTGCTCCAAGCCGGATTATAAATCGCGGCGCACACCGTTGGAGTTGGGTGGCCCAGGTCCCTCGCATTTGGGGACCTGGGAAACCACGAACCTGATCCGGCCCCTAGCTCAGGCGCGAATCGGCCGCTCGGCGTTGCCGCGCAGGCGCTCGATCTCGGGCGGAGGCTGCAGGGGAGTGTCTTCCGCCGGAACCTGCGGCGGGAGCGCGGGAGCGGCCGCGGCCTGAGCGCGCAACGCCTCCAGGCTATCGACCGCCAGCACCTGCTCGCCAAAGACCTGCCCGAAGTTCCGCGCCGCCAGATGGGCTACGGCATCGAGGCCGGGCAGCGCCTCCGGGTTCTCCACCTCCAGCTTCAGGCTGGTGACCGGGTGATCGGGAATCCCGCAGGGAACGATCAATTCAAAATCTCGCAGGTCGGTCGTGAGATTGAAAGCGAAGCCATGCGAAGTGATGCCGCGCGCAACGTGGATGCCGATGGCGGCGATCTTGCGCTCCGGGCCGTTCTTGGCCGGACACCAGACGCCGGTGAGGCCGCAGATCCGCCCGGCGCGCACCCCAAAGCCGCCGCAGAGGCGAATCAGCGCCTCTTCCATCCCGCGCACAAAGTCCACCGGCCCCATCCGGCCGCCGTTTGGGCCGCGCAGGGTACGTAGATCGAAGATGGGGTAGCCCACCAGTTGACCCGGCCCGTGATAGGTCACGTCGCCGCCGCGGCTGATCTCGTGGACGGTGACGCCGCGGCGGGCGAGCAGCTCGTCCGAGGCGAGGATGTTCGAGCGGCGCGCGTTGCGGCCCAGCGTCAGCACCGGCGGATGCTCCAGCAGCAGCAGCACGTTCTGGACGCGCCCCTCGGCGAGCAGAGCAGCGATCTCCGCTTGCAGGCGCAGGCCTTCGTCATAACCCACCCGGCCGAGATAGAGGCACTGAATCATCGTTAGTCTGATTGTAGCGGCGGAGGAAAGTGCCGAACCGCGGTCTACAAATAGAGGAACCTCCGCCTCTCCGCCGCGCGCTTTTGCAGGTTCCGCTTGGCCTTGTATTTCTTGAGAATCTGATCGAGTTCCACCGCAAATTCTTCGCTCTTATCGATGGCATGGGCCGCAGCCGCGGCCCGCTCAAGCAGCGCAACCCCGTCATCATAATTGCCGGATGCGAGGCGGATCGCCTGTTCTCCAAGCCGCAGATAGATGGCCTTGGCGTCGTCCGGGTGCTGTTTCTCGCGCTGCTCCGCCAGCCGCAGCCATAGAGAATCGCCGCATCCCCCGGCCTGCGCCTCGGTCCAAGCCTCTTCCGCCTTGCCTTCGTAGAGGAGAATCTCCACCAGCAAGGAACGGTCTTGACGCTGGAATCGCCAACTGTGGACCGGCGTGGCTGCATTGGCGGGTTTTCCGGCCTTGCCAGCAAGAGTTTTGCGCACGTGGGCCAGCGCCTGGCCGCGCCAATCCTCCCAGTCCTCGGCCGCGCGGGCAAGCTCCTCCAGCCTTTTGTAACTCTGCAGGCCGGGACTTTCGCGGAACTCAATCCACACAATCCGCAAAGCGTCCGCGTGACGGTCGCTGTGCCGGTACTCCTCGGCCACAAACTGGCGCAGCGCGGCGCCTTCGTAGCCGGACATGGTTTTCATGCCGCGTTCGGCCCAGGCCAGCGCCTTGTCTCGTTCCCCGGCCTGCCGATAGATTCCGGCAATGCGCAGATAGTTGTGCGCGTGGCTCAGGTCGCGTTCGAGCACGGCGACCAGTTCCTCCGTGCTGCCGGACTGGCGGGCCAATGCCTCCATGATTCTGGTGATCGCATAGTGGCTTTCTCTTTCGGTATCGCCGCTCCGTTCCGTTTTTGCCGGAACCCTGGCCCACGCGGCCTCGGCCAGCGCCCGGAAGGCGGCCAGGCCCTCCTCGCCCAACACCTCGGCATACTTCTCCGCGGCATTGCTCCACGCGCCGAACCCGCTGTTCATCTCGGTTTGAAAGAGCTTGCGGGCCAGGGGCACGGCGGCAGGTCTCGCCTCGATGCTGGCTCGCAGATGCAGGTCCTGGAGCCGCTCCAGGAGCGTCGTCATGTAGCCATCGGAGTCGTCGACTTGCTCGATAGCCGTGGAGAGCCAGCCCACGCCGGCCTCGCACAGATCGATGACGCCGGCAGCCTGGCCGCCCCTGAAAAGCTCCTCGATCAGATCGATGGCCGCATCCACCCCGGTCGCATAGGCGCGCATCTCGCGGTAATCGATAAAACGGCGGATGCGGATCGCCTTCTCCAGTGTCCTACTGGCCAGAGCGATCCCGGCCTCAGGCCCCTTGCGGCGGGCCGCCATGTGGGTTAGCTTCTCCTTGAGCGCCGCATTGTCCTCGGACCACTCCACAAGCAGTTTCACCAACGTTGCCTTGTCGGCCGCATCGAGAGCGGCGGCAACATCCTCGGCGGTGATCTTCGCGGAGTTGGCCCTCTTCGCCGTGGCGCCAGGCTTTGCTGAGGCAACCGAGGCCTGCGCATCCAGCCACGCCAGAGCCACCGCTACGCAGTGCTTGCAAAACTCCTCGTCCAGCCCCAGCGGACAATTGCAGTCGTGCTCCAGATCATCGGGCTTGGCCGTGAGTTTGACCACATACTCTTCGGTTCCCTCGACAATCGCTTCGACGCTGTCGCCGAGCTCCTCCAGTTCGGCAACCCTCCCCTCCCTGAAGTAATTCACGCCGCGTTGGAAGTAGCGCTCCCCGGCAAGCCGGAGAATCCGATCCTTGGTGATGGTTTTGCTCAGGAGAGTGGATTGCGTCATGGGGTTCAACGTCATTGTAGACAACCGGATTGCTGGAGTTGAAGTCGCAGCAGGAACATCCCATGCCAAAACGGGCTGATTCGGCGGTAAACTGGGAGTAGTTGTGGGAGAAAGGCGCAATGAGGCCGTCCGAGGTGTTGCCGCAGCATCGGGAGACGATCCGCCAGCTTGTGCTTGAGGCGGGGATGGCGAACCCGCGCATCTTCGGGAGCGTGGTGCGGGGCGAGGATCGGGAAGATAGCGACCTGGACATTCTGGTCGATCCGGCGCCGAGGGCCAGCCTGCTCGCCATGGAGATACTCCAGGCCCAACTGGAGAAAGCCACCGGCGTCAAGATCGATCTCCGCACCCCAGAAGAAATTAATCAGCGCTTCCGGGGAAAGGTTCTCACCGAGGCTGCTTTGCTGTGAGGAAAAGGATCGAAGATGGAAGAGCAAGAGCCACAACAAACTGGAAACCCGACGAAGCCCGAAGGTCTGCTCTACCACTACACTGATCAGAATGGCCTCGACGGCATTCTTTCTTCTGATTGCATTTGGGCTACGCATTATCGATTTCTGAACGATCTAACGGAACGGAAGATTGGATTCGATATTTATCACAGAGCTCTTGAGAAGGTCCTAAATTCCAAGCAGCGTTCGTTACCTGGGAGCATAGATGTTTGGAAAAAGATATTGTCGAATTACTTCGAAGCAAGTGAAGCATATACCGTTTCATTTTCAAGAGACCGCGATAACGAGATGCCAGGCCAAGCCGGGGACCGCTTGAGTCAATGGAGGGGTTACACTTCCGGAAGGCAGGGATATTGCATGGGGTTTCGTCGCCGATCAATAGACGAAATTGCAAACATATTGCCGGATGCGTTGCATTTAGCTGGATTTTTAGCGGATTGCAACTACTCTACAGAAACAATGACAAACAAAATAGAGTCCAGTACAAGGGAGCATTTCGACAATATTCTAACGATCAAAGACGACTATTTTATGAAGCATCCTCTCGATACATCTTATCGCCCATACGATGATCGGGATGTCCGTACTGCCATCAGGAAATTTGCAGGCGATATGCTCTTGCAATGCAGCATCTTCAAACATTCTGGTTTTGAAGAGGAAAATGGAACTAGGCTGATTGTCATTTTTGTGAATGGCGTTTCAAATTGCGATTTGATTGAATATCGTCCCGGACATATAGTTCAAACTCCCTATATCAGGATTCCCATTGGCATTCGGCAAGATTCTAGCATGAGCAGGATCGTGATTGGCCCGTCCGCCAATCAAGAACAAACTGTGGCCATTCTTAGGGTTCGTCTGCTTCAGATGGGACTTCCCGATGTCGAAGTCGTTCCCTCCAAAATCCCCTACCGCAACTGGTAAAACCATGAACCCCATGCGAGCGAATAGCGAGCGACTGGCCCCACCGCAGGTGGTCACCGGGCGCTTCCGATCTGGCGGCTGATCCAACGGCTTAGGCTTACGCCCTCGACTGCTGCGCGCATCACTGCTTTGCGGTGCAGTTCCGGCTCGGTGCGGACCAGAATCTTTCCGTTGAAGGGGCGGTCGGGCTGCTGGCTGGTCTCGGCGCAAAGCTCCAGATAGCCGTCGATGCTCTCGCGGAAGGCGCGCTCCAGCTCCGTGGCCGTTCTTCCCTCGAAGTGAATCACATCCCGAAGGCCGGCGACGGTGCCGGAGAATGTCTTGTCTTCCGGATCAAAGTCGATTGGCCCGGCGGCATAACCCTTGTATTCCATCATGGCTTTACAGAAAAGCATCCCTCAGGGGCTAAAGCCCATGAATATTATGCGGCATTCGCGGCACGACTGAAGTCGTGCCCTTTCAAAGCATCGGCGGATTGAGAGCATTCCA
>Ga0302156_10002556_pt1 | contig 14746 bp, 14 predicted proteins | sample I_Bog_N3_2_FD_193503 | JGI IMG/M metagenome (GOLD analysis project Ga0302156, IMG submission 193503) | Peat permafrost microbial communities from Stordalen Mire near Abisko, Sweden - I_Bog_N3_2 | ecosystem: Environmental > Terrestrial > Soil > Wetlands > Peat | place: Sweden: Abisko, Stordalen... | reverse complement strand
TTGCCCTTTCACATCATGTTCGCTCGCTATGTTGAGCAACGCGGCTCCGGGGGAGCCGGTCTAAAAGAATCTCCCGTAGGTTTCTCCATCACCACCGGACGCCCGTTCTCGGTCTGCGCTCGTCGTGATGCTGAATAAATCCTCCGGAGGGTCCGGAGGTACGAAATCCTGACATTTCGTGTTCTCGTATCCTCGGTGAGGAAGACAAATAAATGCCAATTCTTACATTCGACTCCGCAGATCAGCTTCCCGATGGGCTGAAGGAGTTTGCCAAACCTGACGAACAGACTGGCAAGATCACCATCAACGTTGTGGCTTCGGCGAAGCTCGACGAATTCCGCGCCAAGAACATCGAACTTGCGAAGCAAGTGGAAACGACCGCCCCAGTGCTGGCTCGTATTCGCGAAATCGCCGGTGACGATCTGGACGCTTTCACTTCGGACCTGACGGGTCTGAAGGACATCGCGAAGCGGGTCAAGGACGGTGAACTGAAGACCTCGGACGAGATCGAACAGGCCGTGCAGGACCGCATCAAGGCGGTTCGCGATGGTTACGAAGAGAATGCCAAAGCCCAACGGATTGAAGCCACGACCTTCAAGCAGCGGGCCGACGCTTTGCAACAGGAATTGAACCGCACTCGGATCAGCGGTCAGGTCACCACGGCAGTCATCGCTCCTTTGAGCGGCGTCCGCCCGGAAGCTCTGCCCGACATCCTTGAGCGCGCTTACCGCCTGTTCAAGATCGAAGATGGCAAGCTGGTCCCCAAGCAGGGCGAAGCAACGATTTACGGTGCCGATGGTGCATCGCCGATGACCCCCGCTGAGTGGCTGGGCAAGCTCCGTGAGGACGCTCCCCACTTCTTCAAGGGCAATGGTGGCGGTGGCGCAGCAGGCGGCAAGGACGGCGACAAGTACGGCGGGCTCACCAAGGGTGACTACGACAAGCTTTCGCCACTCGCCAAGCTGCAATTGGCAAACGAAGCGAACAAGAACCGGCGCACCGCCTGATCAAGACGGGGCGCGGTAATTTCCAAAATTCACGTCGCCTGACGTGACCGCGCCCCGGAGGTCAACGGCTGTCTGCCGGGGTTACTCATACTAACCTTTGTGACGGCCGATGTCCATCCAAACTCATTAGGAGTTTTTCAGAAATGCTTACCCTTCACGAAGCTTCGAAGCTCGTTGACGGCGACCTGAAGCGTCAGGCGATCATCGAAATGTTTGCCGCTTCGGCCGACATCGTTGCCGCACTGCCGTTGATGGATATCCCCGGCAACAGCTACTCTTACACGCAGGAAGCAAAGCTGCCTGCCGTTGGTTTCCGTGGTTACAACGACGTGTACAGCCCTTCGGTTGGCGTTGTGAACCCACAGAGTGAATCGCTGCGCATTGCCGGTGGTGAACTCGACGTGGATACCGCGCTGGTGCAGACCCACGGCGAAGGCGTTCGCGCCCGTCAGGAAGCCATGCAAGTCAAGTCGATGGGCGCCAAGATCGCTGCTGCGTTCATCAACGGCGACAGCAACGACGGCGTGTCCTTCGACGGCCTGCGTACCCGCGTCAACGGTTATCAGTTGATGACCGCCAACCTCGACACCCCCAACGTTTCGGGCGCTCTGTCGCTGGCGACGCTGGACGAGGCCATCGACCGCGTGGACAATCCAACGCACATCATCATGTCCAAGCGCGTTCGCAACCTGCTGTCGCAGGCCGCGAAGAACAAGGACGTTGGCGGTGACCTGCTGTGGTCGAAGGACGACTTCGGTCGCCGGGTCGGCTACTACAACGACCTGCCGATTCTGGTTGCTGAAGACGACGATCGCGGTCAGCGCATCATCGACTTCAACGAAATCGGTCCGGACGCCAATCCGCTGACCACCTCCATGTACATCGTTTCGATGGGCGACGGCAAGATCGTCGGCCTTCAGAACGGCATCATGCAGGTCAAGGACCTCGGCGAAATCAGCGCCGCGCCTGTGTTCCGCACCCGCGTCCAGTGGCTCGTCGGTCTGGCCGTCATGCACGGCAAGGCAGTCGCCCGCATCAGCGGCATCACCGACGCGCAGTTCACGCGCTGAGGTGAATGCTCGGGGAGGCTTCGGTCTCCCCACAGCATCCCACATCTCCATTTTCTGAGAAGGAAATTATCGCCATGGCGAAGTTTAACTCGCGCAATGTGCATATGTACGATGCGGCGCCGTCGATTGCGCTGCTTCCAAAGACCGGCGTGCCGATCACTGCCAGCTTCACTGGTGCGGCCTATGCTCTCGATCTGGTCGAGGGCTGGTGGAACCAGCCGCAGTACCCTGCCGATTGGCAACTGAACGTCATTCTTCAGGTCACTGCTGTCGATCACACCACAGGCGATGAAAGCTACGTGTTCACGATCGAAGGTTCGACCGAACCTACGTTCGCTGCTCCGGTGGTTATCGACGAATTCGCTGCCAAGGTGCCTTCGATCGGTCAGTATTCGACCGAATTCTACCTCGACACAGCCGCTGCCGTGCTGCCCGGCATCCAGTACATCCGCCTGCGTGCGGTTCTGGCTGGCACGTCGCCTTCGATCACTTGCTACGCATGGATCGGCGACGACATCGGTTGATGATCCGAAGTTGTGGGGGCTGGGCTTAGGCTCAGCCCCTATCCCCGACAACCTGAGGAACAGAAAAGCCCATGTCGAACCTCATCACAGTATTTGCCCCGGACGGCTCGAAGCATGAAGTTTCACGTCCGAACTTCCTTGATCTGACCCGCCATTACGGCTGGACGACCTCGCCTCCGGCGCCCGTCCCGAAGGACAAGAAGCATGAAACAGAATTCAAACCCGCCGCAATCACCCAGCCAGCCAACTCCGGCGAAACCAGCGACGGCGTCGCAACAGGGTCCGACGTTGATGACGGGGCAGGACTTGGTGAAGGTGAAGGCAGCGATGGCGGGGCTGACGGGGTACTGAGCAGCGCGGAAGAAAAAGCCGCTCTCATTGCCGACCTCAAAGAGCGCTTCGACTACGACGCCGACAAACGTCTGAGCGTCACCAAGCTCAAAGCGAAGCTCGTCGATCTCGAAACCAACGCCGCTGACGGCGAATAATCAAGGACCACGATCATGGCCGCAGGCAAGCAATTTCCGAGTGTGAAAGTCAATCGCGGACCGGCGCCTGCTGGCAGTGGTCCCGCCGTGAGCCCCGGTCAGGTCGCAGGTCTTGCGAACAAGCCGGTACCCGCTCCTCAGTACAACAGCACGGGCTTCCCGTCGAATCGTACTTCGGGCGGCACCTGCGCCTAACCGAACACGAATGAATGAGTAACGGCGCTCGGCAGGCAAAACAGCTTGCCGGGCGTCTTTGTATTTGGAGCAGGACATGGACATCATCGTTGAAGATGGTACCGGCCTTCCGACCGCCAATAGCTATATTGCGGTCGCCGATGCTGTGGACCTTCTTTCCACCAATATGTATGCTACTTTCGGGACGCTCGATCCGACGGTGCAGGCCAACCTCTTGATGTGGGCATCACGTGTTCTGGATGAGCGCGTGCGTTGGCATGGACACAAGTTCCAGCCGACCTCAGGCCTCGCATGGCCACGTTTCAACGTGCGGGACCGGGAAGGGTGCCACATCGATTGGGATGTCGTCCCACAGGCTGTCAAAACGGCAACCGCGATCCTCGCCAATCACTTCGTCACGGCTGGCGCCGACCCGGACGCGGCCGACACCACCATCAACCTGACATCGTTGAAGGTGGACGTGATCTCGTTCACCTACGATCCCAAAATCCTGAAGGAACGCTGGACCCCTGAAATCCAGTACATTCTCGATGGTCTGGGCTGGGTGTCGATGGGTCGCGGCGGTCCCAAATACATTGTTCGGCATTGAACCATGCCAGACTTTGGAGCACTGACCAAAAAGCTGGTCGCCGACGCCATCATCAACAAGATTCCCGGATTGAATGCGACCATCGCGGTCGAGTTCTATCTGGGTGAGTCCGCCTACGACCCAGCAGCAGATACCGCAACGCCCCTGTACAATACGGTTACCGGCGTGGTCTGCGTGGAATCGGGCATCACCATGGAAGACGTTTCAGCCTTCAACATCACGGCCAGCAGCCGCAAGCTGCTCATCCCCGGTGTCTCCTTGCCGCAAGTACCGCGTTCCGACGTGGACAAAGTGCAGCTTGAGAACAAGGAATGGAACGTCACGAAGGTCAAGCAGGTGCCCGGTGGTTCTCTGCTGATCGTATTCATCGACGAGACCTGATCATGGGCGCGGTCATTCCAAATCTCGATGAGGTGTTCGCTCAGATCGCCAAGGATATCGAGGCTCTGGAAGCCCGTATGGCGAAGAACATTCAGGCCTTGGTGTTGGACGCCGACAAGCACCTCAAGGCGCTCACGCCGGTCTACACGGGCTCTGCGGTGCGAAATTACATCTGGACCGTTGGTGAGCCCAACGCTGTGACCTATGACGCGATCGAGGATGGGCCTACCGGGCGCACCAACTCCATGGCGCTGGGACAAGAACCTCGCCGCGCCGCCAACGAGACGGCTGCTATGGCGAGCCTTCTGGCGATAGATTTCAGCAACCCATTCCAGACATTTTATTGCACCAACCTGTCACCAGATATCGAGGGTCTCGAATTGGGACTTCTGCCGGGACCACCATTGAGCAGCCGATCGCCGAACGGCATGTTTGGTATTACGGAGGCGTATCTTGAGGCGAAGGTTGCGTCGAAGGGAATCACTTCATGAGCATCGAGAGCCAACGCGTCCTCATCACGACAGCGATGAACCGGATCAACTTTGGTCTGCCGATCCGCTACGCCAATATCCCTTTCAAGCAGCCTGACAATGGCGCCTACGGGGAGTTCTTCATCATGGGTGGCGCTGAGCCGATCGCGCTGGGCGGTGCCGGTTACGGTAAGATCATCGAACGCTCGGTTCAGATGATCCAGTTGACGATGTGGGTTCCGGAAGGGTCAGGTACCAAGCCTGCCACCCAAGGTCTGGATGCTTTCCGCAAAGCTTTTGCCTACAAGATTGGCCGGGACTCCGAACAGTGTGTTTATCACTTCAAAGGGATGCAAGAGCTTAACCCTTCGGTTCGCGATAACTGGTCGTGCCTGATTGGCCGCATCGCTTTCACCCGCGACGAAATCCAGAACGTGGATATCGCAGCATCGATCGTCTAAATGCGGCAGCAGTGTTAACCATGACTTGACAATAGCCGTCATTTAGTATATTATCAATGCCTATTCTGACTTCGTTGACTTTCCGTCGGGCCATTCGTGCGTCTGGTAGGGTTAGTTAAAATAACAGTCCCCCGATGGGGCACGAAGATATCGCCATTTCGAGAGGGCCACGATGACCACGAAGCTGTTTGCTCAATCCAACCGCGCTTCCCTCCGGGAAGTGGTTGAACTCACCGACAGTTGGTCGGAAACTCCGACCGCTGGCGTAACCCGCTCGCGTCGCTTCACCAACTCGACGATCTCGACGACGAAATCCACCGCCGTCTCGGACGAAATCCGTGACGACCGCATGGTGTCCTCGATCATCGAAACCGCCGCGTCGTCGGCTGGCGACATCTCGTGGGAATTCTCGGCCGGTAACACCGACCTCGACCTTCAGCGCGTGCTCATGGGCACATGGTCGCGTCCGATGACGTTCGACTTCTGGCGCGGTACGATCGTCGCGATCACTGCCGACAACACCATCACGATCGCAGGGCAAGACGTTACCGGGTACATCACGACCGGGCGTCGCGGCAAGCTGTCGGGTTTTATCAATCCGGCCAACAACCGCTACGTTGAAATCAGCGCTGCTGCGTTCACGAACGGCAACACGATCCTGACTGTGACCGATGCCGATCTGGTCGTCGAAGGCGGTACCGTATACACGACGTATGCCGACGCGAATGATGTGATCATCCGCAACAGCACCGCTGTCAGCTTTGGTGGTAGCACCATCACTGCGGTCGGTCTGTTCAGTGCCGCGATTGCTGCCAAGCAGCTTGTCATGGGCCAGAAGATTTTCGTCGAAGGTCTGGGTTACGAATCCGGTACCGTGACGTTTGCGACTGCGGTCGCCAATGACACGATCACCATTTCGGATGGTATCAACACCTTCACCTTCGAAGCCGAAGTCGCTGAAGGCGATGGTACGTCGGCCACCAACATCGTGTTCGATCTGGGCGCCACCGATGCGGAAGCCATCGCGAACTTTGCCAACGCTGTGAACGCAATGCGTCCGAGCGGTGAACTGAACGTGAAGGTGGTTGTCAACGGTCTGGTTGCAACGATCACCAACCTGAACAAGACCGGTGGTTCGCTGACCTCGTCGGACGTTACTGCATTGGCAGTTACGCCGCTGGCTGGTGGCACGACCGATGGCGGTGTCTACACCGTTGCTGGCCTGTCCAACGACACCATCGTTGTCGATCGCGCTCTGCCGACGCTCGCAGCCGGTAATCGTATCACGATCAAGGGTTCGATCCTTCGCAACCCATCGCGTTCGACCGACATCATCGCACAGTCGATGACGCTGGAAACCGGGTACAACGACGTGAGCCAGTATTTCGTGACCCAAGGCGTTCGCGCTGGCGGTTACACGCTGGACATCGCTTCGGGTGCGATCATCAAGGGAACCACGACCACGATGGCTGCGAAGACTTCGCGCCAGAATGCGTCGATGCTGGGCAACGAGATGAGCTACACCGTGCTCGATGCAGCCGCGACCGAAGGCATTTCGGCTACCGCCAACGTTGGCGCTTTGCTGATCAACGGCACGGAAGCTTCGACCGCGCTGAAATCGATCACCTTGAAGATCGATGGTTCGCTGCGTGAGCAGCAGGCCGTTGGCAGCAAGTTCCCGGTCGGCATCGCCGAAGGTCGTCTGAACATCACCGGCACGGTCGAAGCTTACTTCGCCGACGGCAGCAACTTCGACGCGTTCATCAACCACGACACCGTGTCGCTGGCGTTCCCGATGATCGATCATGACCAGAACACCTACTGGCTGACGGTGCCGTCGTTCAAGATTATCTCGGACCCGATCAACCCCGGTGGCAACGATCAGGACGTGATGGAAAAGCTCGACTTCACCGCGTTCCGGGACACCGCAACGCAGTGCATGTTGCAGGTCGATCGCTTCTCTTCGACGGCGCCTGTCACCTTCTGATTGATCGGGGCCTGAGTGCCCCGGTCCACCTTTCGAGAGCCCCCGACCCGGCTCTCCTAACCAGCTTCCCGACCTAGTTCGCTGGCGAACCGTGGCCCTGCTTGTCGGGAGCAGGGCCACACCCCCTACATTGGACCCGACCTCCCATGAACATCTACGAAACCTTTTCGAAGCCTGCGTTTCTCGATTCCGCCAAAACCTTCCCGCTGTCGGAAACCGCATCGATCACGCTCCTGCCGCTGACCGGCGAAAAGTCGAAGCGTGAATTCCAGAAGCTGATGGAGCCGTACACGCCGCGCATCAAAGCCGGTGGTACGCTGACCGAGACCGAGCAGAAATCGCTCAACCTGCGTCACTTCTCCGAAACGGTTATCGTCGGCTGGAAGGGAATCACGGGCGCCAACAACGAAGAGATCAAGTTCTCGCCGGAAGCCGCCAAGTCGCTGCTGGGTGATCCCAAGCTGGAAAGCTTCTTCGACCTGATCGCCAAGATGGCCAGCAATGAAGCTGGCTTTACCGAGGCGCAGCATCAGGAAGACGAGGGAAACTAATAGCCTATCTCCGCTGGTCGTCGAAGCCACAAGGAAAAAATTCCGAGTGGCTTCGACAAATCCAGAAGGAGAAGGGCATTGAGATCAAATCCCTTGTCGATGAGCCTGTTCTTGCCCAGCACCTTAATTGGATTTGGCAAGCGTTCACCGATCTTAGCTATCGTCGCGGCATTGGTTTTTCGGGTCCCGTCCCGATCAATTACAGCGACATCCTTGCATATTGCAAGTTGAAAAGCATCGAACAAGCTGCCGATCGCGAACGCATGGTTCGGCACATTGAAGCCCTCGACCGCGAATACATGTCCGAATCCTACAAGGACAAAGCGGAAGGCAACCCTCCACAACCCCAAGCTCCGCGCCACCGGACTGACGTTCCGCGTCATGCCCGTCGGGCGCCGACAAAGGAAGTCCCGCGATGAGCGAATCTTATGGCTTGCAGTTCAATGTCGATGCCTCGGGCATCGGCTCGGGACTTCAGGCGTATAAGAGCGCCGTCGATGGCATCCAGTCGTCGTTGAAGCAGTTCGAGCAGACGGCCACCAAAACGTTCGCCACGGTGGCCGCTGCTGCGAACAACAAATCAAATCTGTCGAGCTACGCCAAGAGCCTGCAAGCGCTCGGGAACATCCCGATCGACAACGCAGCGGCGCGCAAGATCACCCAGCTTTCGCAAGCCATCTCCGGCTTCAAAGCTCCGGCGCAGTCACAGGCTGCATCGCTACAGGCGTTTTTTCGCAGCCTGTCCCAAATCCCTGACATCTCGTCTGCAACACGCTCGATCACTAACCTTGGTCGGCTGTCGGGGAGCCTTGCCGATTTCAAGGGTCCCAGCGCTGGGCAAGCAGAGAACCTGAAGGCCTTTTTCAAGAGCCTCGCCCAAATCCCGGACATCAGCGCTGCGGCTCGCTCGATCGCCAACGTCGGCGCTCTGAGCGCCAGCCTTGCCGATTTCAAAGCACCCTCGACGGCACAGTCGGCCAATCTGCGTGAATTCGGCAAAGCCGTCAGCGCGGCGATGCCCGGCCTCGAAAAACTCAAAGCGGTTACCGGCCTCATGGATGCCGGTGCCGAGCTTGCGTTGCTGGCCGGAGAGATCGGTAAGATCAAGGCACCGTCGTCCACGTCGATCAAGTCACTCGGTGCGCTGGCCAGCGCTCTCAAGCAGTTCGAGACCGTAAACCTGTCCGAGATTGGCCACGTCGGTACGGCACTGTCGGGCATCTCGACGTTCAAGGCGCCTTCGCAAGCCCAGATCAAGAACCTTGTCTCCTTCGTCGATGCGATCGACAAGATGAAGGTGCCTGAGAATACCTCGGCGATTGCCGCAGGCCTCAATCAGATTTCGGAAGCCGCAACCAAAGCGAATGGCTCGCTGGGTGGAATGCGTGCGTCGCTCGGTAGCATCCCGTTCAAGGGTGTGTCGTCGGGCGCGGCTGGCGCCAAGATCGAGATGATGGGGCTGCAAAATGCCTTCAGCGCGACCTTTCAGGCAGGCTCGGTCCTGCGCTCGCTGCTCGGCTCGTTGACACTGGGCGAACTCGGCCGCGAATTCTTTGAAGCGAACCAGTCGGCGAACCAGTTTCAGGCGTCGATGGAGATCATCAGCGAGAACCCGATGTTCAAGCAGCTTGCTTGGGATCAGGCCGCTGCGACTGCCAACAAGTTCGGTACGAGCCTTGCGACGTATGCCGCAGGGTTCTCGAAGTTTGCCATCGCGGCAAAAGAGAACAACATCTCGTTCGCTGAATCGAAGAAAATCTTCGACGGCTTCCAGACGGTCACCACGGCACTGCATCTGGGTACCGAACAGACTCAGTCTGTCGGACTCGCGATCCGGGAAGCCATGGACAAGGGCTTCATCTCGACCCAGTTGCTGACCCGTCAGCTTGGGCAGGCTTTGCCCGGCGCCATGACGACCTTGCAGGCTGCTTGGAAAGCATCAGGCAAGAGCAGTGACAACTTCTTCGATGCGTTGAAGAAGAAGGAAGTGGATGCGGGCTGGGCTCTCGACCAGTTGGCCGATCACTACAAGAACGTCTACGGCAAATCCGTGGCACAGGCGTTGCAGTCGCCGATCCAGCAGTTCAACATCCTCAAAAACAACGTCATGGAAATGATGGTACAGATCGGCGACGCTGGCGCAAAGTCAGCGTTCGCGGACCTGATCAAGCAGTTTTCGAGCTACATGGACCCGGCGTCGGTTCACGAGTTCACCAAAGCCATCAGCGAAGGTCTGGTCAGCGCGATCGACAAACTTTCGGCTGGTCTGAAATTCCTGCACGACAACTGGGATTCCATTAAAGGTCCGCTCGGCACCACGCTCGAATTGATGGGCAAGTGGGCGCTGCTTTCGGCTGGCTTCAAAATCGGTGAGGTCATCAAAGGCCAGTTGTCGATCGCTGCCGGTGCCTTCAATTCGATCAAAACTTCCATCGTTGGTATTCCCGAACAAATGGGCGCCCTTACCGCCGAGAGCAGTGCTCTGGGCGGTGCATGGTCGCGCCTGACGGGAAATCTCGTACCGCTGAACGCCGGTATGGAACAGTTTGGCGTCACAGCGCGGATGGCCTCCGGCAGTATGACACTGGCCGAACTGGAAGCCAGCATCTTGGGCCGGTCTGTGTTCGCATTGGCGGGTGCTGCTGAGGCGGTATCGGTATCTCTGCGTTCGGCGGCTGCGGCGCTTGTCTCATTGATGATGGCAGAGGAAGGTGCTGAGATCAGCACTGTAGCGATTACGGTATCGCTCGGCGCGTTCAACATCATGACCAACGCAGTGCGCCTCGGTGTGAATGCGGTGTCCGGCGCCTTTTCTGGCATGATGGGTCTTGTCGGTGGTCCCGTCGGCGCTGCGGTGTTGGTGCTTGGCGGCGCTCTGATGACCGCCTACTCGGCAACCACCGCGTTCAACGCAGGTCTCGCAGATCAAAAACGCTCGCTGGTATCCACACAGAGCGCCCTTGATGGTGCCAACAAGCTGATGGGCACCTACCACGACAAAGCCACGGATGCTGCGACTGGCGTCGATGGCGTTGGCGGGGCGTCGCTCACAGCTTCGGGTAAAGTTGACACGTTCGCCGGTAAGGTCGGCAATGCGGCCACTGAGCTTCGCAAGATGGCTCAGGCCGCTCGCGACGCCCAAATCGCCACCATCAATCAGGAGATCACGAGCAACAGTCAAGCAGGTCAGAAGCTGCTCGATAGTACCGTCGATGGTTCCAACAAGAATTTCAGCACACACTCGATTGGTTCGACTGTGTCGTCGCTGTATAATTCGTTCTCGGCACGTTTTACGCAAGGATTCAACTACGCGATCAACCGCCGAGACATGGGTCAGGAAGCCGTTGATGCGGCATCTGGCTACGCGAAGCAGAATGAAGACCTTAAAAAGGCTCGTGACAAGCTGCTTGGTACTTCGGATGAAACGATCGCAAAAAACAGCGGTGCTGCTGATGCCGACACCGGCCGCAGTGTAACCGACCCGATCTACCACGGCGCGACCGGTGAGAAGGGGAAGAAGGATCATTCGCTTCAGCAGCTTGAGGCTTTTGAAAGCGAACTGGATTCGTTCTTCAAGAAGCTCGACAACGGCGATGGCGCTTCGAAAATCTTTGAAGGATGGGCGACCACACTGGACAAGGGCGCCAAGGCGCTCATGGGCAAGTCTGGCTACGCAGCGGCGATCGATACCATCCGCACCTCAGGTCACAACGCCACGACTGCGGCGATGGGGCTTGTCGATGCGCTGAGCGACCCCAAGAACCTCACGCCGACGGCGAGCAAGGGGTTGGAGAAGGTTGGCGTAAGCGCGACTCAGCTTGCCGCTCTGATCAAAAAAGAAGCTTCCGCGATCGATGACTCGATGGCGGCGGCAACAGCCAAGGAATTCACGGACAAGTACAAAAAATACGATGATCTGATGAAGAAGCTTTCGGAAACCGATCCGGTTCTTAAAGTGAAGATTGCATTCGACGATAAAATCTTCGACGAGAGCAAAAGTCTTCTTAGTTCGACTGGCATGGAGGCATTCAAGCCTTCTCTGGAAGCTTTGCACGATGGTGCATTGTCGGCAGCAAGTGCCGTGGCTGTACTGATCAAACTCCTTAACGATCCTAAGAACTTGGCGGACAGTGCGTTCACCAAGAACCTTCCTGCGATCGTCGCCATGCTGAACGGAGAGGTATCGGCGAACACCAAGGACATGCGGACCGCAACCAAAAAAGACACGTTCGGTTCGGGTGTCATGGACGACCTGAAAAAGGAAACCGAGCAGTACCAGATGAGTTCGAGCCAGATGGAGGTCTACAAGGACCTTCAAAAGGCGATCTCGGAAGACAAGGACCGTCAGCACACCGCGTCTCAAGCTGAGATCAGTGATCTACAAAAGCGGATCGAGCTTCAGCAGCGGCTCAACGAGACGCTCAAAGTCCAGCAGGACATGTTCAAGAACAACGGCATCCGCCAGTGGGCTTCGTCCACGATGCAGGCGGGTGACGCGGTAAACGCGTTGGACAAAGACCTCGCCGACGGTCTGGAAAAGACTCTGGAAGAGGTTGGTACCAAGGGTGTTTTCTCGCTCAAGAGCTTGGCTCAGAGCATCCAAGGGACACTGGTCAAGAAGGCGGCGCAAGACCTGACCAAGCAGATGCTGAACGGAATCTCCGGTCAGAAGATGTTTGACGACAAGGGGAACATGTCGAACACGAACTACAGCTTCTTTGACGGCATCGCCGGGATGAAGCGTAGTGATCAGGTATCGGCAGAAACCCACAACGGCACCGCCGATATGGGTAATACGCTGAAGTTCTACGATGACGGAAATGGCGCCTTGAAAGTCGTCATGACGAATTCGTCGGGCCAAGTGATCGACAAATCGAACAAGGGCGCTGGTATCTCTAAGGGCGTGACTACAGCGCTCCCTACCGCCGCTGCGGCCCCTACGTCGTTGGGCGTAACTGGGACTGCCAATACGGCAAACCCAACTCCTGCGGCCTCGACTGGCAATGCTGGGCTTGATTTGAATATGGTGACCCTCATGGCCACCAGCGAGTCCGCTTTGAGCGCAGCTTTGGGAGGCTTCTCGGAAAACGGCGCACTGAAGGTTTACTCGACAAATCCGACGACCGCGACAACGGGAGCGAAGAGCGCTAATGGGCTCGGGTCTTCAGTTCCAGCGAACGGCCTGACAGGCGTCCTGACTGGCATGGCCACCGGCACGCCAGCAAGCACCACCGCAACCAGCCCAGCAGCAACCAGCGCAGCTTCGTCAGGGCTCCTGAGCGGGCCGCTCACGTCGCTGCTTGGTCCTACCTTGGGTGGTGTCGCGTCGTTGGGTGCAAACGGCGCCACAGGCGGCGCATTCGGCTTGGTCAACGGCTTGCCCAATATGCTCAAAGGTGTGAAGTCGCTGTTCACGTCGAACGGCGTCACCGGCATGGCTGGTGTAAACCAGTTCCTCGGTATCGGTGGCAGCAACAGCAGTGGCGGCGGCAGTCTCCTGAACAGCATCTTCGGCGGTGGTAAGTCGAGCGCGTCGAGCCTGCCTGTGTCGGGTCTTGCCAGTGCGGAAACGCCCGCGCTGAGCAGTTCCACCATGTCGTCGCTCGATGGCGCCATTCCGGGTCTGACGGGCGGTTCGGATGCGAGCAGCATGACGAGCAGCTTGACCAGCAGCATTTCCAACGCCACGACCACGGGCTTCAGCGGCGCGATCGACAACGTGTCGTCGTCGTTCACGTCGCAGATGGGAACTTCGGTTGGTTCGATCTCGGACACCTTCGGTTCGACCATGGGTGATTCGATCTCGGGCCTCGGTAGCGACATGAGCAGCCTGTTCGGCGGCGGCAGCGGAAGCAGTGGCGGTGGCTTGGGCAGCTTGCTTGGCGGCGATAGCGGACTGGCAGGTCTTTTCCGGGAAGGTGGATACACCGGATCGCCCGTGGGCACGGCCAGTGGTTCGCTCTATTCGTTTTCGAGCGCGCCGCACTTTGCGACCGGCACCGCTAACACCGGGAACTTCTCGGGCGGGATGCCTGCGGTCCTTCACCAGAACGAAGCCGTCATTCCGCTGTCTCGTGGCCGGTCGATCCCGGTCCAGTTCAGCGGTGGCGGTGCAATGGGTGGATCGCAGCAGCCAGCCGGATCGAACATCACGTTCAACGTGACCTCGCCTGATCCTGACAGCTTCCGCCGTTCGCAGTCTCAGCTTGCCACGCAAGCCTATGCAGTGGGCACGAAAGCATCTCGTCGTAACGGGTGAGGTTATTAAAACTTGACTTTCACGGTTAGTTAGGCTAACCGTGAAAGCACATCAAGCGAGGTAACCCTTGACCGACACGTCCTTTCACGAAGTTCTTTTTCCTGAAGATATCTCTTACGGTTCGTCGGGTGGCGCAGGCTACTCGACGACCGTCATTGCATTGTCGTCCGGGTTTGAACAGCGCAATATCAACTGGCAAAACTCGCGGGCGACCTACGAAGTCACCTACGGGGTGAAGTCACCGGACCAGATGGAAGCGCTGCAAGACTTCTTCCATGCTCGCTTCGGCAAGGCCTACGGTTTCCGGTATAAGGACTGGGCTGATTACACGATCGAGAGCGGCATCCTTTGCACGTTCGATGGTGTGGGCCAGACGTTCCAGATCAACAAGCGGTATGAGCCAGCGACGAGCTATTTCGTCGATCGTCCGATCAAGAAGCCGGTAGCCGGATCGCTCGACGGATATTTCTATTTCATCGATGGAAACGGCAACCGGACAAACCTTAATCCGGCCGATTACTCACTCGATTATACGACCGGCTTGTTCACCTACACGGTTATCCCCGCAGCAGGAACGATGCTGTATGTGGACTATCTTGAATTCAACGTTCCGGTTCGCTTCGATACAGATTCGATGAAGATCACACAGGACGCATGGGAAACCTCGTCGTGGCCTTCGATCGAACTGGTGGAACTCCGGCTCGCCTGATGAAAACGCTCTCAAGCGCCATGGCGGCGCATGTGGCACAAGAGGTAACTACCTT
>Ga0302156_10002540_pt1 | contig 14820 bp, 12 predicted proteins | sample I_Bog_N3_2_FD_193503 | JGI IMG/M metagenome (GOLD analysis project Ga0302156, IMG submission 193503) | Peat permafrost microbial communities from Stordalen Mire near Abisko, Sweden - I_Bog_N3_2 | ecosystem: Environmental > Terrestrial > Soil > Wetlands > Peat | place: Sweden: Abisko, Stordalen... | reverse complement strand
CTCCGAGCTGGAAGGCCAGGAAGACGGCGATAGCGCCGCCAAATACATCCTGGAAGCCCAGGACCGGGAATTGGGCGCACTCGCCGGCCAACCCCGCCCCGGCATCAAGTCGGTGATCCGCTCGCCGGCTCGTTAAAGTCAAACCGCTCGCCAGCTCGCTGGGTGTTGGCCTTTTGTGACTGGCTTTAGAGTTCCTTTAAAAGCCCCGCGATCTCGACTACTCTCCCAAAACTTATGGGGGATTTCGCGGGCTTAGGGCCTTGAGAGGTGATTTCCGGTCGGTCCGGATAAGCCTCGGGCGCTGATCCCTGTGTGCACTGCGTTGAAACGGCGTCATAATCCACGTCTTAAAACGTATCGGGGGATCCGATGGTCAGTCTCTGGCCCTTGAAACTGCGGTTCCATATCAGCATCTCGCTGCTGATTTTGCTGATCGTCACCATCATCGGCGGCTTGTCGATGGTGGTTGTGGTCACGGAAAGCCGTCAGGCTTCCCGGGAAACGGCGCAGCATCAGTTCAAGGAAGTCGCCAACAGCGTTCAGGACCGCATGAACGTTCTGTTCAGCAATGTCCAGCGCAGCGCCGCCATCATCGCCCAACAGCCACAGATGCAGGCCCCCATCCCCGAGGATGGGACCAAGCATCCCAGCTTTCCGTTGCTGTCCTCCAGCCTGCTCAATCTGCCGAATATCTATTCGATCTATGTGGCCCATGCCGACGGCAGCTTCCTGCAGGTGATCGCCGCCAAAGGCGACGACCGCATCATCGCCGCCCATAAGGCCCCGCCCCATACCGAGCTGATCGTGCGCACCATCACCGTTGATGATAAGGGTGAGCGTCGCCAGACCTGGACCTTTCTCGATCGCCACAGCGCCCTTCTCGGCAGCCGGACCGAGGAAAATCCCGACTATGATCCCCGCCAGCGCAGCTGGTACGGCTCGGCCCTGACCTTCGACCATGGCGCTTTGTCCGCCCCCTATCTGTTCAACTCCCTGCAGGCCCCCGGCCTGACCGCTTCCCACAAGACCGATGCGGGCGAAGGCGTGGTCGGCATCGATCTGACCCTGAAAAGCCTGGAATCCTTCCTGCAGCAGCTGGACATTTCGGCCAACGGCGGCGCCATGCTGTTCGACGAGCAAGCCCGGGTCATGGCCTTGAGCGGCGTCCCCGATCCGGTCGAACCCTTAAGCGACATGGCGTCCCTGAACCGCTTTCCCTATCGTCATGTCCTGGCCGCCTCGGGCATGGGCACGACGACCGTCCAGGATGCCGAGAAAGGCCCGGTCATCGTCGAGCGAGCCGACTGGTGGACCGATTCCGACAGCGTCATCCATCTGGCCATCTTCGCCCCCGAAAGCGATTTCACCGCCGGCATCGATCAGATGCAACGCAATGTCTACATGCTGAACGGTCTGCTGCTGCTGATCGGCCTGCCCATAGCCGCCTATCTGTCGCGGCGCATGGCCCGCCCGGTGGTCCAACTGGCCGAGGAAGCGGAACGCCTCTGCGCCTGGGACTTCAGCGGCGAGCCCCCCAGCCACTCCTTCATCCTGGAGATCAGCGCCCTGGCCGAAGGCTTCACCGTCATGAAGCAAAGCCTGGTGGAGCGCACCCGCAATCTGGAGCGCAGCCAAACCTCGCTGGGACAACTGGTGGATTTGGGGATCGCCCTGTCTGCGGAATCCGACAGCAACCGGCTGATGGACATGATCCTGGCCGGGGCCAAGAAGCTGACCAACGCCGACGGCGGCACGCTTTATATCCGCGATGAAGACAAAGAGCAGCTGACCTTCCGCATCATCAAAAACGACAGCTTGAACATCGACATCGGCAGCGACGGCACTTTGCCCAACATCCCGCCGGTGCCGCTCTATCGCGAGGACGGCTCCGAAAACCATAACAATGTGGTTAGCCATTCGGTGCTGCTGGCGGAAACCACCAATATCGCCGACGTCTATGCGGAAAGCTCCTTCGACTTCTCGGGCACGCGCCGCTTCGACGAGGGCAATCACTACCGCACCCAGTCGGTGCTGACCGTGCCGCTGATTCCCCGTGGCGGCGCCCCCATCGGCGCCATCCAGCTGATCAACGCCCGCCCCCATCAGGGCAGCGGCAAGCCCCAGCCCTTCGCCTTCGGCGTCCAACGCTTCGTCCAGGCCTTGACCGCCCTGGCCGCCACCGCCCTTTATAATCGTTCGTTGCTGGACGCCCAGGAAGCCTTGGTGGATTCCATGATCGAGATCATGGCCGGAGCAATCGACGCCAAGTCCCCCTATACCGGCGGCCACTGTGCCCGTGTGCCCGAACTGGCCCGCATGCTGGCCGAGGAAGCCTGCGCCTCCCACGAAGGCCCCCTGGCGAACTTCGAGTTCGCCAATGAAGAGGAATGGCACGAATTCCGTGTTGGCACCTTCCTGCATGATTGCGGCAAGGTCACCACTCCGGAATATGTGGTCGATAAGGCCACCAAGCTGGAAACCATCTTCAACCGCATCCATGAAGTCCGCACCCGCTTCGAGGTGCTGTGGCGTGATGCCGAAGTCCGTTTCATGCAAGACAAGCTCGACGGCATCTCCGAGACCGAGGCCGCCAGCCGCTTCGAGGAGACCTGCCGCCGCCTGACCGAGGACTTTGCCTTCATCGCCGAATGCAACATCGGCGGTGAATTCATGGCCGCTGACAGGGTCGAGCGATTGAAGGTCATTGCCCAACAGACCTGGGTCCGCCATTTCGATGACCGCATCGGCCTGTCCCACGGCGAGCTGGAACGGATCGGCGATCTGCCGCCCCTGCCCCTGCCGACCACGGAATTCCTATTGGCCGACAAGCCGGAGCACATCATTCCGCGCCTTGGCAACGAAGGCATGTTCGACCCCAAGCACGGCTTCAAGATTCCCATCCCCAAGGATCTCTACAATAACGGCGAGGTCTACAATCTGTCGGTCAGTCGCGGCACCCTGAACGAGGAAGAGCGCTTCAAGGTCAACGAACACGTCATTCAGACGATCCTGATGCTGGACCGCCTGAAGTTCCCCAAAACCATGCGCCGCGTGCCCGAATATGCCGGCACCCACCACGAGACCCTGATCGGCACCGGCTATCCCCGCAAGCTGGATGCCGCGCAGCTGTCGATCCCTGCCCGCATCATGGTTCTGGCCGACGTCTTCGAGGCCCTGACCGCCGCCGACCGCCCCTATAAGAAGCCCAAGACTCTGTCCGAGGCCGTGAAGATTCTCAGCTTCATGGTCAAGGATCAGCATATCGACGGCGATCTGTTCCGTCTGTTCCTCTCCAGCGGCGCTTATCTGCGCTATGCCGAGAAATACCTGAAGCCCGACCAGCGGGACGAAGTGGATGTGGCGAAATACCTGAATTCCAATAAAGCGTGAGGACCCGGAACGACTTGAGAGTTCTCGGCCTTTCCGCCTTCCACCACGACAGCACCGCCGTCCTTCTCCAGAACGGAACCATCTTAGCCGCAGTCCAGGAGGAGCGTTTCACCCGCAAGCGCCACGATTCCGCATTTCCCCACCAGGCCCTCGCCTATTGCCTCGCTCAGGCCGACTGCGCCCCCCAAAGCCTCGATCTGGTCATGGTGGCCGAACCGCCCATCATGGACATCGCCCCGAATTTCAGGACGGCCGTCGCCGCCGAAGTGGCGGCTCTCGGGATTCCGGCGGACCGCTTACGCTTTTGCCGCCATGACCTGAGCCATGCGGCCTCCGCCTTCTTCCCCTCGCCTTTCAACGAAGCGACGGTTCTGGTGTTGGACGGTATCGGCGACCACAGCGGCGAAGCCGTGATGGCCGGCAGCGGCAACCGACTGGACATCCTGTCCGAAACGCTGTTTCCCAACAGTCTGGGACTGCTTTACAGCGTCATTACCGCTTATCTCGGCTTCAAACCCAATTCCGGCGAATACAAGGTCATGGGTCTGGCCCCATACGGCAAGCCGCTTTTCGTCGAGCTTTTAACCCGGCGCGTGGCCGGATTGGATGGAGACGGCATCTTCCGCCCGGATATGTCACTCTTCCAGATGAAGGGGAAAACGGCACTACCGACCGAGGCCTTCTCCCAGTTGGTTGGACACCCCCCTCGTCTGGCCGAGGCTCCCTTAAGCCAGTTCCACATGGATATGGCGGCCTCCATACAAGCCTTAGCCGAATTGGCTCTGCTGAGGCGGGCAAGATCGATTTGTCGCACCACCGGCAGCCGGAACCTTTGCTTGGCCGGTGGCGCTGCCCTCAACTGTGTGGCGAACGGAAAGATCTTGCGCGAAGCGGGGTTCGACGGCTTATGGATACAACCTGCCGCCGGCGATGCAGGCACCGCCTTGGGCGCCGCAATGGCCGGACAGCATTTGCTGCATGACCGGCCCCGCAAGGCCAGTCTCGGGCGCGACGCAATGCAGGGAACCTACCTCGGGCCCGAGTGGCCACAACCGGAAATCGAGGCGCGTCTGACGGCCATGGGTGCCCGCTTTCATATCCTTCCCGGCGCGAGCCTATTGGAGGAGACGGCACGGGCTCTATCGGAGGGCAAGATCGTGGGCTGGGTCCAGGGCCGCATGGAATTCGGACCACGAGCCTTGGGTGCCCGCTCGATCCTTGGCGACCCTCGCTCTCCGAGCATGCAGAAGCTGCTGAATCTAAAGATTAAATTCCGCGAGGGCTTCCGCCCTTTCGCCCCCTCGATTCTCAAGGAAGACGCCAAGGAATGGTTCGACCTCGAGGGTGACTCCCCCTACATGCTGCTGGTGGCTCCGGTCGCGCAACAGCATCGCCGGACCATGACGGCCGAGGAACAGTCCCTGTTCGGTATAGATAAGCTGAACTTGGTGCGCTCGTCGATTCCAGCGGTGACCCATCTGGACTATTCGGCCCGGATACAAACTGTGGCCACGGACGGCCATCCCCGGTTCCGCGCTCTGCTTGAAGCCTTCAAGGCTCGCACCAACTGCGGCATGCTGGTCAATACCAGCTTTAATGTGCGCGGAGAGCCCATCGTCTGCACGCCCGAGGACGCCTTCCGCTGCTTTATGGGCAGCGGAATCGAGGTTCTGGCCATCGGCGATTGCTTCCTGATGAAGGATGACCAGGACCCGTCTCTGGCCTGCAGCACCCTGCAGGCCTTCGACGCCGACTAGATACCCAAACCGGCTTAGTCGTCGCCCATCTTGAGGGCGGCCAGGAAGGCCGACTGAGGGATTTCCACCTTGCCGAACTGGCGCATACGCTTCTTGCCTTCCTTCTGCTTGTCCAGCAGCTTGCGCTTGCGGCTGATATCGCCGCCGTAGCATTTGGCCAGCACGTCCTTGCGCATGGCGCTGATGCTTTCGCGGGCGACGATGCGGCCGCCGATGGAAGCCTGGATGGCGATCTGGAACATCTGCCGGGGGATCAGCTCCTTCAGACGGGCGCAGATGGAGCGGCCACGGCCTTCGGCCTGGCTTTTATGCGCGATGAAGGCCAAGGCATCCACCGGCTCGGCATTGACCATGATGCTGACCTTGACCAGATCGCTTTCCAGATAGCTGTCGATCTCATAATCAAAGCTGGCATAGCCACGGCTGATGGACTTCAGACGGTCGTAGAAGTCGAAGACGATCTCGTTCAGCGGCAACTTATAAACCACCATGGCCCGGTTTCCGGCATAGGTCAGATCGATCTGCTGGCCGCGCCGTTCGGTGCAAAGCTGCAAAATGGCCCCCAGATATTCATCGGGCACCATGATGGTGGCCTTGATCCAGGGTTCCTCGATCTTCTCGACCTTGGTCAGATCGGGCATATCGGCGGGATTGTGCAGATGCAGCTCTTCGCCGTTGGTCAGATGGATCCGATAGACCACCGACGGAGCCGTGGTGATCAGGTCGAGATTGAACTCGCGCTCCAACCGCTCCTGGATGATCTCCAGATGCAACAGACCCAGGAAGCCGCAGCGGAAGCCGAAGCCCAGGGCGGCGGAGGTCTCGGCCTCATACTCGAAGCTGGCGTCGTTCAGACGCAGCTTGGAGAGGCTGTCGCGCAGGTCTTCGAAATCATTGGCATCCACCGGGAACAGGCCGCAGAACACCACCGGCACATTGGGCTTGAAGCCGGGCAGAGCTTCCGTGGCGGGTCGGCGCTCGTCGGTGATGGTGTCACCCACCTGACAATCGGCCACGGCCTTGATGCTGGCCTGCATGAAGCCCATCTCGCCGGGATAAAGGGCATCGACCTGGACCATCTTCGGGGTGAAATAACCCACCGAATCCACCTGATAGGAGCCGCCGGTGGCCATCATGCGGATCTTCTGACCCTTGCGCATGATGCCGTTCTTGACCCGCACCAGATTGACCACGCCCAGATAACTGTCGTACCAGCTGTCCACCAGCAGGGCCTGCAGCGGCAGATCGGCATCGCCTTGCGGGGACGGCAGACGGGTGACCAGGGCTTCCAGCACGTCTTCGATGCCGATGCCGGTCTTGGCCGAGATCATCACGGCGTTGGAGGTATCCAGGCCGATGACGTCCTCGATCTGCTGCTTGACGCGCTCGGGCTCGGCGGCGGGCAGGTCGATCTTATTGAGGACGGGGACGATCTCGTGGTTGTTCTCGATGGCCTGATAGACGTTGGCCAGGGTCTGGGCTTCCACGCCCTGGCTGGCGTCCACCACCAGCAGCGAGCCTTCGCAGGCGGCCAGCGAGCGACTGACCTCATAGGCGAAGTCGACGTGGCCGGGGGTGTCCATCAGGTTCAGCTGATAGGTCTCGCCGTTCTTGGCCTTATAGGCCAGGCGCACCGTCTGAGCCTTGATGGTGATGCCGCGTTCCCGCTCGATATCCATGGAGTCGAGGATCTGATCGCGCATTTCGCGATCCTCGATCCCGCCGCATTTCTGGATCAGGCGGTCGGCAAGAGTCGACTTGCCATGGTCGATATGGGCAATGATGGCGAAGTTGCGGATGTGCTTGAGATCGGTCATCGGTTCTCGGAGTCCAGAGATTTTGCCGGAAGATAGGGGCAAAGCCGGTTTTGAGCAATCTTTCTGACGAGCTACCCCATCCTCCTGCGCCCCTTTCACCAAAGACTTTGCAGGAGTAGACTATAAGGAATTCATCCCCCAGGGAGCGTCGCCATGTCCAAACATGCCGAATCCCACGAAACCGACAGCACCCTGATCCACCATCGAAACCGTCTGGCCGGATTGTGGGCGGCTGAATTGCTGGGCCTGATTGGCCATGCCGCCCAGGACTATGTCCATGGGGTGATGCATCCCGGCCATCACGATCGCGATCTCCACGGCGACGACGCCGACCAAGTGACCGCCCAACTGTCCAAGGATTTGGCCGGCCGCGTCACCCTGCCGGAAATCCGCGGCAAGATGGCCCACTTCCTTGAGGAAGCGCGCCATCGTCTGCAGGGGAAACATTAGGCTTCCTCACCACACGGCATCACCCCCACAAAAACCAACGCAACTCTATTGAATCAGAGACGCGTCAGTTTTTTTCGGGCAAGGGAGCGCAGCCTTGGAGTTCAGAGGTCGGACTCCGGATTCAACGATCAAGACGAAAGGTGTGAACTGCCTAGGGCAGCTTGATCGGCGGCTGCTTGGTCAGCCAATCCATGACCTGGGCCGAAATGGACTTGCAGGTCAGCTGGGCCGAGATGGCCAGCTGCTTCTTCTCCTGGGTGATATGCAGCATGCTTTCCACCAGCTTGCGCAGCACATCCTTGGCGAAGTTGGGGTGGCCCAGCACCGCCTCGACCTTATTGCCAAAGGCCTTTTTCATGCCGTCCAGCAGCACGTCGGCCTTGTCGATGTTCAGGCGCTGCATCTCTTCCAGATTTTCCGGGGCGATATAGCAAAGCACGTCGCCGTAAATGCTGGCCAGGGGCTTATCCAGGGCGGCGCAGCTCATGAAGAAAGCCTTGTCGCGGGAGAAGAAGCGCCAAGCCTTGTCGCCCAAAATCTTGCGGTAGAAATTGTAAAGGTCCGGCGTCCAGGTGGCGATGCCGCCGATGGAGCCGGGATAGGCGGCGACGGCGTCCTTGAACTCGTCGCCCACCAGGGCCTTGGCCTTCTTAAAGGTGTTCTGGTCGAACTGCGAGATGATCCGCACGGCCTCGGACGAGGTCAGGGCGAGGACGGCGTCCTCCAGCTCCAGAACCTGCACGGTGCTCAAAGTGGCGTAATCCCTCAGCAGCGGCAGCTGCCAATCGAAGGCCATATATTTGCCCAGTTCGCGCACCTTGCGCTCGTCGAAACCGCCGCCGACCTTGCGCTCGAACTGCTCGGTCTTCTTGAAGACCAGGAAGCGGGTGGTGGTGCGGGTTTCGGTGACGGTGGATTCCTCGGCGCCCTTGGTGGCCTGCTCAAGGAAGTAACGGGCGCAGGTCTTGACCAGAAGCTGCTGCACCTGGGCCAGGGTAATGCCGCAGACCAGCAGGTCGTCGGGCTGGCTGACGCCCTTGCCATCAATATCGACGGCAATGGTTTCCAGGATTTCCGGGTGCTTCTTGAAGCTTTGGATGAAGCCGTGAAGGATGTCGGGATCGTGAATCAGATCCTGATAGGTCACGTTTTCGGGCAGGAAGCCGGCGGCCTGCAAGGCCTCCATCGACCGTTTGACGCCGTCGATGATGCCCTTCTTCTGTTCCGAAGTCATATCGATGGCTGGCGGTAATTGCGGTAACGGCATTTTCCTGAAATCCCAAGCGGATACGGGGTAAAAATCACTCCAATACCTCGGCGGGTCAACCTTTTTTAAGGTTGGCCCGTCTCATCCCTGCGCCATAGCCATGTGAGCTCATGCTTATTATGGGCCAGATGCATCAGGCGAGAGCCGGGAATGGCGGCAAAACGGGCTGCGGTTTCATGGTCGGTGTCGCCTTGAAACTTCAAGGTGCAGAGCATGGACCCGACCATGCCTGAAGCCCGCCAACGTTCGACGAAGGTGAACAGCCGGCTAGGGTAACAGATAACGTCCGAGAACAGCCAATCCACCGGCCCGGTTTCCTTGGGATCGACGGCAAAGGCGCTCTGCTGCAAGGCAGTCACGCCGGGAAGCGAGGCGATGTTCGGAGCCAAGGGCGCCTTATCAACGCTGATGACCCTGGCCCCCAGGCCCTGGATCACCCAGGTCCAGCCGCCTGGCGAGGCCCCCAGGTCCAGGCACAATTCCCCCGGCTTAGGCGCAATGCCGGTAACGGTGAAGGCGTCCCACAGCTTGAGATAAGCCCGATTGGGCGGAGTAACTTTGTCCTCGACGAACTGAACTTCGCCATTGGGAAAAGGACTGGAGCAGCGGGCCGCCGCCAGCACCGTCTTTTCGTCCAGAAAGCACCAGGCCCCCAGCGGCGAGGTCGGCACCGGCTGGCCAAAGACCAGCGGCTTGGCCGAAACCGGCGGCAGTTTCTCGGTCACCAGACTGGTGCGGCGATGCAGATGAAAGGCATAAGCCGCCCAGTTGCGCTGGATAGCCTTTAAAGCGCGAGCGGCCTCGCCGATGGATTCCACGGCGATGACCTGGGGCTCGAACCAGATATTCTGGGCCCAGCCAGCCGGGCGCGGAGCCCCCTCGGCCAGGAACAGCCGGCCATGCTGAATGGCAGCAATCCCCAGCTCATGGCGCAGGTCATCCTCGAAGCCTTCGGCGGCGAGATAGGCGGTAAAGGGAAACGGAGGAACGGTCAAAATTGGCCTCAGTGTTTCAGCCGCCATTGAGGCGGCGGCCAAGCGACGGAGGCCGCGCTTAGGCAGAGGGACTTCCGCCGCGATAGCGGTGGTGTTGATAGCGGCAGGCTACAGCCTGCCGGTCATCAGTTCCCGAAGCCGCAACCGCCGCCCATGCAGCCGCCACCCATGGCGCAGGACGGCATGGCCGGAGCACTGCTCTTGGACTTGCCGACGCTGGGAGCCATGATGGCCTTGGAGACTTGAAGATCACCGCATTCGGGACATTTCAGACTGCCGGCGGCAGCCTTTTCGTCATAATCGGCGGAGTTGGAGAACCAGTCCTCGAACTCATGGCCCTGGCTGCATTGCAGGCTGTAGCGAATCATCTCGACCCTCGGGAAAAGCTTGGGACGTCTGTTCTAGCGGGTAGAGCCCGATAGAATCAAGCAAGCTTAACCAAACAGCCCCTTCAGCAGCTTGCCGAAGCCGGCTTTTTGCGCGGCCTCGACGCTCAGGCCGGGAGCCGGAGGCATGGGGGCCGAGATCTGATCGGCGCTTTTCGATTCATCGGTATAGGACACCTGCTCAGGACGGTCGAGGATGGCGGTGGCGGCCATGGCCAGGGGATTGACCGGCGGCACATAGGCCGGCGGCCAATGAGCCGACTGCTCGAAGGGCCAGGAGGCATCGCCAGCCTTGGCCAACTGGGCAGCGGCAGCGTGATGATGGGTCGCCTTGGCCGGAACCGCAGCCACCTCGTCCATGGAAGCGCCAGGAGTAGGCTGATCTTCCATCTTGGCATATTGCTGCATGGGCCGTTCGATGGCGTGATGGATCTTGTCGTAAACGGCGGTAACGCTCTGGGCCGTATGGTTGGAGTCGTAGAATACCGTGGGATTCTTGCGGGCGGCCTGGGGCACCAGATCGGCGGCGCTCTGCTCGGGCTGGACGTCGCGGGCCTTCAGCACCTTGGCGGCCCCACCGGGCCCAAGGAAATGGGCCATATAGAGATCGGTCGAACTGACCGGACGGCCCAAGGTGCGCTCCAGCCAGACTTTATTGTCCTTGGCATATTCCCCGGCCATCATGGCCGACATCTTGGGATCGCGGCGGAGATCGAGAATCTCCTGACGGGCCGCCGGGTCTGAAACTGTATATTCGCCATGGGCCGAGGCGTGAATCTTCGAAGCCAGATCGCCCAAACCATGATTGGCCCCATGCTGCTTGATCAGCTGCAACCAGGTGCCACGGGTGAATTGATAAAGCCCCGCCGCCGAAGAGGCCCGAGACGAGGTGTTGGTCTGGAAATCGCTTTCCTTGCCGGCCTGAGCCATCAGATAGCTGAAGCTGATACCGGTCTTACGACTGGCCTGCTGGATGTTGCCGACCACGCGACTGGCTGCCTGCTGCCGGTCGGTCTGCACCGAGGCAAGCTGGACGGAATTGTTCGCCGTCTCTTTCATGGAAGCCACTCCCTCTAACACCAGGGTCCATATTAAGACGCCAGGAGTTAAGGAATTACTTCATTGGAAAATAGCCTTTGGCCCGCATGCAATAATCGATGATACCAGCCATCTCGTCATGGGTCACGGCCCGGTCGGCCCCGGACATGGGGGCGCTGGCCCGGTCATCGTCGAAATAGCCGCCGCCGGCGCCGCTGCCGGTCTGGCTCTCGGCGTAATGACGGCAGGACGTATAATCCTTCTCGGCCATTTTGCGCGACAGATTGGGATTGGTCCAAGGCACCTCCCCGGCGCAAGCACCCAGGGACAGCACAGAAGCGAGCAAAATCAGGCGACGGAACATCATGACCTCAGTTCTTCGGCAGTTCGTCCAGCTGCTTCTGCAGATCGGCACGATCCGGGGAGTCAGCGGGAAGTTTGGCAATCAGCTTGGTCCAAAGGGCGCGGGCCTGAGCAGCATGACCGGCCTGAGCCTCGCCGGCGCCCACATAATAGAGGGCGTCGTTATTGTCAGGGGACAGGGCCAGAATCTTGCCCATGCTGGCCAGGAAGTCGGCGGGCAGCTTGTCGTCGCTGGCCGAGGCCAGCTGGGCATCGGCCAGGGTCATCAAGGGCTCAGAGTCGCCCGGCTTCAGGGCAATCGCCTTATTGGCGGCCTCCTTGGCCTTGTCGAACTGGTTAAGCACCCGATAGCTGCGCGACAGCTTGATCCAGCCGTCAACATCCTGGGGATTCTTCTGCAGCTTGGCGGCCAGACCGGCGACCATGCGCTGGATCATCTCGTTCTGATCCTGAGTGACAGCCGGAGCGGCGGCAACGGCGGCAGCACCTTCCAGGGACGGAGCCTTGGGGGCGATCTGCGCCGGGTCCAGCTTGGCCTCGGCTGCCTGCTTGGCGATCTGCTGCTCCAGCATTTCACGCCAAGGGGCGTCGGGCGGCGTGTCGTTCTGCAGGTCGCGCCAGATGGCGATGGCCTCGTCCGGCTTGCCGATCTGGGCCTTCGACAGACCAAGATAGAAGCGGGCGCGCGGGTCCTTGGGGTCCTGGGCCAGGGCCTGAAGGAAAGCCTGTCGGGCATCGGGACCAACGCCGCCACGGCTGGCCATGGCCGTGGTCTCGCCCAGCGACGAATAAATCGCAGCGCCGCCCGCGCCTAAGGCGATAGCCTGACGATAAGCCTCGACCGCCTCTTCCATGCGGCCCATCTGGCGCAGAGAGCCGGCCAGGATGGTGTAGCCCTTGGGATCGGGAGTCTGCTGCAATTGGGCCTGCAGCTTTTCGATCATACTGGCCATCTTGAACTGCGGACTGTTCAGGCGTTCGACGAAAGGCTGGGCCGGCAGGCCCGGCGCTCCCAGCGCGAGATAGATATAAAGCGCCCCACCCGGCACCAGCAGCAGCACCAGCATGGCGACCACCAGACGCAGACGCCGCCCGGTCTCCAGGGTCTTGTCGGTGACCGTGCCGCCGATTTTGTCGGCCTCGGCGGCGATCAGCATGCGGCGCTGAACCTCGGCGCGCACACCTTCGGCCTGCTCAAGGGTCAGGATGCCGCGATCCAGGTCGCGGTCCACTTCGGCCAATTGGTCCTTATAAACAGCGACGTCATAGCTCAAACGCTGGGCGGCCCCCGACTGGCGGCGCAGCAGCGGCACCAGCAGCAGGACCAGAACGGCGATGGTAAGAACGGCCAGAGCCAGCCAGATCATGCCTTGTCTCCCTGGTCGTCACCGGCAAACAGGGCGGCAACGCGACGTTTCTCGTCTTCGCTCAAAGCGGCGGGGGCCGGTTGAGCGGCAGCACCCTCTTTACGGCGGCGGATGAAGCTCCAGCCAGCGGCCAGCGCCGCCAGGAACAGAGCCGCCGGACCCAGCCACAGCACAAGAGTGACCGTCTTGAAAGGCGGGTCGAGCAGAACGTAATCGCCATAGCGATCGACGATATATTGCTTGGCCTGGGCATCACTGTCGCCAGCCACCAGACGCTTGCGCACCAGCAGCCGCAGATCGCGGGCCAGATCGGCGTCGGAATCATCGATGGACTGATTTTGGCAGACCGGGCAGCGCAATTCCTTGCCGATAGTGCGGGCGCGGGCCTCCATCTGGGGGTCGGGCAGCAGTTCGTCGGGCTGCACGGCCAGGGCCGGCAGGGTGGAAAGGGCCAGGAACCCAGCCAGATAAAGGGCGGCCTTGCTCATTTATTCAGCTCCGCGACCCAAGGCAACAGGTCCTTCTCGATGGTCTCGGGCGTGAAGGGGCCGGTCTGCTTGAAGCGGATGCGGCCCTGTTTGTCGATCAGATAGCTTTCCGGCACGCCATAGACGCCGAAATCGATACCGGTCTGGCCCTGACGGTCGGCCACCAGCACATCATAGGGGTTGCCCAGGCGATCCAGCCAGGCCTTGGCGTCTTCCGGCTTGTCCTTGTAGTTCACGCCCACCAGCACGAAGCCCTTGCCGGTCAGACCCGACAGCAACGGATGCTCGGCCCGGCAGGGGATGCACCAGGAGGCGAAGAAGTTGACCAGCGTCACCTGCCCCTGCAGCCCGGCAGTGGCGAGCCCGGCCTTGCCGTCATAAAGCGGCGGCAGGTCGAACTGCGGGGCCGGCTTGTCGATCATCACCGAGGGGATGGCGCTGGGCGAATCGCCATTGCCGATCATCACCAGCCGATAGCCGAAAAAGCCAGCCAGCACCAGGAAGATCAGAACCGGCAGAAAAGCAGTCGGACGCATGGATCAAACGTTCCTTTTGCGGCTGGGTGCGCCGATACGGTGGCGGCGGTCGGTCAGCGACACCATGCCGCCGAAGACCATGATCACTGCGCCGATGAAGATCCAGGGCACCAGGGTATTGTGATAAAGCCGGGTGACATAACCGCCCTTGCCGTCGGCATCGCCGACCACGGCGTAAAGATCGCTGATGAAATTGGTATGGATGGCGGCATCGGTGGTGGGACGGGGCGGCATGGTGTAGAGCCGCTTTTCAGGGCTCATATCCGCCACCCAGGCGCCACCCTTGCGCGCCGTAAAGCTGGCCCGCGACGCCGTATAGTTCGGGCCCTTGATGCCGTCCTCGACGCCGTTCAAAGTCAGGTCGTAACCGGCCAAAGACACCGTCTCGCCAGGGTGCATGACCTGAATCTTCTCGGTGGTCCAGGCTGCCGAACCGGTGATGCCGACGATCACCACCGCCAGGGCGGCATGGGTGATGGACATGCCATAGGCGGCGCGGGGCAGACGGCGGGCGCGGTCGAAGCTCTCGGCCAGGGGGCCTTGGAACAGCTTGATGCGCTCGGCCCATTCCACCAGGGTGCCGACGAACAGCCAGGCCGCCAGCGCCAGTCCACCGGCGGCCTCCAGATCCTTGACGCTGCCGCCATGCAGCAGCCAGCTGGCCATGCCGGCCACCAGAGCCATCAGAAACGCCAGCTTCAGCCGCGACAGAGCCCCGCCCAGATCGCCACGCCGCCAAGACATCATCGGCCCCAGGGCCATGGTCGCCACCATGGGGATCATCAGGGGAACAAAGACCGCATTGAAAAAGGGCGGGCCCACCGAGACCTTGCCCAGGTTCAAGGCGTCGGCAAACATGGGGTAAAGGGTGCCCAGCAGAACCGTGCCGCAGGCCGTGCTCATCAGCACATTGTTGAGCAGCAAAGCCCCTTCACGGGACAGCGGCGTGAACAGCCCACAGGCCTT
>Ga0302156_10002535_pt1 | contig 14824 bp, 12 predicted proteins | sample I_Bog_N3_2_FD_193503 | JGI IMG/M metagenome (GOLD analysis project Ga0302156, IMG submission 193503) | Peat permafrost microbial communities from Stordalen Mire near Abisko, Sweden - I_Bog_N3_2 | ecosystem: Environmental > Terrestrial > Soil > Wetlands > Peat | place: Sweden: Abisko, Stordalen... | reverse complement strand
AACGGCGACGGCCAGTACGACATCGCCAGATTCACACCCGTGGGCTCGGGCATCTCCTCCGGCTCCGCGGTTCAACTCCAGGTTTCTTACAATGGCACCGGCGACTGGACCAACCTTGCCACCGTCGCGAATCCATCGCAGTACATAGGCGTCGGCCGCTTTGACGATGTTCCCGGTGCGGACCTCCTGTTCTGGAACGACAACTACTGGCAGGCAATCTCCGCGGGGAAGGGCTCCCCGCAACGGCAGAGCCGCCAGGACATGCGATAGGCAGGGTCTCTCACCGTGGCAGCTTCATCGTCATCGGCGGAGCAGCGGGCTTCAGCCCTGGAGCCGTTGCCTGTTCTTTCTCTAATCTCAACATCTCTACGCTCATGAAGACCCGTGCTGCCACCCATCCAGTCGCCTCACGACCGAATTCTTGTCAAGCCCCCTCCGGCCTTCTAAATCGCCTAACTCATTGCAAAATATATGAAATAAAGATTGCAAAAACTTGGCGTAGTTATATTGTCCGTTCTGCTATTCTTAAGAAGTAGGGTTAAGGAAGAGAAGTTCCCATGGCTGCAACGGCACAAGCCGCTTGCGGCCTTTGCTTTTGCTCAAAGCTCAATAGCTCACGGCTCAAAGCTCACCAGGAACCCAGGTCAACTCAGACTGGCTCACTGGAAAACTGGCAACTGAGACCTGACAACTGAACAGAAACCAGCACCTAACCCCAGGAGAATGAATACTTTGACCATAAAGTCTCTCGAACCAATACTTTGCCCCCGAGGTCGCCCGCTAAACCGCTGATTCCAGAGACCCTCCGGAAAATCATAGTAGGGGGTACCCCGCTCCTAGTGCTGCAGCGAGAATGCGAGCGTCAGATCGACCTGATGAGTCTCCGTATTTTCTGAGGTCTGATAGCTGAAGCCATAACCCTTCAGCGCAGCCAGCGATGTGTTGTTGGACAGGAAGTTGTCAATGTAGGAGATGTCCAGAACGCTCCCTTGCCGCAACTGGAAGTTCGCGTTGAAGTCCGATAGAGCTTCGCCGGAGAGACCAGTCACAGTGACCGTGTTCACGTGATACACATCGCCGGGAACCACGGAGAAGGTGTAGTTGACGCTTCCATCCTGGTCATTGAGCGCTGTGCTCACCTCGACGTCGGCATTGATATAGCCCTTCTTCTGGTACGCGCTCAGAATGGACTTGCGCGTGTCCTCAACGGCGTTCTCATGCGGCAACGAACCGGTGTGAAGCTCGCTGTCGCGCTCGAAGTCGTCCGCGCTGTAAACCTCTGTTGAGGTCCATGCGACGGTTCCCACCTTGTACAGCGGACCGGAGTCGATGCGACCGTAATACAGAATCCGGATCTCCTGCGGAGTCGTGGAGAGCTGGACCTTCACATCCGTAAGCTTCGCGCCGATGTAACCCGCATGGATGACCGGAGCGAGCAGTATGTCCTCTGTGGTAACGCCCGCAGTTCCCTGGTTGTAAGCGGCTGCAATGGCATTCTTCTGGGCTGTTACCTCGGCGTTGACCAGCGCAACCGGACCACCGACGACCGTCGCGCTGACCAAGCGGATCGGCGGATCGGTTACGCGGAACTCCAGCGCACGATAAGGATGCTGTGGCGTTGGCGCTACGACTTCGTGGCTGAGCGAGGCTGCGATGTGCTGCTTGTCCAGCATTCCGTTCAGGATGAGCTGGATCTGGTCGGCGAACTTGCTCTGGTCGGCGATCTTGCCCTGGTAGATGGGAATCGCCTTGTGGATTGCGGCATTAATGTCATCCGTCGTGAACCAGATGAGATTGGCAAAGCTGACGTGGAGAAGCTGGTCATCCGGAACCGGCTTCAGGTGGAAGATCAGCGTATGAACGCCGTCTGTGAAGTCGAACCCTGCGTTCACGTCGGTAAACAGGCCGCTATCGTAGAGCGCCTGCGCCGCTGCTGTAATCATCGGCTGCGTCACTGTATCGCCCGTGTGCAGACGTATAACGTGGAGCAGATCGGAGTCGGAGTACGCATCAGCACCCATGAACGTGATGCGGTCAATCGACGTCGCTGCCGCGGTTGCTGTGTCCTGCGCAGGAGCTGCGGTTGTGCCCTGCGCGAGGACGGACAACGGCGCGGAGACAAGGAAAGCGGCGGTCAGAACTCGTTCAAGGCAGCGCATAGTTACTCATCAGACTACGAGCGATGTGATGAGATGGCAATGGAGAAAATCGGCTAAGTGGCCTCAACCTTTGCGGTCCACGGAGTTGCAGCCGTCAGCGCTCGGTTGACATTCTGGATGTTCTCCACGCCCGTGGTTTCCAGCCACTTGCGAAAGGCATCTGCACCCTCCACAGCGTAGATGCGGATTCCGTCCTTCCATGTGGCTCGACCGCAGAGCACACCGTTGAATGCCGCTCCGGATTCGCCGGCGAGTTCCAGGGTCTCAATGAATACAGGGTTCGAAACGCCTGCGGAGAGATAGATGAACGGCAGCTTGGTGACTGCAGCAGACTGGCGGAAGTGCTCCAGCGCTTCCGCGCGAGTGTACGCTGAGGCGCCTTTGAAGGACTTTGTGCCCGCAACGAACTCCATTGCGATGGGAACCTCGACCTTCAGAACGTCGATAGCGTAACGCGGCTTGGAGAACTCCTCCATGGTGTCGATAACGATCGCCGGCTTCTTGCGTGCGTATTCCACGGTCTTCTCGTCGCCGCCTTCCGCGTCATAGCCCACAAACTCGGCGAAGAAAGGGATATCTTCGGCGCGGCATTCGTCGCCGATGCGCTCAATCCACGCGTGCTTTATGTCGTTGACCGCAGGCTTGTCGAAAGGAGTGTAGTAGAGCAGGATCTTCAGGCAGTCCGCGCCCGCTTCCTTCAGGCGCCGAACGCTCCACAGGTCCAGCAGATCGGGCAAACGTCCTGGAGTGTTGGCGTCGTATCCGGTCTTCTCATAGGCCAGCAAAAGGCCCTTGCCGTTGCGATGCTTCGAGGCTGGCAGACCGAACTCGGGGTCAAGAAGGATAGCCGAAGCGTACTTCGTCAGCGTCTCCGTGACGAGCGTCTTGAAGACCTCGAGATCGTGAGCGTCCGCAGCGGCCCCGCGTTCTTTGGCCAGCGACTTCTGAAGCGATCCGCGCTGATCCATCGCAGCGGCCGCGATAACATGTCGTGAATCGGATACGGCCTTCAGGCCGGCGAGCTTTCCAGGTGTGAGCTTCATGGTTCCCCTTGGTGTTGGTTGCATTGGCGCGTGACTCAGCGCCTCCGAGGGGAATTGTACAGGGGAAACGGACCCTTCAGGCGCGCAGCCGGTCGCGCAGCGTGGAGGCCAGCTCCACCACATGGCGCAACTTGGGCTGTTGCGTCGGGCTCGCTTCGCGAAGGGCAAGCTGCGATTCCAGCAGGATTCCTGCCAATGCAGCACCGAGCTCGTTCTCGAGCTTCTCTGCTGCAGCTGCTGCAGCCTCGGAACGCTCCCGTCTGTGGCGTAATAGCGCCGAACGCACCTGGCGAACAATGCGTTCAGCGCTGGAGAGCACACTATGGATCTCCAGGACTGGCGTGGCGTCTGCCGCCTGGTACAACTGCTCAGCGGCTTCGGGGTCGGAGGAAGCCAGGAAGTCCTCAATCAGTACCAAGCCATAGTCATGGCGGCGCAGGCAGGCGAGTGCAGCGCGGCGCGTGGTGGCAAGTTCAACCTCTGCGTCGAGTTCACGACGAAGCGCCGCGGCGACTGGATCGGCTGCCACTTCAGGGGCGATGAGCAGGATCGAAAGGGACATTTGCATCTCCAGCAGCGATAGGCGATCTCGGGAACAGTACGTGCAAACCGATGCATCGCCTTGCGAGCGGCGATTGTCAGTACCTAAATCAGGCTGCGGTCTTCGCCGAGTCCATACTCCTTCAGCTTTCGGTAGAGCGTGGTCTTGCCGATACCGAGCAGTCGAGCTGCCATCAGCTTGTCGCCCCTGAGCTGTCGGATGGTGCTCAGAATGGCGTTCTTTTCCATCTCCGCGATCGAGAGAACTTGAGGTTCGGGTTCTGTTGTGTGGTTTCTCCCCCCATTGCTTCGGACGCTATCTCGCTCAGAATGCATATGGTGATTCCGATGGTTCTGCATTTGGGTGGGAAAGTCATTCATATGCAGGATCGGCCCGCTGGACAAGGCGCAGACGCGCTCGATGGCATGCTCCAGTTCGCGAATATTTCCGGGCCAATCGTAGTCCATCATCAGGCGCAAAGAATCGTCGGCAAAAGTGTAAGTAAGTCCACTCTCGTGTTGAATGCGCTCAAGGATATGCGCTGCCAGCAGCGGAATGTCGTCCTTGCGTTCACGTAGCGGCGGTATGCTCAGATTGACTACATTGAGGCGGAAGAAAAGATCCTTGCGGAATTGTCCATTCTCTACCATAGCTGCGAGATCCCGATTGGTAGCAGCGAGGATTCGGGCATTGATCGGCACGGCCTGGTTGCTGCCTACAGGTCGGATCTCCTTCTCCTGCAAAGCGCGCAATAGCCTCGCTTGCAAGTCCAGGGGAAGTTCGCCGATCTCATCCAGAAACACTGTACCTCCGTCTGCCGCAGCCAGCAGGCCGGTACGAGAGCGGTTTGCGCCGGTAAATGCGCCTTTGACGTAGCCAAACAACTCGCTCTCAATGAGCGAAGGCACCAGTGACCCGCAATCCACGGGAATAAAGGGCTTGTCAGCGTTGGAGCCATGATTGTGTATGGAGCGCGCGACCAACTCTTTCCCTGTGCCTGATTCCCCGAGGATAAGAACCGGATGGGTTGTGTGTGCAACCTTGGAGAGGATTCGATAGAGCTTTTCCATCGCGGGTGAGTGGCCGATGAGATCACCCACTCCCGAGGTGGATCGCAGATGTTCTCGCAGTAAACGTGACTCAACATCGAGCGTTCTGTGCTCGGCTGCGCTCTCGAGAACGGTGGATAACTCTTCAAGCGAGAAGGGCTTGGAAAGGTAGTTGATAGCGCCAATTCGCATGACCTCCACAGCTGAAGTCACAGTCGGATACGCAGTCATCACCAGGACGACCGTCTGCGGATGTGTAGCGCGTATCTCTTCTAACAGCATGAGGCCTCCACCACCGGGAAGGCGCAGATCGAGCAAGACAAGATCGGCGGGCCCCAACGCAAGTGCAGATCGCGCAGCTGAGACCGAATCTGCCGTTCGCGTGGCAAAGCCGAGTCCGCCGGCAATCTCAGCACAGGCAGTGCGCACCGGCAGATCATCGTCAACTATAAGTAAATGGAGTTGTGCTATGGCCTCGCTTTCAGCGACACGATATCCAGCCAACTCCACATCTGGCCGTATCCGACTGGTAGCCGAACCGATTGCCGGCACGGATAGGCTGGTGTTAGGTAATGCTGGTAGACGGCGACGAACAGTCGAAGAAACTGTACCGGGTGAATTGCTTGTATAGGAGACCGGCAAAGACCGGCGGTCGGATAAAGACCGGGCCATTGTATTGCCTGACAAAGGCTTAGCAGTCATCATACGAGTTGGTCTCCTTCCGTCATCTGCTTAAACACGCTAGCGTCAGAACGCAACCGAAGTGAAGTTCGCGGCGGGGATGTCAGATGGCCAGCCATATGCGGTCGCTGCGAGCGACGAGGACGAGGGGAAGATTGTCGTTCATGGATATCCCAATCAACGCATAGAGTGGTTCCGCGTCCCGGGCGCACATGAATGCCGAGACGGCCACAGGTGATTTCTGCTAGTTCATGAACGTTGCGGTGCCCATAGCCGCGAATGGCTCCTGGTGGCAGAGGGGCGGGATGTAGAAACGCCGCAGCTTGAGCAGGAGGCATTCCTGGACCATTGTCCTCAACGCTTAGCCGTAAGCGGCCCGCGACCACACTCAGGCAAACATGTATTTTGCCGCCGGAGAATTGCGAGTGACGGATCGATTCGGACGCATTGCGCACAAGATTGATGGCTATGCGCTCGATGGCCTCCGAGGAAAGGTCAACGAAAGGAAGATGCGGTGTGACATCCGTTGTGACAGTCGCATATGGAGCAGCGACGCTGGAGAGTAATGGGGCCAGAGTGCGTAGGGCCTCGGCAGGCGCAGGGTGAAAGGACTGAGGCATTTTAGCGGGAGAAGCACGAAATCCCGTTGCCGCCCCAGAATCTCCGGCGGAGCTATTCAATTGGCCGGGAGTCAACTGAAGTAGGCGACTGAGAAGTGTACCGCTTCGATCAAAAATGAGGCGCAACTCAGAAGCGTAGTGACGGTGGCGGGGCGCCAGCACTCCTGGCGCATCCAGAAGGTCGCAATACAGGCGTAATGCGCCTAGCAGATTTCCAGCATCGTGCGCGAGGCCAAGACCATCAGAGACAGGAACAGAGCCTGTCTCGGGCCCGTCTGTGGCTGGCTTGTCCTCAGCTGTGGGCGAAGATGAATGCGGATGCGGGGAAGCAAAATATAAGTTCCGTGCGGCTGTACTACTCAGCTGGCGTGCCTGCATGGGAGCTCCGAATTGGGTCGAACTGGGTACCTCTGTAAATTAAGTAATCACGTTGCATGCCAAACCGGGAAGGTTTTGCAACTATTTCATTAGATTGAGTTAAGACTGCTTGATGTGCATCTTGAGTTGCCCACGGATTCCCGGATTGGGAAGCCGTAGCTTGGCAAAGAATCTATCACAAAGCAAAGACAGGAGTTAGGCTTATTCCCCAAGCAGTACCCACTTCCCTATCTGGGCAAAGATGAAATCCCTAAATCCAGCTATAAATCGTCTTGGGAGGGCATTAATTGCTAGAGATCTAAGAACCGGCTTCTTGGCAAGGAAGTTCCTATAATGATTGGCAGGAGTATGTAGACAATGAGCCGAGCCGTGGTGGATGAAGTGAAGATCTTTCGCAGTGGAGAACGTGGCGCCCACGAGTCCCGGGAGTTGAAGTTGACGCCAGGGTACATAGCTATGGCGGAGGGTTCGGTGCTGATAGAGGTTGGTTACACGCGCGTGCTTTGCAACGCGACTGTCGAGAACGGTGTGCCCGGATGGATGCGGAACTCAGGACGCGGATGGGTCACAGCAGAGTATGGCATGTTGCCGAGAGCTACACTGACGCGTAACCCGCGCGAGGCGGAGAAGGGCAAGATCGGCGGCCGGACGCATGAGATTCAGAGGCTGATTGGGCGCAGCCTGCGCAGTGTGGTGGACATGAAGCTGTTGGGCGAGCGGACTGTCATCCTGGACTGCGACGTCCTGCAGGCTGACGGCGGCACGCGAACGGCGGCGATTACGGGAGCGTGCGTGGCCCTGGCGATTGCGCTAGGCAAGCTACAGGTGGCGGGGACGCTCAAGGAGTCGCCGCTACGGCAGATGGTGGCGGCGACCAGTGTAGGAATCGTCGACGGGCGTGTGTTGCTGGACCTGGCCTACGACGAGGACGCGCGCGCCGAGGTGGACATGAACGTGGTGATGACCAGCGACGGCGGGTTGGTGGAGACGCAGGCGACCGCGGAGAAGGGAACCTATTCGCGAGCGCAGCTGAACGAGATGCTGGATGTGGCGGAGGCCGGGATAAGGGATCTCCTGCTGGCGCAGAAGGTGGTTGTTGGTTCTTAGTCTTTCCTTGTTATTCCATTTGGTGTATGCGTGCGAGATTCAATAACAACGAACAACTCAAGGAGCAACCATGGCGTGTCATCACTTCGATCACCTGAAGCCTGTACCAGGTACGGCGGCCAGTTATGCCAAGGGCTGCAAAGATTGTCTGAAGATCGGCGGCGTCTGGGTGCATCTGCGGGAGTGCTTGGTGTGCGGTCACGTGGCCTGCTGCGACTCGTCTCCGCATAGACACGCGACCGCGCACTTTCATGCGACCAAGCATCCGGTGATGAGGTCGGTGGAACCCGGCGAGGACTGGGGTTGGTGCTATGTAGATGAGATAATGGCGGAGCCTTAGGCTCGGCGAAAAAGAACTGTGCTCGAGCATTGAAGAACATCTCAACTAGTCTGGGCCACTGCTATGCTATAGATTCCACGGAGGAATTTATGGCAGAGGAAGCAGTTCATATTACGGTACGACCCAGTGGTCCGCTGCGGGTAGAAGGGCACGTTGTGCTGAAAGACGCCGACGGCAAAGTGTGGGACCTGACGGGAAAGCCTGCTATCAGCCTTTGCCGCTGCGGGATGAGTGAGAAGCGTCCGTTCTGCGACGGAGCCCATGCGCGCAACAATTGGCAGTGCAACACCAGCCCTGAGTGCAATCTAACCGGGCAGGGATAACCCTCAGCGTTAGGATTTAGGAGTCCGGATGCGGGTTTTGCCGGTATTGACCTGGATGATGTTGGTAGGGGTGCCGGGCGTGCCAATACGGTCTCCTGCTCCGACTCCGCAGGCAGTAGCGCAGCAGGCACCGCCATCCGACGAGCTTAAGGATTATCAGGGACCGGAATACGTGCGTTTAGAGGCGATGATTACGATGCGTGACGGCGTGCAGCTGCACACCATAATCTTCCGCCCCAAGGACAGCGAGAGCAGCGGACCGCCGTTGCCGTTTCTGATGACCCGCACACCGTATGGCGTGGGAGAGATCAGGCCGGTCCAGATTGAGTTGGGCAAGACGGAGCTGGCCACCAGTGGTTACATCTTTGTGGAGCAGGACATTCGCGGACGGTACGATTCGGGCGGGACGTTTGTTATGAACCGGCCCATCGTCGAGCACAAGAACAAGAACGACGTGGATGAGACAACGGACACGCGGGACTCGATTGACTGGCTGCTGAAGAACGTGCCCAACAACAACGGCAAGGTGGGTGTGCTGGGGGTGAGCTATCCAGGGTTTCTGGCGATGATGGCGGGTATCGACGCTCACCCGGCTGTCAAGGCAATCAGTCCGCAGGCGCCGATGACCGACATCTGGCTGGGCGACGACTTCTTTCACAATGGCGCCTTCCGCGAGACGTACGGCTTCGACTATGTGCAGCAGCTGGAGGCGCAGAAGACCGACATTACCGCAAACTCAAAGGAAGACCAGTACAACTTCTTTCTGGACAATGTGGACTTTCTAGGCGCGGCGCAGGCGGCGGGAATCACGCAACTGCCCACAGCGAAGGTCTTTCTCGCCCAGCCGACGTATGGGAAGTTCTGGCGCGACATGGCCGTGGAGCCGCACCTCAGCCGACCCGAAGTCCCAACGCTGGAGGTGGGCGGCTATTGGGACCAGGAAGATATGTGGGGCACGCAGGCTGAGTACGCTGCCATGCGTCCGCATGAGAAGCCGAACGACCCGCAACATAAGGTCTTTCTGGTGCTGGGACCGTGGAACCACGGCGGGTGGTCGCGAGGACCGGGCGACCAGTTGGGTGGCAAATTTGGCATGGTGAGCTTCGGCGGGCAACAAACAGGCGAATATTACCGCGCTCAGATTGAGGCGCCATTTTTTGAGTTCTATCTGAAGGGCAAGCCCGGCTTTGACCTCGAAGACACCGCGAGTTTTCGCAGCGGAGAGAATGCATGGCACCGATATGCCGTATGGCCGCCCGATGTGGGATTCCACATGCAGCGCGCCTATCTCACCGCTGATAAGCAACTCAGCTTTAACGCCCCGAACGGGAACTATGACGTGAAGGCAGCAGGCTACGTCGCCGATCCCGCGGATCCGATTCCCTACCGGCATCGACCCATTCAGTCGACCTACGGAGAAGGCTCAACGTGGCGCAGCTGGTTGGCTGAGGACCAGAGCTTCGTGAGCGACCGCAAGGACCTGGCGAGGTTTTCGACGCCGGTTTTGCAAAGTGATCTGACGGTCACCGGTAACGTTGTCGCAGACCTATTTGCAGCCACCACGGGAACCGACGCGGACTGGATTGTGAAACTGATCGACGTATACCCGGACGATGCGCCCACGCCCGGGTATCAGCTAATGGTCGCAGAGGAGATTTTGCGCGGACGCTATCGCAACAGCTTTACAACCCCGCAGCCGGTGAAGACGGGCGAGATTGACGAGTACAAATGGAGCCTTCACGGCGCCGATCACACCTTTCTTAAGGGTCACAAGATGATGGTGGAGGTGCAGTTGAGCTGGTTCCCTCTGTACGACCGGAATCCGCAGACTTACGTAGAGAATATTATGATGGCTCCGGCGAGCGCCTACCAGTCGGAGACGGTGTCGATTTATGGATCGGCAAAGTACCCATCGCATCTGGATCTGCCTATGATGGATGGAGAGCCTCTGCCTTAAGCGGACAGTTCAACTTGGCTGTAATCCATGCAAAATGAGAGGATTGCAGATTCGCGAGAAACTATTTTCAACCTTAAGCGTATCAATGACAGCGAGCAAGTGGAGCAATTTGTGTGCCGCGTCAGGCAGGGGAAAGACAGACCATGACACGCAATCGATGGATGCAGAGGGGAACTTGGATAGCCCTTGTTTTGGCAACTATTCCCGGGACTATGGGGATCCGTGTCTGGGCACAGGCGCCGGCTGCTGCAGCGCTGCCACATCAGTCGGGAACTGTGAAGTCTACCAGCACCGATGGACTCACACTTACCAATCAGGGCGGGCAGGATTACACCGTCGTGGTGCCGGAGACGGCGAAAATCTTAGTAGTCCCGCCAGGAAGTAAAGATTTGAAGTCGGCCACGGCTGGTGCTCTGACCGATGTTGCGGACGGTGATCGCGTACTTGTGACAGGCTCGGCCAGCGACATTGGTAGCACGCTGAACGCGACCCGCGTGATTCTTATGAAGTCGGCCGCGATTGCTCAGAGCCATGCTGACGAAGAGGCGGCGTGGGCGCAGGGACTGGGTGGCATCGTAAAGAGCGTAGACCCTAATGCGGGTACTGTGGTGATTGCGAGTGGTATGAAGACCGTAACCATACAGACGACTCCACAGACTGTGGTGCGGCACTACTCGGGTGACTCCGTCGTTTTCGCGGACGCAACGCTGAGTTCCATTGGCGCAATCAAGCCTGGGGACCAGTTGCGGGTGCGCGGTACGAAGTCGGCGGATGGCAGCAGCATTACCGCGGTAGCAATGGTTGCGGGAACGTTCCATAACTATTCAGGGTTGCTTTTGGCGATTGACCCGGTGGCGGGCACGGTGACCTTGAAAGATCTTGCAACGAAGAAGACGGTGACCGTCGTGGTGACCGCGAGCAGTGATATTCGGCGGATTCCCGCCATGGCAGCGCAGATGATGGCGGCGCGGATGAAGGGCCAACCAGTAGGACCGGGCAGCGGCGGTTCCAGCGGCAGCGGAACAGGCGACGCGGGAGCAGCGCCGGGCGGCTACGGCGGCGCGGGTCGAGCAGGTCGCGCCGGGGCTGACCTTTCTCAGATGCTGGCGCGGCTACCGAAGGAGACGCTAGGCGGCCTCAAGACGGGCGATGCGGTGATGATCGTTGCCACCTCGCCAGTGGATTCCGCGCGATCGACCGCCGTAACACTGCTGGCCGGAGTGGAGCCTATCTTGACGGCATCGCCTGAGGGCGAGATGACGCTTTCGCCTTGGAGTGTTGGTGGCGGAGCGCCGGAATCAGGCGGCGGAGAGCCATAGTAGGCAGCGAACATTGCCGCTGCGCCACAGACTTGACGCACTGGCTGCAACTTTCGAGCAGTAATGAATCTTAGGAGAGATGATGGGTTGGAACAGAGTTCAGGTCGTATCGTTTTTAGGTGCCTTGTCGCTTAGCCTCGCGGCGCCAGCGATTGCGCAGACAGCTGGCAGTGCGCCGCAAGCAACTGTGACTGCCGCGCAGACGGTTCCAGCTACGTCAGCGCCAGCGACGTCAGTGGTGGCGGCCAGTGGAACACGTGTGCATGGAACCATCACCGATCCTGATGGGGAGCTGATTCCTGGAGCAACTGTGACGCTGACCCCGAGCAAGGGATCGGGAATTTCTACAAAGTCAGGCAGCGACGGAACGTACAGCATGACCGTTGTGCCAGGGACTTACACGGTGGTGGTGACGATGCCGGGATTTGCGTCTTACTCCGCTCTGAATGTGAAGATTCCTGCCGTAACAAGCACGACGCTGGATGCGAAGCTTCAGGTCGGAGTGGCAGATCAAGTAGTGAACGTCGAGGCAGATTCGGTGCAGTTGAGCGTTGATCCAGATTCGAATGCCAGCGCACAGGTGATCTCCGGCAAAGATCTAGATGCATTGTCAGATGATCCGGATGAGCTCTCCAGCGAGTTGAGTGCTTTAGCTGGGCCTTCATCCGGCCCGAACGGCGGCCAGATATATGTGGACGGATTTACAGGCGGACAACTTCCGCCCAAGTCGTCCATTCGCGAGATTCGTATCAACCAGAATCCGTTCTCGGCAGAGTTCGATCGGCTGGGTTACGGCCGCGTGGAAGTGTTCACCAAGCCTGGCACGGACAAGATTCACGGCAGCCTCCAGACCAACTACAACCCGTCGCAGTTCAACTCCGCCAACCCGCTGATTACCACCGCGCAGCAGCCGTATCATACCTTCTTCACGTTCGGCAGCCTGACCGGACCAGTGAATAAGAATGCGTCGTATTCTCTGGGCGGATCGTTTCGGCAGATCCAGGACGACGAGTTTACCAACGCCACGATCCTCGCGCTTCCGGCCAGTCCGACAGTGTTGTGCCCACCCGGAACGGCGAATTGCGTGCCGAGCCAATACCAGCAGTCGACCTACTTTCCGCAACTGCGCGGCGAGTTCACGCCGCGATTGGACCTGGCGCTGGGCGCGAAGAACGTCCTGACCACTCGCTACGAGTTTGAGAAAAGCAACACCACGAACGGAGGCATCGGTAATCTCACTCTGCCTACCGCGGGATACAACGACACATCATTGAGTAACGAGCTGCAGATGAGCGACACACAGACCTACAGCTCTCGGCTGATCAACGAAACCCGTTTCGAGTACGAACGCGACCACTCCGCAACCACGGCGCTGAGCAACCTGCCCAGCGTGAATGTCTCCGGCGCTTTTACCAGCGGCGGATCCGGCGGGCAGAACTCCAGCGATCACCAGGACCACTTTGAGTTTCAGAACTACACGAGCCTGCAGTTAAAGAAGAACTTCATCCGCATGGGCGGGCGACTGCGCAGCACTCGCGAGGCCCAGAATGCTCAAAGCGATACCAACGGAGCCTTTTCCTATGCAGGCCTGACCTACGGAGGCACGGGCACGGACAACAGCTACGCGACCGGCGTTCCAAGCCAGTTCACGTACACCAAGATCAATATTCCCAAGGTCGACTTCACGTTCACAGACGTGGGTCTTTATCTGGAGACCGACTGGAAGGCGCGGAAGAACCTGACGGTCAGTTACGGCCTGCGTTACGAAGCACAGAACCACCTGCCATCCGACCATCACGACATCGCGCCACGCATGTCCTTTGCGTATGGTCTGGGCAATAGCAAGGGCTCACCGAAGACTGTAGTGCGCGGCGGCTTCGGACTGTTCTATGACCGCTTCGGGCAGGGCAACATCCTTACGCTGGAGAGGGAGAACGGCCTCGTGGAGACCGTAAAGACCGAACAGAATCCCACCTGCGTCACTCCCAACATGGCAATCACCGCGACGACTGTGGCCACTTGCGCGGCTACAGCAGGTGTGGCGACGCAGACGACGTACACCAAGACCGGCAGCCTGCGCACGCCCTACATCGTGCAGTTCGCCATAGGCGGCGACCAGCAGATCGGCCGCATTGGAACCATCTCGGTGAACTACCTGCACTCGCAGGGTGTGCATGAGCTGGCGGCGCAGAACGTCAACTACAACATAGCCACGCAGTCACCACTGACCGCGACGACAGGGCCGCAATACCAATACTTCTCCGAAGGCGTGTTCAACCAGAACCAGCTCATCGTGAACGGTCATGTACAGACGACGAAGTGGCTCTCGCTCTTCGGCTACTACTCGCTGAACTCTGCTCATGGCGACACGTCGGGCAACGGCGGCTTCATCTCCACGCCTGGCAATATCGCGGCAGACTACGGACGCACAGGCTTCGATGTAAAGAGCCGCATCTTTCTGTCAGGTTCCATCACGCTTCCGCATTACATCCAGATCAGCCCGTTCATGATCGGACAGACAGGCAATCCGTATAACATTGCCGCAGGCAGCGATCTGAACCATGACACGATCTTCAATGATCGTCCGCTGCTGGTTCCGGCCGGAACGGCTCAATCGCAGACCATCGGCGGTTGCGGCACGTTCGTCTCGCAGACCGCTGGAACCGCGCCTGCGGGATCGCCGGTGGTTCCTATCAACTACTGCACTGGACCAGGCCTGTTCACCTTGAACTTCAGGCTCACCAAGACCTTTGGCTTCGGGCCTGCACGCAATGCAACGCCGGGTCAGGGCGGTCGGGGTGGTCAGGGCGGCGGACCCGGCGGCGGGCCTCCGGGCGGTGGTGGTGGACGCGGCGGTGGCGGTGGTGGAGGACGCGGCGGTGGCGGTGGCGGTGGCGGACCATTCGGCGGTGGCGGCGGCGGTGGAAACACCGGCAAGCGCTACAACCTGGCCGTTGGCCTGTCGGTGAACAACCTGTTCAACAACACCGATCTGGCGACGCCGAACGGAACGCTGAGTTCGCCGAACTTCGGCAAGTCAACGCAGGTGGAAGGTGGACCTTACACCTCGGACAGCGCGATTCGTCGCATCCAGGTGCAGGCCTCGTTCACCTTCTAGAACAGACGACAGAGATGACCAGGAGACGCGGCGATGGCCGCGTCTTTCTGCGTCTGGGCGATGGCGCAGCACCGATCCGCGAAAATAATCATCCGTGGCTGTCGAAAACCTGCCACAAGCTCCGACTAGCCAGTACAACAGGCAGGGAGGCCTGACAACGATGCAATATCTACTGTTGATCTACGGCAA
>Ga0302156_10002534_pt1 | contig 14826 bp, 12 predicted proteins | sample I_Bog_N3_2_FD_193503 | JGI IMG/M metagenome (GOLD analysis project Ga0302156, IMG submission 193503) | Peat permafrost microbial communities from Stordalen Mire near Abisko, Sweden - I_Bog_N3_2 | ecosystem: Environmental > Terrestrial > Soil > Wetlands > Peat | place: Sweden: Abisko, Stordalen... | reverse complement strand
TCTCCAGGCTTCCGTTCGAGCGTCAGTCCGATGGTGATTTCGCGGAGATCCCAATCCGTTCCGTTGAAGACCTGCAGTTGCAGACTTTCGTCCTGAATGGAACCGGGGCCGTCGATTTTCACCAGTTCGGCCAGCGGCAGATCTTCAACCAGCACCGGCTTGATGAGCAGTGCACTCGACTTGGCATTGAACGACAGGCTGCAGGTCACGTCGGGCGACGACACTTTCAGGGTGTTGGTCGCAGTGTCGATCGAAAAAACAGTCTTGTCCGACTTGACGGGTCTCGCGTTCTTCGCGTCTTCCATAACCTGCGCAAGATTGTCGTTGTCGATGACCGTGTCGGCTGGCCCCGGTTGCTGATTCGGAGGCTGCTGCAGCTTGTCTTGTCGCAAAGTGCGCGCCACGTCGCCCAGTGGCGTTGGATCGTCTTGCGCGGAGGCCATCGCGGAAACGAGCAGGAAGCACAAGATGGCGAGCGTCAAATTGGCGAATCGGGAGCGCATAATCACGATCGCTAAAGAGCGCGATGGCCCTTAGCGTGTCTACAGCAAGTTTAGGCGAGGTGGAACGGAAAAGAAGTTACCGGAGGGACACGGAGGTTGTTGTACTTCCGCAGTTAGTCAATAGTTAGTCGTCAAAAGTCAATACTCGAGGTGCCTCGCAGAGAAATGGGAACGGGGCAAGAACGCGCTCAGATCGAAGCGACGCGCAACGGGGCGCGTCCTGCCCCTGTCTCCACTGCTTTACAGCAGGCCAGAAGAACGCAAACGAGAAATAGGATCGGATACCTGTGTGGGCTGGCGCTTGAAGACCCAGCGCGCCACCGCGATGCCTAACGCCGCATAAGCCAGATGCCAGATTTTCATAAATCTCTCCCCACGCGCGACCCTCTTTGTAGGGGAGAGAGATCGGAAGGTCCGTCGTGAATCAACCCTAACTCTGAGCTATCGGCGGGTCCAGTCCACGAAAGTGCTAGTAAGTCGGGAACAAGTAATCAAAGGTAACCTCTCGCGAAGTAATCCAGTTTCGGATCCTCTCAATCAATTGGTCAACCGATCAGGCAGTACGGTCTTCGATCCATCCGCCACCCACCACTATGTCTTCGTCATAGAAAACGGCGCCTTGTCCCGGAGTGATCGCACGCTGCGGTTCGTCGAAGGTGACCTGAACCTCTTCTGGCCCGGTCGATTGGATGGTGGCGGGCGCGGGCTGATGCTTGTGGCGTATTTTGACGGCCACCCGCATAGGCTGCCTGAGTGCTTCGGTTGAGATCAGGTTAACCCGCCGAGCGGTCAGAGTTCGCGAGAACAGGTCTTCATCTTTTCCGACGATCACTTGCCTCGTGTCGTTCTTGATCTGAATGACGTAGAGCGGAGACCCCGTCGCCACGCCGAGTCCCTTGCGCTGCCCGACGGTAAAGTTGTGTACTCCGGCGTGCTCGCCAATCACTTTGCCGTCGGTCGTAACCATTTCGCCGCCGACGGTGTCGCGGCTGATTTCTGGAGCGTTCTCCCCTTGCTCGGCAAGGTACGCATCGATGAAGCGCTTGTAGTCGCCGCCGGGGACGAAACAGATTTCCTGCGAGTCGGGCTTCTCGGCTATGACGAGGCGATGCTTGCGGGCGAGTTCGCGGACTTCGGGCTTGGTCATGCCGCCTAACGGAAACAGAGTCCGGCTAAGCTGCTCTTGCGTTAATCCAAAGAGAAAGTAAGTCTGATCCTTCGACTTATCCGTGGGCCGCTTCAGCAGCCAGCGGCCGACCTGCTCATCGAAAAGAACTTGAGCATAATGGCCCGTGGCAATCTGATCGGCTCCGATTTGGCGGGCAACCACGAGAAGTTGATCAAACTTGAGGTGATTATTGCACAGGCTGCATGGGATCGGCGTGCGTCCCGCCAGATACTCTTCAACAAAGGGCCGCACGACGTCGCGCTCGAAACGCTCTTCATGGTTGACGACATAGTAAGGAATGCCAAGGGTTTCGGCGACACGTCGCGCATCGTAAACATCGTCAATCGAGCAGCAGCGCCCCTGCACGGACTCCGGCATGCCCGCGTGTCCAGCGAGGCGGCGCTGGTTCCAGAGCTGCATCGTCAGTCCGATGAGATTGTGCCCTTCGGCGCGCAGCATGGCCGCAACGGCTGAGGAGTCGACTCCTCCCGACATGGCTACGGCGATGGTTGCGGAGTGCATTTGGCTCTTGGCGTTGGCTATTAGCCCAATCCTAACCCACTGTTATTTATGCGCTGCCTGGTTCGACGTTACCGCGACCGCGGTCCATACCGGAGAAAGACTTCTTAGACGCGCCACGGTCGCCGGAATCACACTCAGCGCGAAGTCGATATCGTCGCCCGCATTTTGCTTACCCAGGCTAAAACGGATGCTGGATTTCGCCTGATCGCGACTTAGGCCCATCGCGGTTAGCACGTGCGAGGGTTCGATCGCTCCAGAGGAGCAGGCCGCGCCCGTCGAGACCGCCAGTCCCTGCAGGTCGAGCGCGATGACGAGGGCCTCCCCTTCGATCCCCTCGAAGCAAATATTAGTTGTGTTCGGCACGCGGGGCACGTCCGCTCCATTCAAAGTCGTACCTTCGATCGTGAGCAGTTCCCTTTCGAGACGGTCGCGGAGGGCGGAAATGCTTTTATCCGACAAGATTCGATCGTCGTTTCGCTGCAGGCCAGATCGCGCCATTTCCGCGGCCTTGCCAAACGCGACGATGCCGGGAACGTTTTCGGTTCCCGCCCGGCGGGAGCGCTCGTGGCTTCCCCCGTACTGCACGGGGTTGAGCTGAGTTCCCTTCCGCACGTAGAGGGCTCCGATGCCTTGCGGGGCGTGCATCTTATGGCCCGATATAGTCAGCAAGTCGCATCCGATGCGAGCTACATCAATGGGAACCTTGGCAGCGCCTTGCACAGCGTCGGTATGGAAATAGACGTCGGCTTCCGCGGCAATTGTCCCCAGCAGTTCAACGGACTGCAACACGCCCGTCTCATTGTTGGCCATCATGATGCTGATCAGTTTTGTATTCGGGCGCAGCGCGCGTTTGACGTCCGCCGGATCGACGAGGCCACAAGAGTCGACAGGAACATACGTGACCTCGCATTCCTGCTTCGCAAGATGCTTGCAGGCATTGAGGACGGCATGATGCTCAACCGTCGAGGTAATGATGTGGTCGCCGGGGAGCGTGGTTCCGAAGATGGCCAGATTGTCCGCCTCGGTGCCGCCGCTGGTAAAGACGATTTCGGATGGCTGGCAGCCGAGCAACGTTGCTACCGATTCCCGTGCGCGCTCCACGGCGGCGCGAGCCTCTTGTCCATGATGATGGATGGACGAGGCGTTCCCAAAATGCTCGGCGAAGTAGGGACGCATAGCCTCGAACACCTCCGGTAAAACCGGGGTGGTAGCGTTGTTGTCGAGATAAACGCGGCGAGACATGCTCTTTGTATTGTACTGGGAATTCAGGCCGGTTCGGATGGAAGGAATTTCGGGCTGACCGAATTTGCCGCCAGCTTCCCCTCGGTCGGCCAAAGAGTTTGCGGAAAAACTGCGAGCCGCGGCGGTTTGGGGAAGGGCACGAGTTTCCACTCGTGCCGTAAATCCCGCGAATCAACAGCGGCTTCCAGTCGCTGGGGCAATGCCGCGCTCGAAAAACACTTTTTCCTCAGCCTTTAGAAGTCCGAAGGACTTCCAGGCCGGCTCGCCTTCCCGAACAACCGCTTACTGTCCCTGGGACATCTGGGCGGTATGTTCGCCAATCGTGAAATTGATTTCGGCGGTTCCCCGCGAAGGCACGGTGACGGACTTGCTCCAGATCATGGGCTCCGAGAAGACCGGGCGCTTTCCGCGCGCCTGCGTTTCGATATCGTAGAGCGCGCTTTCGCCGACGACGCGCCATCCCTCATGCCAGGCTGCGATCTCGTACTCGCCCGGAGGCACGTCGCGGAGTTCGAAGTCGCCATCCTGATCGGTGACGGCATAGTACGGATGCGTGGCTACAATCATTTCGCCGTTCATCCAGACGTGGCCGGCATTGCAACGTAGACTGACCACGCCCGCGCGCGTCATGGGGCGAGTAATCTCCTGCCCTTCGGCGGTGAAGGGCAGGTTGTAGTCGGCGCTGCCGGACATGTGGACGGTATGCAATAACGGATCGCTGCTTTTCACCGAGAGCGTGGCCTGCACCGGGACCAGCAGAATATGCGGTTCGTAGCGGCAGTTCTTTTGATTCAGCGAGCGGCGCTGAGTGGGCAGGTCCATCGCCTTGCCACGCGTGATGTTCTTGAGGTACACGACGGTGTTGGCGACACCTCCGTTGGGAGAGACCAGCAGGCGCTCGAGGTCGCGGCGTTTTTGTCCGGAGGGATCGCAGACTTGCGCATCCTTGTTGGTTTCGGACGGCACCAGGTGTGGCAAGCTGCCCTGCCACTTCACGTTGCCTCGGATCGTGCCGCCAGCTTCGACGGCAATCACCTGATAGGGCATTTGAGCCGAACACAGAGCCGGCAAGAGAATGACGGCGAACACAAGCGAGCAGAAAAACAACTTCATACAACCACCTCGGAAGGCAACGCCCCAGGGGCCCGACGTTCGTAGGAAAGAGGCGGGAAACACCACGGTGGAGGATGCCAGGCGGTTTCCGAATGCTTTGACGGCGTGCTTGCCCACACAAGTACGCCAGTTATTTCCGACGATAGGACATATCCCAACGCCCGCGCAAATGACCGTAGGACAGACACTGTTGGGCACGCGCGAGAATTCCGCAGCTCGCCATAAGTTCTAACTACGGACTGGTGTGCGGTCGTCAGCCGTAGTACTGGAAGTCACTCCAAAAGTCGGGCCAGGACTGACGCAATCCCCGGCAGACGTAAATGTCCGGATGATCGCGAGATTCCTCGTTCTCGATGTTGTATGGATTGGGATAATGTCCGCCAATTTGGCAGGATGTGAAGTTGCGCTGCCGAAAACCCTCCGAGAAGCCTATGACGATCAAGGTTTGCGGGGGCGGGCTGGGATAGCCATAAGCCCAGAACGAATTGACGCCACTGATAGCGGGCGGCAGTCCGAGCGCGGGACCATATAAGTTGATGGCTCCCGCTTCGCCGTAGTTGGCGGCAAGCACACCGAAGTGAGAACGGTCTTCGGCGGGAAGCGAATCGCGGATCTGCGCGATGGTTTGCGCCAGTTCGGGCCATCCGACTTCTTCGAGCAGGTCTCCATTATTCTTGCTGGCAAATTTCCAAAGCGTGGAGTTGATGTGAGTCGGCGGGATGGCGATCGCGCCCACCAAGAGAATGTCGGCGGCGAGAGCGATCCAGGCAAGGGAGCGGATCTTCGCGGCGGCAGCGCGTCCGAGTGATTGCAGACGCTGTTCTCCCCAAACGCTACCGGCAGCGTAGAGCATGGGATAAGCAGGACCCATGTAGTAGCCACGTCCCTTGGCGACGAGGAAAAGGATTAGGGGGACGATGTACATCCACCCGAGCATCCGGAAGCGGCTGCCAGCTTTGGACAGGGAGTAACAGTAAAGTCCTGCCAGCCACAGGGGGAAACCCAGCAGCGTGAATTTCAACTGGTCAGGAAGAAAGCCCTGGGCGCGTCCGATGCGAACATCGCGCTCATGAATGGTATGCAGAAAATCAAGCGAGATGAAATGATGGTGCGCTTGCCAGAGCAGATTGGGCAGAAAAATGAGTAGAGAGACGGCAACGCCCATCCAGAGCCATTTACTGGCGAGATGGCGGCGCGTCCTGGTGAGAAGGACGCCCACGGTGACACCGAGAGCGAAAAAGCCCATCGTATATTTCGTCATCATGCCCAGACCGATCGCGACGCCAATCGCCAGCCACCACCGCGGGTTTTCGGATTTGAGCATTCGAATCACGAAGTAGGCCGTAAGAACCCAGCAGAGGTAGTCGAAGGCGACGTACTGCATCAGCGCTCCGCCGACCAGACAGAACGGAATGGCTGCCGCTGCCGCGACCAGTTGTGCGCCGCGCCGACCGCCGAGTTCGCGTGCCATCAAACCCGTGAGCACAACCGACTCGGCTTGCGCGACTGCGGCGAAGAAACGGAAGCCGGAAACGGACGTCCCAAATAAGATGAGTGAAAGACGTCCGAAAAACGGGGTGATCGGCGGATACGCGACATAGCCCCAAGCCAGGTGGCGCGCGTCTTCGAGCGTGGCGAGTTCGTCACGATGAAATCCGAAACGCCCCCCACAAACCAATTGCGTCAGGATGGTGGCGAGGGCTATGTAGATCAGGATGGCGGTGTCGCTTGACCAGACGGGCTGCGCCTGTTTCGCACGTGGTGATGCTGAAAAATTTGTGGACGGCTTCGTTTCGGGCGGCGAAGTCATGCGTGATTATGCATCAGGAGCGAGATAATGCGGCGATTTTCTTAACACCTTTCTCAAGTCCGGCCCGTCACGCGGGCCGTTAACTAACGTGTGGTCAGCCGCGTGTTTTGTGGCCTTTCGTTCTAGCGCTTTTCTACCGGGACATATTTTTGCGGGTAGCCAGGGCCGATATAGTCGGCGCGCGGACGGATCAGGCGGTTATCGTCGAGCTGTTCGATTACATGGGCGGTCCAGCCGCCGACGCGGGATACGGCAAAGATCGGGGTGAAAAGATCCACTTCGATTCCGAGCGTGTGATACGTGGACGCGGAATAAAAATCCACGTTGGCGTTGAGCTTCTTATCGCCTCTCACAAAGTCTTCGATTTTTTGCGAGTATTCAAACCACTTGGGGTCTCCACTGGAGTGGCCGAGATCGCGCGACATCTGGCGCAGATGGGTAGCGCGCGGATCTTCGGTGTGGTAGACGCGATGTCCGAAGCCGGGAATCTTCTTCTTCTGAGCCAGCATTCCCTTGACGTACTCGACCGGGTCAGCGCCGTTGGTATCGATTTCTTTCAAAATTTTGAAAACCGCCTCGTTGGCGCCGCCGTGCAACGGTCCTTTGAGAGTGCCGATCGCGGAGGTGATCGCGGAGTGCATGTCAGAGAGCGTAGCTGCGGTCACGCGGGCGGCGAAGGTGCTCGCGTTCAGCTCATGGTCGGCATGCAAAATTAGCGCAATATCGAGAGCGCGTTCGGCGGTGGCTGTCGGCGCAACGCCGTTCAGCATCAGCAAGAAATTCGCGGCGTGAGAGAGCGAGCGATCCGGCTCAACCGTTGGCTTACCTTTACGGATGCGATCATAATTGGCGACCACCATGGAAATCTGCGAGGTCAGTCGGATCGCCTTATTAATGTTGGCATCGTGATCGTTCTTGCTGTATTCGGGATCGTAATAAGACAACGCCGACACGATGGTGCGCAGCATGTCCATGGGATTGACGTGCCGGGGCACTAATTGCAGGCGATAGAAGATTGAGGCGTCGAGCTTGCGCTCTTCCGCCATGCGCCATTTCAGTTGGCGAAGCTCATCCGGATTCGGCAGGCGGCCAAACCAGAGCAAGTAGCAAACTTCCTCAAACGTGGAATGGTCGGCGAGGTCGTGAATGTCGTACCCGCGATAAGCAAGCACTCCCTTTTCTCCGTCGATGAAGCAGATGCTGGACGTGGTGGCAACAACGCCCTCGAGACCTCTGGGAGCGTGCAGGTTGGTCATGGTAGACATGGGCCCTCGCTTGCGTGGTGTGACAAATCTGTTCTGTGTGACAAATCTATGTGACGAATCTTGTGTTGCGAATCTTGTGCCCGGCACCCATAAAATCGTCCAAGGCAACCCTCTTTTATACGCCAAAGCGGGCGTCGTTTCCAAGGTCGGGTGGCCCGAAGCGTGGGCACAGCGTAAAATCAGAGGCTTGTCCATAGCCCGTCGTAAGACCAATTCGGGCTCGCGGCATTTATATCCCAGGAGAATGAAATGAACGGTCGGTCGTCGATTCTTGGCCTCATCTTTGCTGTTAGCGTGGCCTTTAGCTTGGTCGGTTTAATCTCGAGCGCCCGTGCCGATGAAGGAATGTGGCTCTACAACACGTTTCCTGCGGAAAAGGTGCAGAAACAATATGGGTTTCTGCCGACCCAGGAGTGGCTGGATCATTTGCGCTCGTCTTCCGTCCGCTTCAATAATGGCGGATCGGGATCTTTCGTATCGGCCGATGGATTGGCATTTACCAATCATCACGTCGGAGCCGATTGCATCGAGAAACTCGCCACCTCGGGCGCCGACTATATGAAGGCTGGCTTTTATGCCAAGTCGCAAGCCGAAGAAGCGAAGTGTCCCGACCTCGAACTGAATGTGCTGGTCGGGATCGAAGACGTGACAGCCAAGGTCAAAGCGGGTGCCAAGAAGTCGATGTCGACCGCGGACGTGGGGCAGGCACAGCGTTCGGCCATGAGCGCCCTCGAGTTGGATTGCGCCAGTTCAACCGGGCTGCGCTGCGATGTCGTCACGCTCTATTCTGGCGAAGTTTACAACTTGTATAAGTACAAGAAGTACACCGATGTGAGGCTGGTATTCGCTCCCGAGTTTGCGGCAGCATTTTTTGGCGGCGATCCCGACAACTTCACCTTCCCACGGTACGACTTGGACATCACATTTTTTCGAATATACGAGAATGGCAAACCGGTCCATCTCGACAACTATCTGCGGTGGTCAAACGTTGGCGTGAAAGAGGGAGACCTGATTTTCGTTTCCGGGCATCCCGGGCGAACGGACCGTCAAGAGACAGTGGCGCAGATTATGTTCTTGAAAGATGTGGATTTTCCCGCGCGGCTGGCGAACTACAAGCGACGCATCGATGCATTGCAAAAATTCAGCGCGGAATCCCCGGAGAATGCGCGCGTAGCCCAGGAAGACATTTTTGGATTACAAAATTCGCAAAAGGCAATCGGCGGCGAGTATAAAGCGCTGCAAAATACTGCAGTGCTGTTGAAGATGCATACGGCCGAACGCGAACAGGAACAGGCTTACGTGGCAAAGCATGCGGGCGAGCCGAATCCCTGGGAAGAAATTTCGAACGCTGTGAAAGTCAACCGTGAGATTTACGATTCTCTGATGCACGTTGAACGCATGCGCGGGTTCACGTCGGACCTGGCCGGGTACGCTCGCACTCTGGTTCGTGTGGCTGCGGAAAAACCGAAACCAAATGGCGACCGTTTGCGCGAGTATCGCGACTCTGCCCTGCCTTCGCTCGAGCAAGCACTTTTCAGTACCGCTCCGGTTTATAAGAGTCTCGAAACGGTGACTCTGACGACCGGCCTCGCGCAACTGAAAGACGCTTTGGGGATTGACGATCCAGCGGTGAAAGCAGCGTTGCAAGGTAAGTCTCCAGCAGAGGCGGCGAAGGCTCTGATTGCGGGCACGAAACTGGAAGACGTAGCCCTGCGCAAGCAACTTTACGAGGGCGGCAAGGTGGCAATCGATGCCAGCACCGATCCTCTGATCGTGTTGATGCGGACCGTGGATCCAGAGGCGCGGGAGGCGCGAAAGCGATTCGACGACGAGGTCGACGCCGTAGTGCGCCGAGATGGCGCCACGATCGTACGAGCGCGTTTCGCGCAAACCGGATTCACGCAGCCTCCGGATGCAACCTTCACGCTTCGCCTGAGTTATGGTCCGGTGAAGGGCTACGAAGAAGGTGGAAAAAAGGTTCCGTACTGCACGACGTTTGCGGGAGCTTTCCAGCATGCGGAGGAGCATGGCAACAAGCCTCCGTATGAACTGGCGCCGAGTTGGATCAAGATGAAGTCGAAGCTCAATCTGCAGACGCCGTTAAATTTTGTTTCCACGGCTGACATCATAGGCGGCAACTCGGGTAGCCCGACGGTGAATAAGGCTGGCGAGGTGGTCGGGATTATTTTCGACGGCAACATTCAGTCGCTGGCTCTGGATTTCTACTACGACGACCGGCAAGCGCGGGCAGTCTCAGTGGATTCACGCGGCATCATCGAGGCGCTTCGCAATATTTATGGCGCGAACGGTCTCGCCGATGAGTTGACCGGCGCGAAGGCGGCGACCCGCGCGGCAGGAAATTAGCAGGGATTCCACAGCCGATGGTAAAATTTCGGCCACTATGATGGATCCCACTATGACGAATCCTATCTGCCATTTCGAGATCGGCTGTCGCGATCGGGAGAAGACCCAGCAATTCTTCGGACAACTATTTGAGTGGAAGATAACCGACGCTGGTCCGGCCAGCTTCATCGAGACTGGAGACTCCGTAGGCGGACATATCACCGCGCTCGGCCACGAACCGCACAATTACACCATCTTTTATGTCAAGGTAAGCGATGTGAAGGCTTACCTCGACAAGGCCCTGACTCTGGGCGGAAAGATGCTTGTGCCTCCGATCACGCTTCCAACGGGAACCTTTGCCTGGTTCGCCGACCCCGAAGGGAATACGATCGGGCTGTGGAAAGACAAGGAGTAGGCAATAGAACTCTACTCCGGCCAGAGTTCCGCGGCAGTGCCTCCCAGAATTTGCCCTTGCATCGCCGCTTCCAGCGGCAACGATCGAAACTCGTCTACGTTGCGCTTGATGTCCACCACGCCGGGGCTCGGCCAGTCGGTCCCAAGTAATGTCTTGTGTGCAATGTCGGTGAGGCGCGGAAAATATTTGAGCAACGCCTTCGGTGGAATACCGCTGATGTCGAGATAGATGTTGGAGTGCCGGCGAAGAAGAAAGAAAGCGGTCTCCATCCAAAGCGGGCGGCCACCATGAGCCATGACGATTTTCAGTTTAGGAAAATCGACGGCGACATCGTCGAGGTAGATCGGGTCTCCGTACTTATTGCGCGCGCCGGGAAAGACCGATGTTCCGGTGTGAAACATCACGGGAATTCCATTGGCCTCGGCAGCGCGGTAGATAATTTCAAGTTCCTTGACGCCATTCAAATAATCGTTGGGATAGAGCAGTTGATGCGGCGGGTGAATCTTGATCATGCGCAGACCGAGGCGCAGAATCTGTTCGACATCCGCCATGATGTTGTCGGTGTGACGCGGGTGCAAACTGCCGCATGAAATCAAACGCTGGGGATCGTGCTTTGTATAGTCGGCGACGAACTGATTGACTTCGGGACCGAATCCGATCACCTCCGGCGCCACATAATTAATCAGAGCAGCGCGGTCGACTCCGCAGCGATCGAGATAATGCAGAAACGCTTTCGGCGAGCGGCAGTACTCCTCGACGTCGCTCATGTCGGAGCGATTGCGCTGGATCAAAGCGAGCGCCTGCGGTTTGAATCCCGCGATCGGATTGATATGGACGTGGCAGTCGGTGATCAAGGCCGGCATTCCTGGCTAGTACAACGGCACTTTCTGATCCACGGTTCGCGCCCAGCCATCAATTCCTCCGCGCATGGACTGCGCTTTTTCGTATCCCTGCTGGCGCAGCCAGTTGGTCACCGAGAGCGAGCGTACTCCGTGATGACACATCACGACGATGTGCTGTTCGGGATCAAGTTCCTGGTGCGCCCGCGCTGGGATGTCGCCCATCGGAATAAGCGTCGTGCCTTCGAGGTGCGAAGCTTCGAACTCCCAGGGTTCGCGCACGTCGAGCAGCGTGAACGACTCGCCTCGCTGCTGCAAGGCTTTCACTTGGCTGGGAGAGATTTCGAAATCCATAATTGCTGTTCAACAGAACTGGTCGCTGGCACAACCTACTTTATTTTGCCATCTTCACGTCGCAAGATCACGGGCTCCCCTCAGCGTTGTCAGGCTCGCGAGCGCGGCCACAGCCCAGAGCGCGCCGGTTCCGATTCGAGCGCTGCGCACATCGACGTCTGGGACGTTGTGCCATATGGTCAATATGCATCCGACCACAAAGTTCGCGACCAGCACACCAAAAAATAAGCGCTCCCGGAGGCAGCGCGTATCGACCGCGAGGCCGCCCAGAAGCAGGATCCAAACAATATAGGTTGCCGCCGTCCACCAGTCATGCGGCCATTCGTATTCGTTGCGCGTGACGTGGCCAAACGAAATCCATGCGAAGTAGGCGCAACCTAGAAAGCCGGCGATACCCCACAGCGGAGTGCGGCACATCAGGTGGCCCGAGCTGTAGCGCGACGGCGTCGCGCCGCTGGCCTTCAGCGAGCTAGTCTCGGCATTCTCTACTTGCCTATCCATTTTGGCGATCGTTTCTCAAGGAAGGCAATAATACCTTCACGCGCGTCTGCGGTCGAGATCAGTTCTTCGAGATAGATCTTTTCGGCGCGGGCGAGTCCTTTATCAAAGTGGAATGCATCCCAGGCGTACATCGCTTTCTTGGTGAGAGCGAGCGCGGCTGAACTCATCTGGCCGAGTTCGCGGATCGTTTCATCGACCAACGCTTCGAGTTCTTCAGCGCGCACCGATCGGTTGGCAAGCCCAATTGATACGGCCTCGTCGCCGGAAATTTGGCGGCCGGTGAAAATCAGCTCTGCCGCACGCTTTTGGCCGACCAGCGCTGGAAGTGCGACGGCCGCAACCGGCGGGAAGCATCCGAGTTTGATCTCAGGAAATCCCCAGGTTGCGTCTCTCGCGGTGTAAACCATGTCGCAGACTGAGGCCAGTTCCGCGCCTCCGCCCAAGCAACAACCTTGGACGGCGGCAATCGTGATTTTGCGCGAGGCAACGATGGCGCGGATCACGGCGTGGAAGGCGGTAAGCATCTCGTGAATCCGTTCCGGGAGATGCGCTTTAATATCAACTCCTGCCGAGAAGGCGCGCTCGTCGCCCTGGAATACGATTGCTGCAATCGCGCCGTCGGCTTCCAAATCAGTTAGCGCCGCGTGCAGGTCGTGCGCCATCTGCAAGTCGATCACATTTAGCGGAGCGTTCACTAAAATAAGGCGAGCGACCCGTGCGGTTACTTTTATCTCGACTCGGACTGTAGCGGCAGTGGTCATTTTTCCCCAAACGCGGCGTCCTGCCCGCTAAATGTTGATGGCCGACTTGCGCGGTTCGCCGATGGTCGACAGCGGATCGCGCGCGCCAGCTTTTTCTTTGATCCACTTCTTCTCGTTGCGAATGATATCGAGCAGCAACTCTTTGTCTTTCGCGCTCGGCAGATTTTCTTCGCAGTGCTGTTCGTAGGCGCGGTCATCGAGCGGTTCGCCGGTTTCGCAGTGAAACTTCTGGCTGGACCAGCGTCCGATGTTACGGTTGAAGTGCATGTCGGGAGTGTAAAACCTCTTCTCGCCCGGCTGCAGGAAAGTGTTCAGGCGCTCGACTAATCCCGCGACCTCTTCTCTGTAAAGATGGCGGCTGTAATCGTTGAGGTCGTCGAGGTCGGCGGCTTTGTCATTCTGCATCTCGTCATACCGGCCTTTGATTCCCCAAACGTAGGCCCAGTGCGCCGATGAAGAATGATCGGTGCCGAACAGATCGAATGAACTCGAGATCCACTTGTTAAGATACTTCTGCAGCAGCCAGCGCGGAATCACTCCAGCCTCGACCACGCGGCGCAGGCCGTCGTGCCCGGTGCCCATGTGGAAGGCCTCTTCCCGCAGCATGTACGAGGTCGAGCGCCCGAGGGGCGCAAACGACGAATACTTCAGCATCTGCAACTGGAATTTACCGTCGCGATCAACAAAATCGGTGTAGGTAAAAAAGTCAAGCCAGTTATCGACATCAACGTTAAAAGTGCCGAGCAGCCGCTTATTTTCGAAGGCCCGCCGCTCCAGCATTTTTTGCGCCTCAACTTTTCCTGACGACCCGAAGAAGTCGATCAGCAGCGCGCACATCTGCCACCCGTGCCGCATCTCTTCGATCATCACGCGGGTAATGGCGCGGCGATCCCACTCGGTAGGCGCGGTGGCAAACAGATTCCGTTGTTGCTCGACGCTGGCAAATTCAGTGTCGCCCTGATAGATGATCATGTTCATCAGCGCGTCTCGCATCTGCTGGGTGGGAATCTGGCGCAGGTTTTCCCATTTGTTTCGACCCTTGTAAGCGCCGAATTGGATCTCTTCACTTTCGATCGCCCCATAGAGGGTGTCGAAGTGGAAGGCCTCCACGTCGTCTTTGTCAACTCCGACTTCTTTACGCCACTCGTTGAAGAGGCCGACCCATTCGCTGAAGCTTCCGATTTTTGCCACTTTGCCTGGCATAACTTCGCAATCCTTTCACTGCCGAGACGCCGAGCGCGCCGAACAATGTGCTTGCTAGCCCGGTACGCGTACAGAAGTTTCCGCGCCACACAGGAACATCGGTACCACACTATTTTGCCGTGAAGACGGCTGGGCGCTTCTCCACATACGCCGCCAGCCCCTCTTTTGCATCGTCGCTTTGGAAGAGGATCTGCTGATTCTCGCGCTCGACCGCCAAGGCCGACTCCATCGGGATTTCCCATCCCGTCTGAACGGCGCGCTTAATGCGTCCCACGGCCTTCGCGGCTTTGTTGGGAGGCGTGAACTGGCGTGCATATTCCATGATGTTTTCCATGAAGCCGTCGCGCTCGAAGATGTCGTTGATGATTCCGTACTCCTGCGCTTCTTCGAACGAGAAGGTGTTGCCCGTGATCATCAACTCGATGGCCTTACTCTTCCCCACCAGGCGCGACAAGCGTTGCGTGCCGCCGGTGCCGGGAAGGACTCCGAGATTCACTTCGGGCAGTCCGATCTTGCCCGCATCTTTGCGAGCGATACGGAGGTCCGCGGCCATCGCGATTTCCAGGCCTCCTCCAACGCAGTGTCCATTGATCGCCGCGATCACCAGCTTTGGCGTGTGCTCGAGCCGCAACAACGTCTCATTCGCGTGCAGACAGAAGTAGTACTTGAAGGTAGGATCCACCGAAGCCAGCATCTTAATATTCGCGCCTGCGGAAAAGAACTTGTCGCCCGCACCCGTCAAGACGATCACGTGGACATCGTTATGCATGCGCGCTTTAAGGATCGC
>Ga0302156_10002532_pt1 | contig 14826 bp, 8 predicted proteins | sample I_Bog_N3_2_FD_193503 | JGI IMG/M metagenome (GOLD analysis project Ga0302156, IMG submission 193503) | Peat permafrost microbial communities from Stordalen Mire near Abisko, Sweden - I_Bog_N3_2 | ecosystem: Environmental > Terrestrial > Soil > Wetlands > Peat | place: Sweden: Abisko, Stordalen... | reverse complement strand
CCCCCCCTGTTTATTTTCAAATCTTGCAGATTATTTCGCCGGGTGCCCCATCCTTTCCACGTTTTGTGCGGAATGGGTCGGATACCGCGAACCACGACACCCATTTTCCAAACCATCGCAAATGCCGGACGCTCTATGTCTCGAATTCGAGCAACCGCCCCCTTAGGCCGGTTGATGCTCCTAAACGATTGACAGGAACTTCCTGGAGAGTTCGGTGCACCAGGTCTCGTTTTCGAGACCTGGGATTCCACCGCGCCTACTCGCGGAAAAAAGTAGTGCCGTCGGCTGCCATCAAACAGCCCGGACTTCATGCAGCACCGCTTGAAAACGCAGGCCAGAGCCGCACGGGCACAGATCGTTGCGCCCCAGCTTTTCAGTCAGGTCTTTATCGCCATGGACGATCCGGTGACCTTTTTTGACGTGGGTTTCCGAGGGTAATCCTCTGCGGCGTTTACTGGTCCGCTTGAAAGGAGGATAGGTTGGCGATTTCGTCTTCGTATTGCACGGCGCACCTCCTGTAGGTTGCAATCCAGATTACCATGGGCGCACCGCCAGGCGCCCCAAGACTCGCATTCGAGCATCCACCGGCTTTACAGGCCGCGGAAAAACTCTATCCGGAGGGAGGCGGAGTTTCAACCCCCGCATAAAGCCAGCAGAATCAATGCTGGCTTTAGCCGCTGAGGGACGTTTGCCGCAAGTTTCACCCAAGACGCCAAGTTTTTCCGCAGCCTGGGAAGCCCGTTCCTGTTGCGCTCAATCAGGCTCTCCCGCTTCTCTGCTTCTACGGTATCTGCCCCATTGGCAACTCGATCACCGGCGTCCGCTTACCGTCCTTCGCGGCATAGGCCCACAGCCCGTGGAAGGTCTGGCGCAACCCTGGCTGTGCCTTGAGCAGCGCGCTCAGCACCGCAACCGCCTCAGTGCGGACCGCGGCCTGGTCGGTTACGCCCGTCGATTCGTAGGTCACTGCCAAATCCGCCTGGCGCAGCGAGGCGTCAAGGCGAACCGCGTCGATCTTCCAGGTGCGATCGCCGTCGGCAAGCGAATAAGGAAATGCGTCCAGCGGCGAGCCCTTGATCTGCGCTTGTTCCTGGCCTAGCTTCTCCAGGTTTGGCGATGAGAGAAAATCCACCGGCAACAGCAGAGTCCGCGCCGCTTCATAGCAGTACCATGCGCTCCAGGGCTGATCGGACCTGGCCAGCTCGCGGGCGCGCTCCCACCACCAAACCCCATCGTGCCCGTCAAAGGAACCTTGCCTTGCGCTCACGCCCGCAAGCCTCCAGGCCGCCGTTGCGCCTGTCGGATCCCAGGCTAGAATCAGCCCCAATTGCCCGCCAAGTTGCGCCCCTGCCGCATCGGCCAGCACCACGGCGTAACGGCCGGGCGGCAGCGCCCGCATGGTGATGGTCACGGTGATTGAGCCGCTTGAATTCGAGCAGAAGAACTGCGTGTCGCCCGGCGCCGCGAGGCTGGATGCGTCCAGAAGATAGACGCTCCGCAGTTGAATCTTTCCGCCCAGCACCAAGGGAGCAGCCTGTTCCACGGCCCCGTGAATCCCGTCCCACTCCCCGGCTTCGGCGGGCAGCAGTGCCACTTTCAGCGTGACGTAATCCTGCTGTGCAACGGCTTCGGACAGCCGCCCACCGGCGGCAACCAGGGCTTCGCGATCTTGCGGAAAAAGCTCAGCCTGTGTTGTGCAACTCACGGAATTCGCGGCGTGGCTCGCACGCGGCAAAGCCAGCAACGCAAACGCCAATCCCGCGGCTGCCCCAATCTTCCAGCAGAGGCGCATTTTTTCAGACATCCTCAGGCATCCTCTCCCTGGCCGGCAAAACTCCTTTGAGCGTTCGCGGGCCACTGATAGTCTAGTACAGTGGAGTGGCAACCAATCGCCGTCTCCCAATACTCGTTCAAATCCGGAGGCCGCCGCCGGGCTGCCGCCATCGAAATCAGGAACCGATTTCCATGCGCACCTTCATCCCGCCGCAATTCCGCAAGGGTACGGTCCGTACGCCGCATATCCTCAAGGGAAGCTATCTGCGCCTTTTCAAAACGGAGAAGTCGACCATTCATGGATGTTTTCATGCAACCGCTCTGGCATTTCTCGCAATTCTGCTCTTCGTCCCAATCACCCACCTCATAGCGCAAACGCCGGCGGCGATTTCTGCAACCAGCCCCGCGCATAAGGTGCTTCATCCCCACCCCCGACCCAGCGCAACTCATCCGGCTACGCCGCCGGCCTCAGTGGCGCCCGCGCAGGTGACCCCTTCTGTTCCCGCACTTCCCGATTGGCCTGCCAACAACCGTCCGGCGCTCGCTACCGTTGTGTGGGACAGTCAGGGCCTCCGCATCGACGCTCAAAACTCCAGCCTGCAACAGATATTGCAGGATTTTTCCACGGCCTCCGGCGCCAAAGTTGAAGGGTTGGGCGAGGATGAGCGAGTTTTTGGCGCTTATGGTCCCGGTCAGGCGCGCGACGTACTATCTCAGCTTCTTCAAGGCTCCGGCTACAACATACTCATGATTGGCGACCAGGGCCAGGGAGCGCCCAGGCAAATTGAGCTCAGCGTTCGCCATACCGGCGAGGCGCAGCCGGCCTCCGCGAACAACCCAGCCAGCAGCAACGACGACGATGCCGACGCCGACGAACCAGCGCCGCAGCCTCCGCCAACCGCCCCTGGAATCTTCCGCCCCGGCTTTCCGCAGCGCACTCCCCCGCAGGCTTATTTGCAGGAACAGCAGCAGCGCGAACAGCAGTTGCAACAGCGCGGCAATCCGCCCAACTGACACCGGCAAGGGTTGTAAGAAGAGATTTCAGCGATCGGCTTTCACCGCTCCGCCAACAAAACTCGCTATGGATTCCAAATTCAGGCGCTAGCAAGCTTTACTCAAGGAAGCTCTTCACAACCTGCATAATCCCCAATAAATTCCATCCAACCGCTGATCCCTTTTCTTCACAACACCCGCGCCATTTCCGTCCGCGCCTTCACTTCGTCGCGCCGAGCTTGAGGACGCATGAGCGCAAAGCCCGCGCGGAGGATTCCATAGGCTGCCAGGATGCCAAATGCCATTGAGCCTGCTGAAGCGCAAACCAACATCGCCAAATTCAACAAATCCGTCATCGCACTCGCTCCAAGTCCGTTCCTTTGATTTTCCAGCGTGACCGCTCTGCTCGCCCGGCCATACCAAATTCCGGTTGCCACGGCGCAAAGGACATTTCTGCGATTGTCGCAGAGATCCCCGGCATTGATTCTGGCTTCTATTGACCAGGAGGGTACCCCCGACGGTCCTGGAGTGCAATGAGACCCTCGCGGACAACCTTGCAATGTCAGCCGTTTCCCGGTTGCTTTATCGGCCGGAAGATATCGGATGCCGGAAGAAGCAGCTCAAGCCTCCGGGGGGTGTCTGGATCGCGCAACCGTCGCGCGCTTTCGGCGATAATAGTTCCATTGCCTTTCAAGGAGAACGTTTTCGATGCCTGAACCCACGATCGCCCAAAAGAGCCCCTACCCCGTTGAAGTCGAAGCCGGGAAAACCTATCGCTGGTGCGCCTGTGGCCTGAGCGCCAACCAACCCTTCTGCGATGGCAGCCACAGGGGTGGTGAATTCACGCCTGTGAAATACGAAGCGACTGAGACCAAAACAGTCTACTTCTGCGGATGCAAGCATAGCGCCAATCCCGTTCTCTGCGACGGCAGCCACGCCAAACTCTAGCCCTCCGCCTGCCCCGCTCACAAACGGCGCCTGCCCTCGATGCAGCCCATTTCAAGCTGCTTTGCCAGTTGGGGTTTGGTTGCGGTGAACCGCAAGCCGGCTCCGTGAAAATCTGCGCGCCGACCGCAAGAGTGTGCCTTGAAAGCTATCCAGGCTGCAATCGTTTCGAAGCGCGACGGCGAAGCTTTGGGGCGGGTTGAGTTGCCGCGGCAACTTGTTGCCGGCGCTGAGCAGTTCCTGATTCACCCCGCGCTGTTGGACGCCTGTTTTCAGGTTGCGCAGTTCGCCGCATCCGAGTCGCAAGACAGGCGCACCTTCTTGCCCGCTCGCATCGACCGCATCGCATTCTTCGCAAAGCCTGGAACGGTAGTCTTCTGCCACGCCAAACTCGTTCACTCCAATTCGCATGCCTTCGTCTGGAACTTTCAGATCTGCGACGAGGAGGGCTGTGTGCTGCTGGCCGCCCAAGGCTATCGGGTCCAGGCTGTGCGTGGCATGAGTGCCTCCAGCAATGAGGATGCGGATAACTGGCTCTACAAAACGAAGTGGGTAAACAAGCCGTTGAGCCAGGCTGCCTTAACCCTCGAACAACCGCAGCCGGGGACGTGGTTGATATTCGCGGACCGCTCGGGCGTTGCCGAAAGACTTGGTTCCCTGTTGAAGGAGCGCGGTGCATCTCCGCTGCTTCTCTTTCAGGAACAATACTCCGGGCTGATCGGTGCAAGCACTGAGAACATTTCAACGTCACTTCAGGCGGATCTGCGGCATTTATTTGCCAAGGCGATCGACAAGAAGATTGCGGGCGTCGTTCATCTCTGGAGCCTGGATGCGCCCGCCGCGAAGGAATTGGATCCGCCTTCGCTGCTTCAAGCCGAGGCCGGTGGATGCCATAGCGTTTTGCATCTGGTTCAAGCAATGGCAATAGAGAATGCCGCGGCGCCAGTATGGCTGGTCACGCGCTGCGCACAATGCACCGGCCCGGCAGACAGTATCTCTGTGGCGCAGTCGCCTCTGCTGGGAGTCGGCCGCACCGTCTTGACCGAGTTTCCTCATCTCGCCTGCCGGATGGTCGACTTGTCTTCCGACAATCGGCAAGACGCCGCTGCGGTTTTGTTGCAGGAGATTGTGTTCGGCGATGGCGAGACCGAAGTCGCATGGCGCGGCGAGTCCCGCTTTGCAAACCGGCTTGCCCCGATCTCGCTGGATTCGCACTCCTCTCGCGCAGCGCTGTCTCGCAAACGCGGTTATCGGCTGATAATTCCGGCCTCCGGCGTGATGGATCAACTGGACTTGCACGAAATCCGGCGACGCAAGCCGAGGGCGAGCGAGGTTGAAATCGAGATTTGCGCGGCGGCTTTGAACTTCCGCGACGTGATGAAATCGCTCGGCATTTATCCGATGGAGAGCGATCGCGACCTGCTGCTCGGCGACGAGTGCTCCGGCCGCATCGTTGCCGTCGGCAACCAGGTTGAAGAGTTTGCAATCGGCGATGAAGTTATCGCCAGCGGAGCGGGGTGCTTTGCGTCACATCTCACCGTTCCCGCGGAGTTTGTCCTGCGCAAGCCCGCGCGCCTTTCCTTTGAGCAGGCTGCGACGATTCCCGTGGCATACATGACAGCGTGGTATGCGCTTCATCATCTCGGCAGAATCCGGCGCGGTGAGCGCATCCTTATTCACGCAGCCACCGGCGGCGTAGGCCTCGCGGCCATTCAGATCGCGCAACTGGCGGGCGCGGAAGTTTTTGCAACAGCGGGAAATGACGAAAAGCGCAGCCATCTGCGCAGACTCGGCATCCGCCACATCATGGATTCGCGGTCCACAGCGTTTGCCGACGAGGTTCGCACTTTCACAAAGGGCGCCGGAGTCGATCTTATCTTGAACTCACTGGCTGGCGACGCCATTGCAATAGGCTTGTCGGTGCTGGCGCCGGGCGGCAGGTTTCTTGAAATTGGCAAGCGGGACGTCTATGCGAACACGGCCATCGGCTTGCGTGCAATGCGCAGCAATGTTTCCATGTTTGTGATCGACATGGGGCAGGTTATCGCGAGCCAGCCTAATGTCGTTCAAAGTCTGTTGCAAACAATTTTGAAGTTGTTCCGCTCCGGCAAATTGCAACCGCTGCCGCATCTGGCACTGCCGGTTTCGCAGGCCGAGGATGCGTTCCGTTTCATGGCACAGGCAAAGCACATCGGCAAGATTGTTCTATCCATGCAGGATGTCAAGGTTGCGCCCAGGTCCGCGCCGCCGAGAAGAGCAATCGAGTTTTCAGCGAAGGCATCCTATCTGATCACTGGAGGACTTGGAGGGTTCGGGCTCGCTGTAGCTCAATGGATGGTCGAACGTGGCGCGAAGAACTTGTCCTGACAGGCCGAAGCGGTGCGGCCGCTCCTGAAGCGAAACGGGCTGTTGCGGAATTGAAACGGCGCAGCGCAAATGTGCTCGTCGTCAAGGCCGACGTCACGGACGAGCGTCAAGTGGAGCGGGTGCTGGCGCAGATTGACCGCGAGTTGGCTCCTCTGCGCGGAATCTTTCATGCCGCGATGGTGCTTGACGACGGATTCTTGCCGCAGCTTACGCCGGAGCGGTTTGCGCGCGTGATGGCGCCCAAAGTCGCCGGCGCGTGGAATCTGCACGTTGCATCGTCCAAGCTCCTGCTGGATCATTTCGTTCTGTTTTCGTCGGTGAGCGCGCTCGTCGGAACGGCGGGACAAGCGAACTATGCCGCTGCAAATTGCTTCCTCGATGCGTTGGCGCATCATCGGAACGCCTTGGGCTTGCCCGCGCTCAGCGTGAACTGGGGTGCGCTGAGCGAAGTGGGCGTCTTGGCTCGCAACCCGGAGGTCGCCCATCACCTCGCCGCGCATGGGGTTTATGGCATTGGCCCTGCGCAAGCGACAGAGATGCTGGGCCGGCTGCTGCAAAGGAACATAACGCAAATCGGCTTCATGCATGTCGACTGGCAGAGACTATTCGGCAATGTGCCACATGCGTCGCCCGCGCCGAGATTCTCCGAGGTCTTTGTCGCTTCATCCCAACAGGCAACAGGAAGCGACAGCGATCTTCGCAGAACCATCCGGTCCGCGCCCGATTCTGAGAAGCCCGCACTGGCCTGCGCGCTCGTGGGCGAATCGGTCGCAAGAGTCTTGCGGACGAGTGCCGCAAGACTCGAGCCAAACCGTCCGCTGAGGGAAGCCGGCCTCGATTCGCTGATGGCTTTCGAGTTGTTGAACCGCCTCGAAGTGCAATTCGGCATTTCGTTGCCGACAAGCAAGATATCGGCAAGCACCACTGTAGCCAGCCTTGCCGCCGTTGTGCTTGAAAGCCTCGACGCCGGCGTGGCCAAGCCCGCAGACGCTAAGGTCGAAGTCCAAACTATCGAGCGCAATGGGAATCCGACAATCGAGCTAGCGCCCTGGACTGAACAAATGTTGACGTTGCGTGCCTGCACCCTCGGCACTCCAATCTTCTTCATGCATCCCGCAGGAGGAGGAACCGCCATCTATGACGCATTGGCAGCGCAATTGCCAGAGGGGTTTCCAGTTCTTGCCATCCAGTCCCGCATGCTTGCGGGCGCCGGCGATGAATGGAATTCAGTTGAGGAGATGGCGCGTAACTATGCGGAAATTATTGGTTGTAAACAACCGGAAGGCGACCTGCGGCTTGCGGGGTTTTCCGCGGGCGGCTTTTTTGCACTCGCTACCGCGCGCGAACTGGAGCGGCGCGGCCGAAGAGTCTCCCTCGTTGCCCTGATCGAGACGCCTGTTGCCATGCTTGACCCCGCCTTCCCGCGCGAACGAGTCCTCAAGAATCTGATTGCGGAGGTTTTCGACCATCTCGCCGGCGAACCGGCTTTGCCGCAGCAGCATGAACAAGAAGAGCTTTCCGGCTCCATGATGGAGGTTGCGAGAAGCATCTTGAAGACGAAGGACGAGGCGGCGCAATTGCGCCTTGCAACGAGCTGGCTGGCTAAACAGGGAGTGGATATCGGCAATGGCGGCGACGCGGGCCTGAAGCGGTTCTTTGCGGTCTTCATCCGTCACGCAAATCTTATCGAGTCCATCAAAGCCGAGGCGGTGGATGCGCCTGTGTGGCTCGGTCGGGGAGGGCTGTCGTGGCTTACCGATCTGCCTGTTTCGCCCAGCATTCGCAAGCGGATCGCGCGCGGAGAATTCAGCGAGGAGATTCTTGACGGCCGTCATTTCGAGCTGATGCATCCGCCGTTCGTTGAGACGCTTCCGCGCGACTGGGAGCGGCGCTGGCCAAAACGGAAGAGGCTTGCGCGGAAGAGGCCTTCGCAATGCTTTAGACGCGATTCGGCCATGCTCCACTGTATCGGCCGATCTGCCGGACATCGTCGTCAAGATGAGAATCGACCTGCCTGTATCACTCTGCGAATTGTCGTGAGCTCTTTCAGCTACACAGTTTCAGAAATCGCTCGTGCAGCAAGCACTTCATCGGCAAGAAAGCACAAGTCCGCCGCTGACCTCCTCGAATCTACGGACTCTAACCGATCGGTATCCTGACCTCGGGGGGGCTCGTAGTGCCAGGGGCGCTGGGCGTACTGGGAGCGCTGGGTGTGCCGGGACTGCCAGGAGTATTGGGAGTGCTGGGGGTGCCTGGAGTACCGGGAGAACCAGGGGTGCCTGGCGTGCTCGGGGTGCTGGGTGTAGCAGGCGTGCTTGGCACGCTGGGAGTGCTGGGAGTATTAGGCGTACCAGGTGAGCTGGGTGTTGTGCCAGGGGTGCTGGGCGCCGAATCCTTCATAGCCTTTTCTGCGGCTTTGAGATCCCCTTCAGCTTCGCGAAGCCCCGCCTTGGCTTTTAACAGGTCTTTTTCCGCCTCCCTGGCAGCCCACACCGCGAAATCATAAGCGGCGCGATCCTCTGTGGTGAACTTCTTAGGTAGTTCATCATGGGATCTTCTTTCTGCCTTATCGAGTCTCTCGTACTCATCTTTCGCGTCTTCTACGGCTTTCTTGTGAGCTGGAGAGTGGGCAATTTTTTCTAGATCTTCCGCTCTGGCCAGTTGCGCTCTCGCCATGGATGCGTCATGGAAGGCCTTCATATTATCATTATTGAAGGCTCCCCCGGGAGCTCCCAAAGCTCCCTTCTGCCAAGCCTGTTCCACCTTCCACTCCGCATTTTGGTGATCATCTTCTGCTTTATTCTTCTTTTCCTTCGCATCGTCCACGCGCTTCTTCGCGGCATCCAGAACCTCTTTCGGAGATGGATTCCCGACCGTGGTGGAATATTGGCTTCCCGTCGCCTGGTCATAGAGTTCTGTGGCCGTACTCCCCATGCATTCAGACGAAGCCCCGGAGTCCGCGGTTGCCGCGCCGGAAGTCGGGCAATGCGTCGTGAATCCGGAGCCGGCAGACGAGTCCGGGTTGTAATGCCAGCCGCCGGTGGGCAGCCAGTCGGAGCTTGCCGGCGCATAACTCGGCGAGGACGGTGGGGCGGGATTCGAGCCAAGCCCTTCCTCGGGTTGCAGGTAGGCGCGGGCAACGCCAAGGATGCTGAAGGTTCCATCCATGATCGCCCCTACGCCGCCGTCGAGCTGATAGGAACCGGACGGGGCAAAGAAATGTGCGTCCAGGGTGTGGAAGCTGTTCATCATGGAAATCGTGCCCGGAGACTGGTTGGTGACCGACAGCGTGATCGTCCCGGCGCGGGAAGGCCCCGGCAACTGTGCGTTGGGCTGGCCACCCAGATACTCCGCCTGGCCAATAAGATCACCCGAAAAGAACGACGACTTCCACGCCGAGGCCGGGAGTCCGTTCAGGCCATCGAGCTTCACGTGGTAGGTGGTGGATTGTCCCTTGCGCAAATTGAGCTGGTCGGCCCACATGGTCAGGGTCATATAGAAGACCGGCAAAGTTGTTTCCGGCATGCCAGGGCTGTCGATCGCATAGTTGTGCAGGCCAGCGGTGAGCCCGCTTGGCGGCATAAAGTAGAGGACATTGGGCGTTGACGCCAGCGGCGAGATGGGGATGTTGTCGATTCTGAATGAGTTGAGAAAGGAGTCGTTGGCGAACGATCCGCGCAGCGCCCCCAGCTTGTTCTGGGTAAGCACCGGAGAAGTCCAAAACGGCGTTATCGAGTATTTTGGACCGAACAGGTCAATCCAGTTTGCGGCATCTGCCTCATCTTCAAGGAACGACGCCCAATCGTCGTATTCCTTGAGTTCGGCTTTCTCATCTGATGTTAGATTCTCTTTTTCCCGCAGCTTCGCATTGATGTCGCGATGCTTTTTCGCAAGGCCGCGAGCCAGCTTTACCACCACTTCCGTGGGCAATCGGGCCGTGAGCGAGTCGATGTCCTCATAGACTTCGTCGAGGTCGTCTTTCATCTCGTCGACGTCGTCCATGTTGGGCTTGGCATGGGTCTCGTAATTCTCGTCGAGCTCATTTTCGCGGTCAAACGCTTCATTCCACAGATCGATCAGATCCTCTGTCATCCAATACTGCATCTCCGCTTGATCGGCTGCGGATAACATGTTTTGGGGCATCGCGGGCGCAGCCACAGATTCGCCAATCTCAGGAAATGCACTGCTGGGGCCGGCGCCGGTCACGGGATCGAGGAGACGCGTCTGAAGCTTCAAAGCCCCCGTATAGTCCACCGGAATATGAAGCGAGAACTTTCCCTTGGGTGTCACCGGAAAGTACCCGTAGCCTTTCACGCCGACCTCAAGATTCGACCAATTCGGCGAGCCGTCCGGCAAATGATAAAGCTGGATGGGAAAGCTGGATTCGTATAGCCCCGGAATGGTCTTGAATCCTTCAGCGTAGCCGGCCGGCGCCAATGAGCCGGTGATGCTGTCTCCGGCCTGAAAATCCCTGGGAAACAGTACGCCGATGTTCGTATTCGTCGGCAGAGACGAAATCTGCGCTTGCGGTTCCGCTCCCGGCTTGGGCGCGTCGGGCTTCTTGTATGGAGTGAAGTCGCTGGTCCATGAGCGGCTCAGGCTCTTCCACTCCCGGGTCTCAAAGCCGTCGAGCCGATAGTCGGTCGTCTGCTCCCAGCTGCGTTCGCCGTGGTAGCCGTAATGGGTAAGATCGAGAGAGCTTAAGCCGCCTTTCATGTCGAACTTGTAATCGGTCTCCAGCGTCAGCTTGCCCCTCTCATTGAAGTCAAGAATGTGCCTTTCGGTCTTCTGCTTTGACCCGCCTTCTGTGGAGTATTGGTCGGTTTCGCGCTCGCGCAATGTCCCCTTGGAATCGTAGACACTGCCTTGCAGAACGGCGCCGGTCGTGTCGGCGTCGGTTTCGCGGCGTCCACCGGTGCCGTAGTCATCGCAATCCGCCTTGGTGGTTTGAAATCCAGGCTGCTGCGCACGGAGCCGTGCAGAGGGCATTGCAAATGCCAGGGCAGCAACTGGAACAAGCAGGAAACGGACGCGCTGGAAGTGAGTCATGCGGAACCTCCTGAAGGATATAAGTGCCGATGGGTAGACCGGGCCATGATTCCGATACAAGCGAAACAAAGGTTAGAATGAGGAAGCGGCAGCGAAACAGTGGCGTTATCAGGGAAGTTTGCCGGCGGATCTTCCGTTGCGGCATTTTGGGATACGGATCCGAGATCGTCACCGATCTTTGCCGGGATGGTATCAATTCCAATCCGGTGGTGTCTACAACATAAGTTGCGCGCGATCAGTCTTTCGAACTCGATATGGCAATCACTCACATCTCGGTGCGCGGGGCGCGTCAGCATAACTTGCGCGACATCAACGTGCGCATTCCACGCAACACGCTGACGGTGGTTACCGGACTATCCGGGTCGGGCAAGAGCTCACTCGCTTTCGACACGATTTATGCCGAGGGACAGCGCCGCTACGTCGAGACGCTCTCTGCCTATGCGCGCCAGTTCCTCGATCAGATCGAGCGGCCCGACGTGGACTCCATCGAGGGCCTCAGTCCGGCCATCTCCATTGAGCAGAAGACCACCAGCCGCAGTCCCCGCTCCACCGTGGGAACCATCACCGAAATCTACGACTACCTGCGCCTGCTCTACGCCTCGGTCGGCACGCCGCATTGCCCGCAGTGCGGCCGGCCCATCTCCCGGCAAACCGCCGAACAGATCGTTCAGCGCATTCTTGAGCTGGGCCGGGGCGAGCGCGTTACGGTCATGGCGCCGATTGTGCGCGGCCGCAAAGGCGAATTCAAGGATTTGCTCGACCAACTGGACCAGCAGGGATTTCGTGCCCGCGTGGATGGCGAAATTCGGGACCTGTCTGAGCCGCTGTTGCTTGACCGCCGCAAGAACCACACCATTGAAGCCGTCATCGATCGCATCCTGCTCAAGCCTCCAGCGCCGGGCGCGCCACCGCCGCTGCCCGGCAAACCCTCAGTGGAAAAACGCCTCGATACGGCCATAGCCAAGGCGTTGCAGTTAGCCAACGGCCTGGCGCTGGTCGCTGTCACCGGCGGCGAGGAGCAGCTTTTCTCTTCCTCGATGGCTTGCCCCGATTGCGGGCTCGACGTGCCCAAACTGGAGCCGCGCAGCTTCAGCTTCAACTCCACCTTTGGCGCATGCCCGGAGTGCCATGGACTCGGCTCGCTCTACGATCTCGATCCCGCCAAGGTCATCACCGACTGGTCAAAGCCGCTGCTCGATGGGGGCCTGGGACCGGGCTCCTCTTCGCAATATCTCCTAAAACTCGTCCACTTGGCCGCCGACCGCTATGACATCGACCTCAAGCTTCCCTTTGAAGATCTGCCTCCTCGCCAGCAGCACCTGCTCGTCTATGGGCCGCCCAAAGGCGAAGCTCCCCGCACCGGCTTCCACGGCATTCTGAGCTTTCTCCGCGACTCCGTCGATGAGTCTCCTGGCGATGCCTATCGCGAGTACATGATGAATTACATGTCGGCCACGCCCTGCCCCGTATGCCGCGGCAAGCGCTTGCGCCCGGAGTCGCTGGCGGTCAAGATCGGCGGTCTTTCCATCGCCGATTTCACCGCTCTGCCGCTGAATCGCGCCCTCTCGGCCGCCATCAATCTCAGCTTCACGGCGCGCGAGGCGCTGGTTGCCGAGCGCATTCGCCGCGAAGTCGTGGAGCGGCTTGAATTCCTTTGCGGCGTCGGGCTCAACTATCTCGCGCTCGATCGCAACGCAGCCACGCTCTCGGGCGGTGAAGGCCAGCGCATTCGCCTCGCCACCCAGATTGGCTCGCGCCTGCGCGGCGTGCTCTACGTTCTCGACGAACCGTCGATCGGCCTGCATCAGCGAGACAATAACCGGCTGATTCAGGCTCTGGAAAAACTCCGCGACCTTGGCAACACGGTTCTGGTTGTCGAGCACGACGAGGAGACCATCCGTCATGCCGATTACGTGCTCGATCTCGGTCCCGGCGCAGGACGCCTCGGCGGCTTCGTCGTCGCTCAGGGAACGCCGGCTGAGATCATGGCCTGCCCCGAATCGATGACCGGCCGCTATCTCTCCGGCGCGGCTACGATGCTCCAACGCGGCCGTCCGCGCTTGCTTACCGGCAAATGGCTCACCATCTCCGGCGCACGGGAACACAACTTGCAAGACGTAACGATTCGCATTCCGCTGGGAGTGATGACCGTGGTCACCGGCGTCAGCGGCAGCGGCAAGAGCACGCTCATCAACGACATCCTCTACCGCTCCCTGGCGCAGACCATCTACGGCTCGCGCGAAGAACCGGGCGCGCACGAATCCCTCACCGGCGCGGAACAGATCGACAAGGTGGTCCGCATCGATCAATCCCCCATTGGCCGAACGCCACGCTCCAATCCGGCCACCTATACCCAGGTCTTCTCGCCCATTCGCGACCTGTTTGCCATGCTGCCCGAGGCCCGCGAGCGCGGATATAAGCCAGGGCGCTTCAGCTTCAACGTCAGCGGTGGCCGTTGCGAAACCTGCCAGGGCGACGGTCAGCGGCGCATTGAGATGAACTTCATGCCCGATGTTTACGTGCAGTGCGAGGTCTGCAATGGCCGCCGCTACAATCAGGAGACCCTGGCGGTAAAATTCCACGGGCACTCCATTGCGGACGTTCTCGATCTCACCATTGAAGACGCGCTGACCGTGCTGGCCGACGTGCCCCAGGTGCGTCAGAAGCTGCAAACCCTGGTCGATGTCGGCCTGGGCTATGTACACCTCGGGCAGAGCGCCACCACACTCTCAGGCGGCGAAGCACAGCGCATGAAACTGGCTCGTGAGTTGTCGAAGCGCCAAACAGGGCGGACTCTCTATTTGCTCGACGAGCCTACCACCGGCCTGCACTTCGACGACGTGCGCAAGCTGCTCGAAGTGCTTCACCGGCTTGCCGACCTGGGCAACTCGGTGATCATCATCGAACATAACCTCGACGTCATCCGCAACGCAGATTGGATTCTCGACCTCGGCCCCGAAGGCGGCGAAGACGGCGGCCGCGTTGTAGGGCAGGGACGCCCCGCAAAGATTGCCGCCACTCCCGGCTCTTATACCGGCCAGTTCCTCACCCGCTACTACGCTTCTACGAATGGACGGCTTTCTCCCATCGACTCGGAGGATGCGCTCAGCGACCGTCAATCCGAGCAAGAGTTGCGAGACGAAGAATCCGCGGTTGCGGGCTCCCTTGATTTCGATGCGGCGGCAAGGGATGCCGCTGTGCCCCTCAAGATTCCCAAACCGAAGCGCGCCAGCAAAGCTACCCCTGCCGAAGCGGACCTGGCAACCACCCGCGCCAGGGCCAGGCGGTCGGCCGCGGACGAAGCCGCTCCAGCAAAGCCCGGCCCCCGCAAGAAGAAGACAGGGATCGCATGAGCGAGAACGAGAGCTTTGAGGAGAGCGCCGCCCTGCCCGCCGAAGAAATTGGTTTTGTAACAGGGCACGACTTGAGTCGTGCCGAAAAAGCCGAAGAAGCTTTACGGGCTTTACAGGCTGCGGAAAAACTCGATCCGGAGGGAGGCGGGGGTTTCAACCCCCGCATAGAGCCAACAGAATCAACGCCGGCTTTAGCCGCGGAGGAACGTTTTCCGCGAATTTCATCCAAAATGCCGAGTTTTTCCGCAGCCACTTTAGCCCCTGAGGGAGATGGCAGCCAGCCGTACGCTCCATCGTTTCCGCCAGTCACTTATTCGGATCCATTCACCCCCCCCCCCCCCCCCCC
>Ga0302156_10002518_pt1 | contig 14902 bp, 8 predicted proteins | sample I_Bog_N3_2_FD_193503 | JGI IMG/M metagenome (GOLD analysis project Ga0302156, IMG submission 193503) | Peat permafrost microbial communities from Stordalen Mire near Abisko, Sweden - I_Bog_N3_2 | ecosystem: Environmental > Terrestrial > Soil > Wetlands > Peat | place: Sweden: Abisko, Stordalen... | reverse complement strand
CACCCTGGTCTCCTTGAGCTCGCTGCCCGCAGCGGCGCGCAGGCGATCGAAATCTTCGCCGCGCGGCAGCACTTCGACTACACCAGCCGCGAGCATGTCCACGAAATCGCCGCATGGTTCGCCTCCAGTGAGGTCGCGCCCTGGTCGCTCCATGCCCCGCTCTACCCCGACCGCGAGATGGGCCGCGCCGGCGCGCCCGCCGTCAACCTCATCCATCCGGAGAAATCCCGCCGCATCGACGCCATGGACGAGGTCAAGCGAGCCCTCGAAACCGCCGAGCACATCCACTTCCGCAACATCGTTCTCCATCTCGGTGAACGCGAAGACACCTGGTCACCTCGCACCCTCGAGCACGCTCTCACCGCCCTCGAACACCTCGACGCCTTCGCCCAGCCTCTCGGCGTCCGCATCCTCGCCGAAAACCTGGTCAGCGACCCCACCACCCCCGAGCACCTGATGGAAATCCTCCGCTTCGGCCACCTCACCCGCATCGGCGTCTGCCTTGACCTCGGTCACGCCCACATCACCGTCAGCATTCCCGAGGCGCTCGCCACGCTCGGCGACCGCATCGGCTCCGTCCACATCCACGACAACCACAGCATCCGCGACGAGCATCTGTGGCCAGGAAACGGCAACATCGATTGGGATAAGACCGTGGCCGCGCTCAAGGCCCTGCCCGGCGCTCCAGCCGGCGTGCTTGAGATTCACTACAACCTCGCCGAGGCTGCCGCGCTCCTCACCCCCAAAATCCAGGCGGCGTTCGCGCGCTTCGCGTAGGGTCTGTCTCGACCCAGCCGTTTCTACGGAACCACCTGAACCGTCTCCGCCGCCTGCGCTTTCAATCCATCTCCCGTGGCCAGGATCGTCAAATTCCCCGCGCCCAGCGTCGCGCTCTTCGCCGCCGACAGGGTCAGAGTCACCGCGCTGCTGCCCGCGCCGGGCGTAAAGTTGTTCTTGCTCCAGGCGGCCGTCACTCCCTTGGGCAGCCCCGTCACGGTCAGCGCCACCGGGCCCGCAAACGCCCCGCCCGTCGTGACGGTCACCGCCAGCGACGCCGTCTTTCCCTGAATCAACTCCGCCGCCACCCGCGGCGCGCTCACCGTCATCGTCGCAGGTGCCTGCACCGTGAGCGGAATCGTCAATTCATCCACCAGCGGGCCGCTGCTTCCTTGAAGGACAATTGCGTAAGCCCCGGGCTTGACGCTCGCCGCAACTCCCGCGGTAACCGCGATCGCCTGTCCCGGCGCCGCGCTCGCGCCGCTCAAAGTCACCGTCACCCCAGCCGGGGCCGATGCCGCCAGCTTCACAGCCTGCGCATACGCCGCCACCGCCCCCACGTTCACCGCGAACTTTGCCGATTGGCCGGCCAGCAGCGCCAGATTCGGCACGGAGGCGGTAAGCGTGAATCCAGGAATCGTTCCCGTCGTGTTCTGGGACCATTCGGTCACCAGCAAATGCCCGTCCACCGAACCCAGCCCCGTCGCCAGATTGTAGGGCGACGCGCCCGCTGCGAAGCCGGAAACTCCCGGCACCGCGTTGTTCCCCGCCGGGGTCGCATGAAAGGGATTCGAATTGGCCAGCAGCAGCCCGTAGAGCCCCGGGTTCGCGCACCCCTGGCTCACCCTCCCCTGCTGCTGCACCACCAGCGCCATCATTCCGGCAAAGGCCGGCGATGAAGCCGAGGTTCCGCCAAAAATATAGAAATTCCCATTTTCACGGACCAGATATCCATCGTGCAGCGCCGCGCTCAGCGCCACATCCGGCACCGCCCGCATGGTCTCGCTGTTCGCCCCGCCGATCTCCTGCTGCCAGCCCGGCTGCGCGTGGGCCGTGCTCGCCCCCCCGCCGCTCGACCAAAGCCCGGACCCCGCGTCCGCCCCGCTCTCGTTCCATACCTTCTCCGGTATATATCCCAGCGCCGATCCCCCGCCCGCGCCGTTGCCCCCCGCCCAATATTTGCCCGAGCCTTCAACAAACTCCGTTCCGCCCACACAGGTCGCATAGGGCGAAGTGCACATCCCATTCACCGCCGTCGCCGTCCCCCTTGCCGCCGACCCCGGGTCGCATCCCGCCGCGCCGCTGTCGCCCGAGGAGACAAACGCGCTGATTCCTTCGCTCGCCGCCTGCTGCCACAGGCTGTTGTAAAAGGCCAGCTCCGTCTTGCCCATCTCCGCCTCGCAACTGCCAAAGCTGGTGCTCATCACCTGCGCCGACCGGTGATTCACCGCATACTGCGCGGCCAGATCCACCCCATCGGTGGTCGCCGTCGAGGCCGCCGCCACCAGCCTTACCGCCGCCGCCGGGGCCACCGCGCCAGCCCACTCCACGTCCAGCGTCGCCTCGTCCTGATCGCCCGGCACAAGCCCCGGGTCGGGTCCATCCAGAACCACCGTGGGCATCACCGCGGTGGAAAGCCCCGCAAATGCCCGAAAATTCCAGATATCGTTCAAACTGATGTTGCTCCGGCCCACAACCGCAATGTATGACCCCTTCCCGGTCGTTCCCGCCGCATACAGCGGATTCAGGTCGTAGATGGCCGCGAAATCGGCGGGAAACAGATAGTGCGCTCCGTTGGGCTGCGTGTTTTCCGGCGAAATCGCCTGCTTCCCCTTCAGCTCCGGAACCGAAAGCTTGCCCGCAATCTCCGATCTCCGCCGAAAATCGTGCAGCGACACAATGCCCGCCACCACACGCGCAAGCGCCCGAGGAATCTGCGGGTCTTGAGAATTCCCAATGTGATTCTCCCCATCGACTCGGTAGCGATGAATCTCCGTATGGAACGCATCTTCAACCTCAGCCTCAGTCCCGGAAAAGATCAGCAGCCGCCGGCTGGGCCCAACCGGTTCCACGGTGAATCCATGGCTCCCGAGCCACCCGGCCACGCGCGCAACATCCTCGGGCGCAGCCCCAAACCGGCTCCCGTATTGCTCCGGAGTCAGCCATCGCCTATACCCGGCCGAGCCAGGCCGCTGCTGCGCCTCGGTCAGTTCGTCCAGTTGCCGTTGCCGGTCTTCGTCCGGCTGCAGCAGCATCACCAGCCGCTCCAGCCTCGTCTCAGGCGCAACCACCCCCCGGTCAAACTCGGCCCGCGCCAGTGGATGCGTGTTGCCCGTGAGCGTCACCGCGTCCCCTTCGTCGATCGGTCCCAGAGCTCCGGACCCCGCGCTCTGGGCGCGTCCACTCGCCACCAGCGCCAGCGCCACGCCACAAACAATCAATGAGCGAATCTTCAAGAAAATGGTCCGAAAACGGCAAACGGCGGGCAACTGAATCATGACAAATTCCTTCCGAAGGGAGGTCCCTCGGTCGCGAGATATGTTTTTTCTCACGCCAAAATTGGATTACACTCACCCATCGGCTCGTTTTCGCCTTCAGATGAGAGATTTCTGAATCGCTCGTAACCAGAAACCTCTCAAGCGCCGGCCCCCACCCCGCGCTATCCTAGTAATGCCAGGAAGGAACTCCGCCCCGCCATGTCCGCAACCGAATCCCCGCTCCCCGCCCCTCCTATCGCCACCATCGCCACCATCGGCCAGCACGAGGGCCAGTCCGTCACCCTCCGCGGATGGCTCTACAACATGCGCGAGAGCGGTAAGTTGGTCTTCCCCATCTTTCGCGACGGCACCGGCACCATCCAGGGCGTGGCACACAAGTCGGGCGTGTCCCCCGAGGTCTTCGAAGCCCTCAAAAGCCTCACCCAGGAGTCCAGCGTCATCGTCACCGGCAAGGTCCGCGCCGACAAGCGCGCCCAGGGCGGCTACGAGCTCGATATCGAGCAGGTCCAGGTCGTCCAGCTCATCGGCGCCGAAGACCCCTACCCCATCACCCCCAAAGACCACGGCGTCGAGTTCCTCATGGAGCGCCGCCATCTCTGGGTCCGCTCCGCCCGTCAGGCCGCCATCCTCCGCATCCGCGCTGAAATCATGCGCTCCGCGGCCGAGTACTTCGACTCCAACGGCTTCATCCGCACCGACCCGCCCATCCTCACCCCAGCCGCCTGCGAAGGAACCTCCACCCTCTTCCCCGTCGATTACTTCGGCGATGAGGCATTCTTAACCCAGAGCGGCCAGCTCTACATCGAAGCCACCGCCCTCGCCCTCGGCAAGGTCTACAGCTTCGGGCCCACCTTCCGCGCTGAAAAATCCAAAACCCGCCGTCATCTCACCGAATTCTGGATGATCGAGCCCGAAGTCGCCTACTGCGACCTCGACGGCTTGCTCGAGCTAGCCGAAAACTTCCTCAGCCACATCGTCCAAAGCGTCCTCAAGAACCGCGCCCCCGAGCTCCAGGTCATCGGCCGCGACATCGCCAAACTCCAGGCAATCCAGGCCCCCTTCCCGCGCCTGAGCTACGACGACGCGGCCGCCCTCCTCAACGCCGCCCACAAAGCCGGTCACCTCGAGCACCCCTTCGAGTACGGCAACGACTTCGGCTCCCCCGACGAAACCTGGCTCAGCAGCCAGTTCGACCGCCCCGTCATGGTCCACCGCTACCCAGCCGACGTCAAAGCCTTTTACATGCAGCCTGACCCGGTAAACCCCAAATACGCCCTCTGCGTCGACGTCCTCGCCCCCGAGGGCTACGGCGAAATCATCGGAGGCTCCCAGCGCGTCGACAGTTACGACCTCCTCAAGAGCCGCATCGAAGCCCACCACCTGCCCATGGAAGCCTTTGAGTGGTACCTCGATCTGCGCCGTTACGGCTCCGTTCCCCACAGCGGATTCGGCATGGGCATCGAGCGCGCCGTCGCCTGGATCTGCGGCCTCGACCATGTCCGCGAAACCATCCCCTTCGCCCGCACACTCAACCGCATCTTCCCGTAATTGAAAGAAAGAATGCGAATCAGTCAACAATACCCTTGTAACACCCGCAATTCAGCCGCAGAATAGTTCCAGAATACCTGCGTCCTTGGGAGCGGCAGGGAACCTGAGGCACGATGCGCAATCAGCCTGACCCAGTGCCGGAGTTTATATCGCTTTATCGCCAAGCCTTTGCGGACTATCGTGCACGGGCACTTTGGAACCTGCGCTTGCTTGACTCACCCGCGCCCGAGGATGCGTTGGTGGTCGCCCGTGCCTTGCGCATCGAAGGTGATATGCGAGCGCGGGCGCTCGCCGAAGAAATTGAACGGGCCTGCCTTGCCGCTGTCTAGAATACAAATCGATATCCTGCGAATTCTTGCCTCAAAGGGGAACCCGGAAAGCTACGTAGCGGGTGAAACGCCGATCAATCGAGACTCCGTGCGATATTCAGGTGACAGCCATAAATTCCACGACCGTGAAGACCGAGTCGCTTCCTCCGCATTCGCCGACGTTGCCGCCCTTGAGGAAGAGGGGTTCGGCGTCGAGTGAATGAGGCAGCTGCCAAGCATTCACACTGCCGAAGTCACCTACGGGGATTCGCGCACACGTCTTGAATGGGTCGTTGACAGCGACTTCCGTTTCTTCCCCACGATGCCTGACGATATCTTCGGCTACGTCCTGCATCCGGTTGATCTTGCCATCAATAAGGTGATGGCCGCTGCCGGGCGCAGAGCGGTGCGCGACTTGATTGATCTGCTCACGGTCCACGAAAAAATCCTTCCGCTCGGAGCTGTCGTTTGGGCAGCGGTGGAGAAGTCGCCGGGATTCACCCCGGAGGGTTTGATTGCCGAAATTCGCCGCAATTCTCTCTATCCGCTCGCCGATTGGAGAGCGCTCCAGACCAGCGTTCCGATCAATCCGGAAGAATTCTCACCCCAACTTCGCTCGATTTTGAATGAAGCGGAGACTTTCGTTTCGCGAATGCCTTCTGAAAAGGCGGGGCTGCTGTTTCTTGAAGGGGGACGCTGTGTTCAGCCGAATCCTGAGGAGCTTAATCGTTATCGGACCCACGCCGGAGCGAGACGCGGCCACTGGCCGGGAAGCCCAGAGATTTCGGCGGCGATGTTTGCCGACCACTACAAAGTTCCGATCGACCGCGTCGCGGAGGGGCCCAAAGAATAAGGCTCCGCGACCCGCGGGCCTCGACCACGTCCGCGAGACCATCCCCTTCGCCCGCACCCTCAACCGCATCTTCCCGTAAATCGCAGACCAGCCCGGCTCTCCATGCAGAGGTTTCCCCCGCGCGCATGCACCCATGCGTGTCAAAATAGGCCGACTTCCACCAGATGCCCCTGCCCTGCCCCGCGCCTCGTCATCTCCAGTCATTTCCCAATCCGCAATCTTCATGTTTGGAGTAAACTGCCGATAAACCAGGCTGGGCCCAAATTATCCGACCATGCCGATCAAACGCCACAGACGGGTTGCCATTCTTGCGCTCGCGTTCCTCGGGACCGCTCTGGGTGCGCCGAGCGGCTATTGGCTCGGTCGCGCCACCCTGCTGCATACCGCCGACAACAGCCTCTCCAACTACGCCTCCGATCTGGTCCACCACGCCGACGAGTACGCCGTCGAGTTACGCACGATCCGCGATGCCCTCATGCGCTCTCGCTACTCTTATTGCTCCCGGGAAGAGATCGCGGCCATGCAGGGCATGACGTTCAACTCGCTCCAGGTCAAGGAGATCGGCCGTATCCACGACGGCAAGCTCGACTGCTCCGCATTTCTCGGCCGCCTCGATCCTCCCCTCACCGAGCCGCCTGTGGACATGACCCTCGACGCCGACACCCATGTTTACCTCAAAGTCCCGCTCCTGATTGCCAACATGGCGCCAGGCACCATCCTTGAAAGCGGCGGAATCGCTGTCGTTCTCAGCCCCAACTCCTTCGACCACTGGAGCCGCCCGCACGTCCGTTATATGGTGCTCATCGTCAATCGGGAAAAAGCCCAGATCGGCCAGATCGCCGGAGAGACGCTCCAGGTCGACCCCGCCTGGGTTTTCCAACAACAGGAGAAGCTGGTCGGAGGCGAGCTCTATCGCTCCCGGTGTTCCACCAGGTCCTCGGTCTGCATCGTCACCGCCGAGTCGACCGAGGACGCGCTCTTAGGGAGCCGGCCTCTCCTGCTCGAGTACTGCGGCCTGGGCGGCTTCGCCGGTCTCGGCCTCGGCCTGGCCTTCGCGCAGTTCTACCTGCAACGCACCGGACTCGCCCAGCAGCTCCGACGCGCCATCCGCAAAGACCTCATCTCGCTCGCCTACCAGCCCATCTTCGAGCTCCCCACCCATCGCATGGTCGGCGTCGAAGCCCTCGTCCGCTGGTCCGACGAAGACGGAAACAGAATCGCACCCGATTTCTTCGTCCGCATCGCGGAGGACAAGGGATTCATCGGCGAACTCACCGCCACCGTTCTCCGCCGCGCCACCCGCGAAGTCGGCGACCTCCTCCGTCACAACCCCGACTTCACCTTGAGCGTCAACATCGCCGCATCCGATCTCGAGGGCGCCAATCTCCTCCAGCAGCTCGACATTCACGTGCGTCAGGCCGGCATCGAACCCCGCCAAATCGCTCTCGAACTTACAGAACGCTCCACAGCCGACATCGCCGGCCTGCGAACCGCCATCCAGCGCCTGCACCAGCACGGATACAAAATCCACATCGACGACTTCGGCACCGGTTTTTCCAGCCTTTCCTATCTCCACGAACTCTCCGTCGACGCCATCAAAATCGACCGCTCCTTCACCCAAACCAGCGGAACAGATGCGGTGACCGCCTCCATTCTTCCCCAAATCCTCTCTATGGCCGAGTCCTGGAGAGTCGAGGTCATCGTCGAAGGCGTCGAAACCGGAGCCCAACTCGACTTCCTCGAATCCACCGGCAAGCCCATGCGCGCCCAGGGCTGGTACTTCAGCCGCCCCGTACCCGCCCACGATCTCCACACCCTCCACAGGGAAGCCAGATCCCTCAAACAAGCCGTCCATTCCTGACCAAAGCCCAGCCCGCCAGGTGGCCACCCGCCGATCTGCGCTCCAGGGCATTCCGGCATACGTAATTGCCGCAAACCAGACCTTTCAGAAACTGACCGAGGCCCTTTTTCTCGCCGCTAATAGACCTCGGTTCAAAGCTCCGAGCCAGGAAGACTGCTACTCGGTTCTCAGCGCTTGTGAGGGGCTGATTGAGGCTGCGCGTTGCGCTGGGATGAATCCTGCTACTGCGGCTGCCGCGGTCAGTGTCAGGATAGCGATGGCGAGGACCGCGAGGTTCATGCCCTTGGTCTCGTAAAGCTGAGATTCGATGGTGCGCACGCTGAACCAGGCTACCGGTATTCCGATGGCCGCGAGGCCGATCCCCGTCTGGAGCATGGCTCCGCGCATAATCATGCCCACAACGGAACGACGGTTTGCACCGAGGGCCATGCGGATGCCGATCTCGGACGTGCGGCGGGCTACGGTGTAGGCCGTCACTCCGTAGAGGCCGAGCGTAGCCAGCAGCAGCGCCAGGAGGCTGAAGAGGGTCATGAGCCGCGTGATCATGCGGTCCTGGGTGAAGCGGTCGGCGATCTGCTCGTCCAGCGTCTGGAATTTCACCACGGAGAGGTTTGGATTGATGGCGGCCAGCGTCTGGCGAGCGATCGTTTGCAGCTCGTCCATGGGGCGGTCGGTCTGGATCACGATGGCTCCGGCATAGAGCCCCCCGTCCTGCTCGATCGGACGCCGGAGTATGGAGGCTGGGACGCGCCGGGTCATGGGGATGAAGTACATTTGGTGGTTCTTCCATGTTGGGGAGGTGTATGCGGTGTCCTCGACGACGCCGACGATCTCAAAGTCTCCAGAGGACTGCGGCCCGGGCGAGCCGAAGCGGCGGCCGATCGGGTTCTCGCCAGGCTTGAAGAATTTCGTGACGAAGGACTGATTGACAAGGGCGACGGCTGCAGAGGTTGAGGTGTCCTGGGTGGTGAAGCCTCGTCCCATCAGGACGTGCGTGCCAACGGAGTCGAAGTATTCGGCGTTGCCCCTGACCCAGGAAGCACCGGTGTTCAGGAAGGGCTGGCCTTGGATTTGGACCGGATCGCCCGTGTTGTTGGCCTCCATGGGCGTGTTGCTCGAAATGCCAACCTTGCGGACTCCGGGGATGGCGTGGAATCGCTCTTCGATGGTTCGATAGAGGGCTTCCACCTGGGCGGGGGAGTAGCCGGCTGCCTGCGGGCTGAAATGGACGATGTACCGGTTCGTCGAGTCGAGTTTGAGATCGATGTTCCTGAGCTTATTCAGGCTCTGGATAAACATGCCCGCTCCAACCAGCAGCACCAGGGCGAGAGCCGACTGCAGCACGACGAGCCCGCGCTGCAAGAGTGAGGCTCCGGAACTGGTGGTGCGGGTCCCGCTGCGGAGCGCCTCGGCGGGGTTTGCATTCGATGTGATCCATGCCGGGGCCACGCCAAACAGGATGCCGGTCAGGAGCGAGATCCCGAAGGCAAAGGCCAGCACCACTGCTGAGGGGCGGGCGTCGATCGGGACGTGCTCCGCGCCGGGGAACGCCATCGCGAGAAGCAGGCGCGTGCCCGCGTAGGCGACGATCAGGCCGGCCATTCCGCTGATGACCGAGAGGACGAGGCTCTCGGTGAGTAGTTGGCGGACGATTCTTGTACGCATTGCGCCCAAAGCGGATCGGATGGACATTTCGGCGCGGCGATTCATTCCGCGGACCAGGAGAAGGTTCGCGATGTTGGCGCAGGCGATCAGGAGCACGAGGCCGGAGATCCACATCAGAAGCTTGAGTTTGGAGGCGTAGCTGTCCTGCATGTCCTGGATGCCGGCCCCGCCGGCCGTCAAGACTATGTGAACTTTCGCCAGAGCGCGCTTCCCGCGTTCGTCTTGGAAGGTTGTGGTCCCTGCGAACGATTGCCGGACCAGCTCGGTGATTTTGGCCTGGAGTGGGGCCATGGAGACGCCCGGTTTTATGCGGCCAATCATGTAAAGCCAACGCATGTCGGGCTGGTGCACGAAAGTGGCGTTGGTCAAAACCGCGATCGATTCGAGGGGAAGATAAATGTCGGGCGGCGTGCTGGAGAGGCGATCGCCGTAGAAGCCCTTGGGAGCGATCCCGGTGATGGTGACGGCCTTGGTGTTGATCCAGAATGTACTGCCGACGACGGATGAGTCGCCGGCGTAGTTATTCTGCCAAGTCTCATAGCTCATCACGGCGGCCAACGGTGCGCCTTCCACGTTGTCCGCGTCCGTGAAGAGACGTCCGATCGGCGGCTGGAGACCGAAGGTGCGGAAGTAGTTGCCGGAGACGAATTCGCCCTTGACCGAGCGGGCGGCTTCACCGCTTTTGTCCAGTCGCACAATCAGGGCGCCGAAGCCGGACTGCATGGCGGCCAATTCTTCAAACTCTGGCGCGTTCTTCCGCAGTTGCCGCCAGGTCTCGGTCGAGAACAATGCATAGCTGCCGTCGTCCCCCGCTCCGGAGTCTCCCGCCGTTCCAAAGTTGACGCAGCACTCGTTGGTGTTGCCCACGCGGATCAGGGCGGAGGGGTCGGCAACGGGGAGATTCTTGAGCAGGATCGCGTTGACCAGGGTGAAAATGGCTGCGTTGGCTCCGATGCCGAGTGCGAGCGTCAGAACGGCGGTCACCGTGAAACCCCGGCTCTTTTTGAGCTGCCGGAGGGCGTAGCTCACGTCCTGAAGAAGTACTCCGAGGAAGAAGCTCGGACGTTGCTCATGGGATTGTGCCCGCGCGCATTCAATTCCCCCGAACGCGACCACCGCTTTTCGGCGTGCCTCCTGTCGCGTCATCCCGGCCGCCATGTATTCCTGGGTCTGCCGTTCAAGGTGAAATTGCAACTCGTCGTCGATTTCACGATTGGGTTTTGGAGACATCAAGAAACGAAGACGCGTGAACCATTCATTGAGCATCAATCCTCCTCCTTCAGCACGAGGGAACCTCTGATGAAGCCGCTGTTTTGAAAGGGTGCGGCTTCAGCCGCGCCGCAAGTCTTGGCCTTGCAATCGTTTTCCGAAGCTCCCCACTCAGCCTGCATCCATCCCTTGAACCCCAGCCGGTGACGAGCCGGGTACGAAAACCCTGCCCAATCTGAAGCGCGTCCTCCGGCACTTGCTGAATTCGCTGCGCGATACCCCAGCCGTGCTTAGGCTCCAGCGCAGGTGTCCTCAAGATCGGCAGATCGTGAGTTCCCTCCAACAAATCGGTAGGCGCCATTTCTCCCCTCGACATTCAACAAGAGAATGCATTACCGTCCTGTCGAATGTCAAGGGGTAATCTTCCATCGATGAACTCGTTTAGCCCCGGTTCGGGGAAAGTGGCGTTTGCCGCAAGCTCACCCGGCATTGAGGGCAGGTTGCCCGCCTTCTCCAGGCTGTGCAATAAGGGGCATCTCTTCGAGGCGTCACGCACGTAACGTCCCCAATCAGAGCCATGGGTTGTGGAAGCGGCATTGAAGGTACAGCAAACAAGACTCAGCAATCAAGATTCAACCAACAAGGTTCAACAAAATCGAAGTGGAGAGTTCAATGAAAACATCACTGTGTATCGGCCAAAGCGCCCTAAAAGCCCCAAAAGCGCCCCAGGAGCCCCCAAAGAGCCCCCTTTTCCAACCCTAAATTGAATCGTTTGTTGAACATGAGGAAAAGGGGCTCATGTGCCCCCTCCCCCTCCCCCCCTGCTTCAATCCATAAAGAAATTCGTCTTTATTTCGCCTCGATTTCTCCCAGGCAAGCTGCTGTTATGCTGGCATCATGTACGATCCGGCGGCTGGCGGCGACACAGCTCTGCTCTTCACCGAGCAGGTGCTGGTGCTTGCCACCATCATCGGCTCCGTCGCCGCAATGCCCAGCTTCATCGAGTTCATTTCAGGCGTCCGCAAACGCCGCGAACGCATCGACCTCTCGCTTGAAGACGAAGCCGTCGAACAGCTCTCTCCGCGCCTCGCCGGCATGGACGACCTCCTCCAATCCATCGAAGACCTCGTCGACCGAGCCCGCTTTCCCGCCGCCTATCAGGAGCTCAAAATCGGCAACGAAATCCTCATCATCGGCCCCAGCCAAAGCGGCAAGAAATCCCTCGCCCAGACCATCGCCAAGGCCACCGGCATGGAGCGCCTCGTCACCGTCTACAACCCCCGCGACTCCGACGCCCTCGCCCAGGCCAAAAGCCTCGTCCGCGGCTACAAGCGCAAGAAAGTCATGCTCCTGCTGCCGCGAATCGACCTGGCCTACAAAGAGAGCGACCCCGAAGTCCTCACCGAGCTCGACGCTCTCATCGAAAGCACCACCGAGCGCCAGAACGTGCTCGTCGTAGCCACCGCCCAGTCTTTCGAGCCCGACAGCGACCTCGACAACCTCTTCGGCATCAAGCTCGCGCTGCCCGGTGCCAACGTCGTCGACGTCAACCGCCGCGAAATCCCCGAGGAGACGCAAAATGAAATCCGCCAGATGATGGCCGAAGTCGCCCGCTTCTACCTCGCCGAAGCCCGCCGCCGCGGCTTCCAGGTCGAAGGCATGACCGAGGACGAGTTTTGTCTGCGCGTGCGGGAGGAAGCCATGAATCCCGCCGAGATTGAAGACATAGTCGTGCTCTGCGAGACCGCCGCGCTCTTCCGCCGCCGCATGCGCCGCACCGGGGAGCTGCTCTTCACCCCCGAGATTCTCGATACCGCCATCGCCCGCGTCGTCATCGGCTAGCAGCAACTGAATCCTTCCTCAAGCGCTCTCATCCATTGAGAGAGAGTCGTTCCTCCGGAGTTCTCGATCATGACCCTTTCCCTTTCTGAAGTCAATGAGTTGAAGCAAGTGCCTGAGCCCGCCCTTCTGCCCGCCATCGCCCAACGCTGGAGTCCCCGCTCCTTCTCCGAGACCCCGGTCTCCCCGGCCGACCTTGCAACCGTGCTCGAGGCCGCGCGCTGGGCGCCCTCCTCCAGCAACATCCAGCCATGGCGCTTTCTGGTGGGGGTGCAGGGCTCAGAAACCCACGCCAAGATTTTTTCCACTCTGGTCGGCTTCAACCAGGCCTGGGCTGGCCGCGCGCCCGTGCTCATTCTGGGTATTGCGGAGCTCAAAAACAACAGCAAGCCCAACCACTACGCCCTCTACGATCTCGGTCAGGCCGTCGCTATGCTCATCGTTCAAGCCGAGGCTCTCGGCCTCGCAACCCACCAGATGGGTGGTTTCGACCACGGGGCGGCGCGGCTCGCCTTCGGCCTCACGCCGGACCACGCCACCGGCTCAGTCATCGCACTCGGCCATCAGGCCGACCCCTCCGTTCTAGGCCAGGATCAGCTCATTCAGCGCGAAGTCGCTCCCCGCGAGCGCAAGCCGCTCAGCGAGATCGCCCTTGCGGCGCTGGGTACCCCCTTCGACCTCGGCGTCTGACACATCCACGCGACCCCTGCCCGCGCGCGGTAGAGTGAAGTCTGGAGACTGATTCTTGCGGGATTTCAATCCAGACGCGGGCCGCAGCTTCGCCCAGACCGTTCGTCGCGGCAGCCGAGCCGGTCGTCCCAGCGGCGGCGGGTTTCATAGGTCGTGGAGGCTGCTTTCCGTAGCCCGCGCGGGCCTGCTCATCGGCGCGGTCGCCGCCGTGTTCATCGCCTGGGCCATCGCCGCGCGCAGCCTCGCCCCCATGGCCAACACCGCCCGCCAAACCTTCGACACCATCATCGTCCTCGGCTCCCCCGCCGATAGCGATGGCAACCCGACTCCAGCCATGCTTGGGCGCACCACCGAGGGCGTACGCGAGTACCAGCGTGGCATCGCGTCGCACCTGATCTTCACAGGCGGCGCGGCGCACAATCGCTTTGTCGAGGCCCAGGTCATGGCCCGCGTGGCTCAGGCCCAGGGAGTCCCGGCAAGCGTGATCGTGGTCGAGCCCGAAGCCCAGGACACCATCCAGAATGAGTGTTTCGCAACGCGCATCATGCGCGCTCGCGGCTGGCGGTCGGCCGAGATCGTCAGCAACCAAGCGCACCTGCCCCGCGCGGCCATGATCCTCCAGAACCTGCCAAACCTGCGCATCGAGTGGCAGATGCACGCCGCGCCCGACCCCATCGCGGGCGGCTTCTACCGCGGCGCGGCCAACGTGGTGGAGACCATCAAGACCGCGCGCTACCTCGCCTGGACCCGCTGGACGGAGCGGTGCGGCCCCTAATCGCCGGGCCTGCGCGCGAACCGTCGGTTTCCACGCACCCAAACCGCTCTTCTCGCGGTCTAATACCGCATGTCATTGCACCCTGCCTTGTTTCCGCCGGAAATGTGGGGGCGCGGTTTGTTCGAGCGCCGCCACGCCATTTACCATGATGAAGTGATGCGTTTTGAGAAACTTGCCAGTCGTTTTGTACGCGTAGCCGTTTTTGCGGCGCTTTTCTGCCTTGCAGGCCCAGCCGGGATGTACGCCCAGGCGCCTTCGCAGCCCCAATCCGCGCCCGCTGCTACGGCGCAGGCGCCCCAAAACCCGCCCAACGGGGTCTATATATCCACCGATCCACTGGCCGGGGTCAAGTACGACAACCGGTACGATGTGACCGTTGGACTCGCCTCCGGGCACATCCACGCCGGGCCCAACCTGCGCGAAGGCGCCGACCTGGGCGGTCTGGATATCTCCGGCTCCTGGTGGCTCACCAAACACTGGGGCCTGGAAGGCAGCGCTCGTGGCTACCTCGGCACCAGCGGCACCGCGCCCAATCCAGACAGCCTGGACGGGCTCTTCGTGGCGCAATATATGTTTCTGGCCGGCCCGGAGTACCAGTGGCTGCACAACAAACACGCCGACGTCGTCCTGCATGGACTGGTTGGCGGGGCTTACGGCGACTTCAACTCCGATCTCCGCGGCCACACCCCGGGTCCTTCCGGTCCGGCGGGCTTCTATAACAATCAGACCAGCCTCGGTGGCGCGTTCGGCGGGCACATCGACCTCAACCGCTCCGCTCACTGGGTCTTCCGCGTCACCCCCGATGCCCTGCTCACCGGCTACGACGGCACCAGCCAGTACCCCCACACCCAGTGGAACTTCGGTATCTCCGCCGGCGTC
>Ga0302156_10002516_pt1 | contig 14909 bp, 9 predicted proteins | sample I_Bog_N3_2_FD_193503 | JGI IMG/M metagenome (GOLD analysis project Ga0302156, IMG submission 193503) | Peat permafrost microbial communities from Stordalen Mire near Abisko, Sweden - I_Bog_N3_2 | ecosystem: Environmental > Terrestrial > Soil > Wetlands > Peat | place: Sweden: Abisko, Stordalen... | reverse complement strand
TGGCACACCGCTAGCCGAACTTCGCGGATTCGAGACTAAATGAGCCGCCCCGTCCGGGGCGGCTGCATTTCAAGCGTTTGATTTTCTTTGTCTACGGGTCGCGCGTTCCTGCGGAAAGGCGTGTAGTGCCGACCTACCCACTGGTCAACGACGCCGCCATGCGGATAATGCGATTCCGACATGTTTCTGCGCGCCAAAACTCGCAAGAAGGACGGCAAGGAACACCGCTATTGGAGCGTGGTGGAGAACCGCCGTGTCGCCGGGGGGCGCGTCGTGCAGCGGCACGTGCTGTATCTGGGCGAGATCAACTCGTCCCAAGAACTCGCCTGGCGCAGGTCCATCGAGGTGCTCGAGGACGGGGAGTCGGCGCCGCGCACGTACGCGCTGTTTCCGGAGGATCGCTGCGAGGGGCTGTTGCCCGACGAGTCGATCGTGCGGCTCAAGCTCAAGTCGATGCAACTACACCGGCCGCGGCAATGGGGCGCGTGTTGGTTGGCGTTGACGCTGTGGCAGACCCTGGACTTGGATGTCTTCTGGGCCGAGCGACTGCCGCCCTCGCGCAAGGGCACGCGCTGGGATTTGGTGCTGTTCGTGCTAGCCGCCTATCGACTGATTGCGCCGGGCAGCGAGTGGCGGCTGCACCGCGAGTGGTTTGGGCGCACGGCGCTTGGCGATTTGCTCGGCGCCGATGCGGCGCTGGCCGATCCACACGTGCTGTACGGTTGCCATGATCGGCTACTCGCGCACAAAGAGGCGCTGTTTACGCATCTAACGGGTCGTTGGCGGGACTTGTTCAACGTGTCCTTCGAAGTGCTGCTGTACGACCTGACGAGCACCTACTTCGAGTCCGATCCGCCGCTCGATGAGAATGACAAGCGCCGCCACGGCTACAGCCGCGATCACCGCTTCGACTGCGTGCAGATCGTCATCGCGCTCATCGTCACGCCCGAAGGGTTGCCGCTGGCGTATGAGGTTTTGCCCGGCAATACCAACGACTCGAAGACCCTGCGCTCGTTCCTCGCGAAGATCGAACACCAGTACGGCAAAGCGCAGCGCATCTGGTGCATGGATCGTGGTGTGCCGACCGAAGAGGTCCTGGCCGAGATGCGCCGCAGCGAGCCGCCGGTGCAGTACCTGTGCGGCACGCCAAAGGGGCGGCTCAATCGACTTGAACAATCCCTTGTCACCAAACCCTGGCGCAATGCCCGGACGGGCGTGAAGGTCAAGCTCCTCCCGGAGGACGGCGAGCTCTACGTGTTCGCAGAGAGCCAAGACCGGATCGCCAAGGAACGCTCCATGCGTCGTCGCAAACTGAAGTGGCTGTGGGCCCGACTCGCGCAGCTTCAGGATATGCAACTCTCGCGCGACGCGCTGCTGATGAAGCTCGGCAGTGCGCAGAGCAAGGTCGCCGCGGCGTGGCGGCTGGTCGATGTGAAAGTCGACAAAGACGGTGCCGGATTTACCTATCAGCTGAACCGAAAGAAGCTCAAGCAGGTTCGCCGCCGCGAAGGCCGCTACTTGTTGCGCACCAATCTGACCGAGACCGATCCGGTGAAGTTGTGGAACTACTATCTGCAACTCGTGCAGGTCGAGGAAGCGTTCCGCACCTTGAAGAGCGATCTGGCGATCCGCCCGATCTTCCATCAAGAACCAGGCCGCATCGAGGCACACGTGTTCATCGCCTTCCTCGCGTACTGCTTGTACGTGACGCTCGGGCGGCAACTCAAAGGCCTCGCGCCCGGGCTCACCGCGCGCAGCGCGCTCGAGAAATTTGCCGCCGTGCAGATGGTCGATGTGCGCATCCCGACTACCGACGGTCGAGAACTTCTGCTCACTCGCTACACACAACCAGAGCCCGAGCTTGAACTCCTGCTGGAGCGTTTGCACCTCACGCTTCCCGCCCAACCGCCGCCCAAAATCAGCGCCGCTCAGACCGCCTCCGCAACCCTTCTGTAGTGCAGACCTTGGGGGCTGCACCCTAATCGCATCAATTACTTAGCGTCGCTGAAGCCTCGAATCCGCGAAGTTCGGCTAGGCGGCACGTCGCCTCGGCGGTGTAGGTGCAGGTCCGATATTACCGTCAGAATTTGGTCGCGGTCGCGGGCGGCCCGACGCCCGCCGGCTAATCCGCGCTCCGAACGCCATCACCGCCGGCCGTTCCTGAAGTGTCGACCGATTCCGCGAACTCGATCGATGCGGCGGACTCCACCGATACGGCGGACTCGACCGATACCGCGGACTCGACCGATACGGCGATTCCGATGGCTGCGGCGGCGCGGATGGCTTCGACGGTCGTCACCGGGGTTGCAGCGAGAAAAGCGTCGTAATCCGCGCAAAAGCTCCCCGGAAGTTCGAAGAACGGCAACGCGCCGGTCGGATACTCGCTGAAACGCCAATTCGGGCGCCCATCGACGATCTTGAGGTTGCGGTAGTTGGTGAAGTCGCCGCGCACGCCCCGCGACATCCATACGGGGATTTGCAGCCCTTCGTAGATTGCATGTATATCGGCGCTGAACAGACCGCCGGACAAAAAATACAGCGGCGCATGTTCCGCGCCCGCCTGCCGGGCGGTCAGAACGTCATACAGCCACAGACGCTCGTCGATCATCCGGGATCCCCAGGTGCGTCGGAGAAAATAGCGGATCACGAGCGGACGGGTGAGTGCGCGAAACAGCGCCTCGCCCCAGCCGGGTCCAAGCAGTGCGTGGTGCAGCCAGGGCTTGTACAGGGTGGTGCCGGTGGCTGCGCGCCGAGGGCGACCGCCGCGAAAGCCCGTCGGACTGACAAGCGCCACGCTGCGAAATACCGACGGCGTCTCGACCGCCGCTCGCGCAAGAAATTCACTCGACAGCGACAGTGCCAGTGCGTCGATGGGCTGGTCGCCGCAACGCGAGCGGATCTGATCGACCATGTCGAGAATCGCATCGGTCATCAGCCGCGGCGTGTATGCGCGGTCGCTGCGCTCGGAGAAGCCGAAGCCTGGCAGATCCAGTGCGAAAACGCACCGGGTTGCCCGGTAGTGCGCGAGCAAGGGGGCGATCTCGGCGGCCGATGCTGCGGCATTGACGCTGTGAATCAGCAGCAGCGGCGGTCCGTCGCCCGCTTGATAGGCGTTCAACACGCCGGCGCGGTTCTCGAACACGATGCGCACCCCGTCGACGGCGGGCGGCAACGACTGTGCCTGTAAACGCGATTGTCTCGTGCCCATGCGTCGCCTACGACAAATGGAGGAGCAAACCGACGATTGCAGCAGGTGTATTCCTACGGTTCCTCATTCACGAGTCCCCATAATGACGCGAAAGCATAACCCAAAAACGGCTGCCGCAGGACGATGATTGACATGACACCAGACGCTCGCGCGAAGACGGGCATTGATGTCGATCTGCCCACCTCCGCAAAGGAGAACATCAACCTGCTCGCCAAATTCAACGAGCGCGAGGAAGCCGAGACTTCGAGGATGCAACTCTCGATCGAGCGGATCAGTGCATTCTTCGGCAGCCCTGCGTATTTCGTGTCCGTCGTGGTGGTCCTTGGCGCTTGGGCGCTCGCGAATATCTGGGTGGCCCATTCCGGCGGCTCACCGCTCGATGCGCCGCCTTTCCCGTGGCTGCAGGGTATGGTGAGCTCCAACGCGCCACATACCGACTGAAAATGCACGCCGGATTTGCGCTGCGCCGGAAGGTACCCTCGACTATCTCGCCTCTCAGGGAATGCGCCATTAGGATTACGCTGACAGGAAAATCCGTCCCAAGGCACCGCGTTAGTTGCCAATTGGCGGACTGCGCCGCCTCACCACGGACGCTATAACAACCTCGTCGCAATGACTTCGGGGCGCAGATCATGGCCTTTTTCGATCACGACGGCGGATCGATGCACTACGTCGACCGTGGATGCGGGGAGGCGCTGCTTCTCATCCATGGACTGGGCTTGAGCGGGGCGGATTGGGTTTTACAGATGCCGATATTGGAGAAGCGCTTTCGAACCATCGTGCCGGATCTGCCCGGCAGTGGCCGCAGTTCCGCACCGCGCGATTACAGCATCGAAGGATTCGCCGAATCGCTCTGGTCATTGCTCGACCGCCTGGAGATCAAACGGGTGAACCTGATCGGTTTTTCGCTCGGCGGTGCCGTCGCGCTGGAAATGGCACTCCGACGTCCGGATGACATAGCCCGATTGGCGCTCATCAACAGTCTGGCGACCTACCGGCTGGACCACTGGCGCAAATGGATCGAGGCGCATGTGCCGGCCGTACTGGTGCGGGTTCTAGGCATGCGCCGCGTCGCCAGGCTGACGGCTATGCGATTGTTTCCTGAGCCGTGGCAGCGGCCGATCCGCGAGCGGGCTGCGGCCACGATCGAGGCCGTGCCGGCGGGCGTCTATCTCGGCATGGGAATGGCCCTACAGCGTTGGAGTGTCGCCACGGAGCTACACCGTGTGACCTGCCGCACGCTGGTGATCGCGGCGGAACGCGACTACACACCGCTGGCGGAAAAGCGCTGCATGGCCGAACGGCTTCGCGCCGACTTCGTGGTGATGCGCGGCTCCCACCACGCGACGCCTTTCGATTCGATCGACGCCACCAATTCTTGTTTGATCGCGCTGCTGACCGACCAACCGCTGCCGCCGGGCGAGCGCCGGTGCCGAGACTCCTGCACTCACGCGCAGATCCTGTCCATCGCTGGAGCCGCGCACAAAGCGCCGCTGGGCAGACCGATGGGTTCGGTCGGCGATTGAATTTTTTACACAGGGACCTCGGCCAGGGCCGTTGCCTTCAGTGCATCGCCGAAACATAATCGTTCGATGGACGTTCTGAGTGCAGCCGGTTCGCAGCTCGGATTCCTCAGCGGCGGCGTGATGGGGGCAGAGATTCGAGCCAAGGATTGGGCCGCGACTTCGTTGGGCCCGCCGCAGCGCTGGACCATCAGCCTCAAGTCCGCGATACGCATTATGATTGCATCGCGCTATGCAATGTGGATGGCGTGGGGACCGGATCTGACGTTCCTGTGCAACGACGCATATCTGCCGACCCTGGGCAGCAAACAAGGATGGTTGGGTGCGCGCTCCGCCAAGGTGTGGGAGGAAATCTGGTCGGACATCGGTCCGCGCATCGATCGGGTCATCACGCAGGGCGAAGCCACCTGGGATGAGGGACTTCTGCTGTTTCTCGAGCGCAGCGGCTTCCGGGAGGAGACCTATCACACGTTCTCGTATTCACCGCTTGCCGATGACGACGGCACGATCGCCGGGATGCTTTGCGTGGTCACCGAGGAAACCGAACGTCTTCTCGGCGAGCGGCGCCTGCGCGTGTTGCGCGATCTCGGGCTGCGATTCGCCGACTGCCGCACCGAGGCTGAAATCTGGAACTCACTGCAGACCTGCCTGATGGCCGAAGGGCGGGATGTGCCTTTCGCGCTGGTCTATCTGATCGATGCGGACGCCGAGCATGCGACGTTGGCTTGCGCCTGCGGCATCCAGGCCGGACACGCAGCAGCGCCCCTTTCGCTCGACGCCAAGGCGCCATGGCCGCTGAGCGCGGCACGGATGGGAGAAGCGCAACTGCTGCGCCTCGACGGTCGAACGGCGGATCTGCCCCGCGGGCCGTGGGACAAACCTGCGTCCGATGCGCTAATGATGCCCATTTCGGCTCACGGCCAGGCGCGGCCGATCGGCACATTCATCGCCGGCTTGAACCCCTATCGTCCGCTCGACGCCGATTACCGCGGATTCCTGAATCTTCTGGTAGGGCAGATCGCCGCCGCGCTTGCCAATGCCAACGCCTACACCGCCGAGCGCGCCCGGGCCGAGGCACTGGCCCAGCTCGACAAAGCCAAGACCGCATTTTTCTCGAACATCAGCCACGAATTTCGCACGCCATTGACGCTGATGATCGGCCCGCTCGAAGACGCACTGGCGTCGCCGGAATCCACGCCGGCACTGCGTGAATTCGTCTCTGTCGCGCACCGCAACAGCCTGCGATTGCTGCGTCTGGTAAACGCCCTGCTCGATTTCTCGCGAATCGAAGCCGGCCGCATGCGGGCCGCCTATCAGCCCACCGATCTGGCGGCCTTCACCACCGACATCGCCGAGTCGTTTCGCGCGGCAATCGAGAAGTCCGGTCTGACGTTTGGCGTGCAATGTACGCCGCTGAGCGAGCCGGTCTACGTCGATCGGGACATGTGGGAAAAAATAGTGCTGAATCTGCTGTCAAACGCATTCAAGTTCACTTTCCGGGGCGGCATCGAATTATGGCTGCTCGAAATCGAGGGCGGGACCCGCCTGGACGTGCGCGACACCGGCACCGGAATTGCGCCCGAGGAACTGCCGCGGTTGTTCGAACGGTTTCACCGCGTCGAGGGTGCGAAGGGCCGCTCGTTCGAAGGTAGCGGCATCGGACTGGCACTGGTACAGGAATTGGTCAATGCACACGGCGGACACATCGCGGTGAAAAGCGCCGCGGGCAGCGGATCGACCTTTAGCGTGCAACTGCCGTTCGGCGTGTCGCATCTGCCGCCCGAGCGTGTGGTGGTGCATAGCGAACACACTTCGCCGGTGCGCGCCGATCTGTTCGTCGAGGAGGCGCTGCGCTGGCTGCCAACTGACGATGATCCGCGGCCGCAGCCAACAATCGATACAGAGCTGCCGGCACGTGCCGAGCTCGAAGCGGGTGTCGATCCCGCGGCGCAGCCCGCGATCGGGACGTTGCGGTCGCGCGTACTGGTGGCCGACGACAACGCCGACTTGCGCAGCTATATCGCACGACTGCTTGGCGAAAACAATTGCGAGGTTGCAGCGGTGGGGGACGGCGAGGCGGCGCTGGCGGCGTTGCGCACGAGCCGGCCGGATATCCTGATCTCCGACGTGATGATGCCAAAACTGGACGGAATCGGACTGCTTCGAGCAATTCGAGCCGATCCCACACTGCGCGAGCTGCCGGTCATCCTGCTGTCGGCGCGTGCCGGGACGGATGCGCAGGTCGAAGGACTAAACGCTCAAGCCGATGATTACCTGACGAAACCTTTCAGCGCCCGGGAATTGATCGCGCGCGTCCGCTCGAACATCGCCATGGCGCGATTGAGACACGAGGCTGTAGAAGCGATCCGCGCAACACGTGACGAATTGCAGCGCATGAACGAGACACTCGAGCAGCGCGTCGCCGACCGCACGTCGGAACGCGACCGGCTGTGGGGCAATTCGCAGGAATTGCTCGCGGTAACGGACGGCGCCGGCACATATCGCGCCGTCAATCCCGCCTGGACCCGCGTACTCGGCTGGTCGCCGCAGGAATTGATTGGCCGACACTTTCGTGAAATCGTTCATCCGGATGATCAAGAGGCCAGCGACATCGCCTTCGCCCTCGCCTGTCGGGGAGAAATGTCGAACTTCGAGAATCGACTGCGGCACAAGGAAGGAGGTCATCGCTGGATTTCCTGGCTATCGACCCAGCAGGAAGGCCTCATCTACGCCGCCGGCCGGCATATCACCAAGGAGCGGGAAGCCACGGATGCACTGCATGCATCGGAATCCCGCCTGCGCACGGTGTTCGAATCGAGCTACCAGCTGCAGGGATTGCTGGCGCTCGACGGCACGTTGCTCGACGCCAATGCGACCTCGCTCGAGGTCATTGGCGCAAGCCGCGAGTCGGTGCTCGGCCGGCCCTATTGGGAAACACCGTGGTTCGCCAACACCGCCGGAATTCCGGAATTCGTCCGCGATGCGGTGTCCCGCAGCGCCGCCGGCGAGCCGGTGCGGCGCGAACTCGAAGTCAATGTGGCCGCGGGTTCGCGCCTGTTCGATTTCTCGATGCGACCGGTCCACGACCAAGCCGGCAATGTCGTTGCCATCGTCCCGGAAGCCGTGGACATCACCGAGCGGCGCAAAGCCGAGGAGCAACTGAGGCAGGCACAAAAGATAGAAGCCATGGGACAATTGACCGGTGGAGTGGCGCACGATTTCAACAATCTTCTGATGGTCATCTCGGGCGGACTCGAATTGCTCGACCGGCCAATCGAATCCTCGAAGCGCGAGCGCATAATGAACGGCATGCGCCAGGCGGTACAGCGCGGCTCCGGCTTGAGCCGCCAACTGCTGGCGTTCTCGCGGCGCCAGTCGCTACGCCCGGAACCGGTGGATTTGGCGCATCGCATCGGCGCAATGCGCGAGCTATTGGAGCGCAGCCTGCGCGGCGACATCCTCGTGGGCACGAATTTCGCCGCCGACTTGTGGACGGTCGAGGTCGATCCCGGCGAGCTCGAACTGGTAATTCTGAATTTGGCGGTGAATTCGCGCGATGCGATGCCCGAGGGCGGGCGCATCGACATCAACGCGCAAAACGCGACCGACATCTCCCACGGCGAGCTGCCCGGGGATTTCGTATGTCTGTCAGTGGCAGATTCCGGTTCGGGCATGGCACCGGAGGTCATGGCGCACGCATTCGAACCTTTCTTCACCACCAAGGAGGTCGGCAAGGGATCGGGACTGGGCCTGGCTCAAACCCACGGTTTTTGCCGCGCATCCGGCGGATTCGTCCGAATCGAAAGCACGGTCGGATCCGGAACCACCATCTTTTTGTATCTGCCACGTTCATTCAAGACTGCCGAATCGCCGCGTGAACCGATTGACGCGGCGGTGAGCGGCCCCGGCCTGGGCCGTTCGGGGCGGGTGCTCCTGGTGGAGGACGACGACGAAGTCGCGGCGCTCACGCTCGACATGCTGCACCAACTCGGTTACGAGTCGGTGCGGGTCACCGGCGCGGAGGCCGCGCTCGGCGCACTCGCCAACGGCCGAGCGATCGATGTCGTCTTTTCGGACGTGATGATGCCCGGCGCAATGAACGGTATCGCACTCGCGCGCGAGGTTCGGCGACGGCGGCCGGAATTGCCGATACTGCTGACCAGCGGCTACGCGGACTCCGGCCGGCGGGAGGCCGGAGTCCCAAACGTCGAGATGCTGGCCAAACCCTATCGTTTGAACGATCTCGCCGCGGCACTCACGGCCGCCCGCCACGGCCGACCGCCGCGTATCTCAGGTCCCTGACTTATACGCACGGTTCGATTCTTCCCGCGCCTCCGATCCGACGTAGCGGTCAAACTCCTCTTTGTAGCGCTGAGTGAGCTTCGCCTGTTCGGCCGCGGGTGTTTTCTGTTGCAATTCCAGAAACCACGTGCCTTCCTCTTCGTACATATGGTGCGCCACCGCGCCGCGGATATGTTCGAGCTTGTCGGCGTATTCCGCGCTCATAGGATCGAGATTCTCGAGGGCTGCCATCTGTGTCTTCGCCGCCGCCTGCTCCGAATAGGCCGTCCCGGCATGCCCTTTTTCATCGGCGCGCGCCAACGCGGGGTACAACACGGACTCTTCGGCATTCGAGTGGCCGGTCAGCACGATGCCGAGCCGCTTTTGCGCCGCGACGCGCGAGCGAATGTCGCGGGCAGCCTTGACGGCACCGAAGGCGGCCTCCACCTGCATGTGATGATCGAGCACCATCGACAGCCAATCGTTTGCGCCGGCGACTGCCTGCGCCTTCGAGCGAGCCTCCCGACGCGCCTGATCGCTCTCTGTAGGAGTAACTGCCGCAGCAATTATATCGAGCATGGACATGATCTATCTCCTGATGTTGATTTGAAAATATCAACTGCAATCGACCGGGCACAATTTTCACTGATCGGCGACTGCGCGACAGTCGGCATATGCAATGAGCGCCTGTAGGCGTACGCCGTCGGCGGTTTTCCCAACCGCAGCCTGGGTTGACGAGGACGCAATGTCACGAGAATGGCTGCCGCCGACGACACTCACTCCGAGGCCGACGTTCGGCGAATTTCTTACAAGTGCTGATGTCGGCGACCTACAGCACCGCATCGGAAGTTCGTCAATCATCATGCTCAATCCAACACACGGGAGTGCGGCGTCGTGATATCCCTACCGTGGAGACGCTCCACAAATGCATCCGCCATCAACGGCATTGCGCTGCTGAAGGCAAACCACCGCGAAATCGAGCGGTGGATCGAGGCTTTTCAGCTCACCACCTCAACGAGGCGGCAACTCGAAATTGCTTTCCGCATCTGCGAGATGGTGCGCGCCCACATTGAAATTGGTCAGCAAATCTTCTATCCGGCGTTTTTGAAGGCCACCGATGCCGATCACAGGAAATGCCGGGCCGCTGCCGAACTTCGCGCCATGGGCAAGCTAATCGAGGAGATCGAACGAACAAGCCCGAGCGAAGACAGCTATTTCCCGACAACTCACCTGCTCTGCGAAATGTTTCTCCACCACGTCAAGCAGGAGGAGGAAGTCAATGGAATATTCGAGCTGGCCAGAAATGCGCGCATGGATCTAGAGGCCCTTGGCGAGCACATGCGGCGCCGGCACCCGCAACCGCCGGTGGCTGCATGCCTCGGTCGATCGAGAACCATGCGCTGATCGGCCATGCTCCGGCGTGGGCCCCCAGCTGCGCCTCAGCCTCAGCCGACATCGACGGCGAGCACCACCACGTTGCGATTGTTCGGCAGGGTGATGCTCTTGACGGTCTTGGCGGGGTTGAGCGCCAGGGAGTAGCCGTACAGATAATACGGGCTGCTGCTGCTGTCGTAGGCGGCGCCGGTTGCGGTCAGTCGATACGCCATGGCGAGCACCTTGGATTCGCCCGGATAAGTCTGCGGCGAGTGCCAGTCGCTGAGGCTCTGGGAGACGCTGCTGGTGGTGCCGTCGGTGTAGGTGATCACGAAGCTCTGGTTCGCCTGGCTGCCGTTGACCGCGGTGGCCAGCAGGTTGAGCGTGGAGTAGCTGCCGGCGGGCAGCGCCAGGGTGGTGGCGCTGAGCGCATCGATGCCGCCGGCGGCACCGAAGGTGAAGGTGGATCCGGCCCAGGTGACCGTGCTGCCGAGCAGTGCGGCCGCGTAGGCGGCGCCCGCACCGTCCAAACCGCCGCCGGTCACGGCCGCACCGGTGGCGAAGATGCCGCTGACATTGGCGGCACCCGCGAGGCTCACACTGCCGCTGCTGCTGCCGCCCACGCCCTGTGCGGCGATCGTATAGGTGGCGCTGGCCGCGCTGCTGGTGGCGTAGCCCGAGGCCGCCGCGATGGCGCTGATGGTGGTGGTGGTGGTGACCGAGATCGGCGCCTTGTAGGGCGTGCTCGCCAGGGTCGCGGCGGAACCGTTGGTGGTGTAATAAACCGTGGCCCCCGCGGTCGCATCCGACAGCGTCACGGTCTGCGCCGTGGCGTAGGTGCCCGCCGCCGGGCTGAGCGTGGGGCTGGCGGCGGTCGGAGTGGCATTCAGCAGCCCGTATACCGACAGCCCGGTTTGAGTGCCGACATACACCTTGCCGTTGGCAATGATGGGCGTTTCGAATTTCACCGCCGAGCCGGGCGAGTCGCGGTTGTTTGCCGCCTGGCCGCTGTTGTAGAGCAGGTGCCCGAGATTGGTGGCATCGTAGGCATACAGGCCAAGGCAATCGCCTGCCTCGCAAGTCGAATTGCCCGCGCTGCCGTCCAATGCCCAGAGAATGCCGTTGCGGGTGCCGTTGGCGGAGATCGAGGGGGTGGGCGCTGAGAAGGCGAAGATCTGAGCGCTGGCGGACGTCGGGTGGGTCCCCACCGGAACGGCCAGATTCGGGTTGACCGAATAGGCCTGGATGGGATCATTCGCGCCGGTCCAATACAGATTGCCGTTCCAGTAGGCAGGCGCCCCCCAGATGCCGGAGCTCGCGTTTTGAATCTCCTCGACGATCTGCGGATCCGACCCCTTGCAAGCCGGCGAGAGATTCGGGCAGTACTTGCCGAGGTTGGCGGTATTGAGCACGGAGAGGGTGCCCGCCTTGCTTTGCTGGGCGAGCAATTGCAACCCGGAAGCGGACGGCGGCAGCAGCACCAGGCCGCCGGAGCCGAGGTCGGTGTCGGTGGACTCCAGGGTGCTCTGATCGTACACCGTGTAGTAATCCAGCACCGGGAAGGTGCCGCCGGCCGGCGGCCCCAGTTTGACGATGCTGTCGCTCAGGTCGGTGCTGCCGTTCCAGCCGCCGTTGCCGGTGGCGAAGTAGATGTTGCCGGCGCTGTCGGCGGCCGGACCGGCGCCGGACATCCAGATGCCGCCGCAGCCGTTCTTGTCGGCGGTGATCTCGGTGGTGGTGGTGTCGTAGATCGCCTCCTGGGCGAGCGTGCTGGCGCTGTAGGACATGACCCAGCCGTGCCAGGGAATCTTGTCGCAATGCGAGCCCCAGGCGATCACCACATGGCCGTTCTCGAGCAGCAGCGCCGCGCGCTGATTGTGCAGCACCGGATCAAAGGCCACCGTGCTGCCGTTGCCGTCGGCGGTGTTGCCCGGCACCGAGCCCTGGATGAGCACCGGGGCGCCGAATTTCTCGGCACCGCTGGTGACGCCGAGGGCGTGCAGGTACTGCACCACGTTGCCGTTGACCTTGGACTTCGCGACCACGTACAAGGTGCCGCCCACCGGATCGATCACCGGGGTGCTGGTGATGCCGATCTCCGGCTGGATGTCCTCGCAGCCCATCAGATCGCTGGGACTGACCGTGGTGCCGCCCGCGGGAATCAGGCTGACCTTAAAGTACACCGCTCCGTTGTCGGCATCGATGCCGTAGACGCTGTCGTGCTCGGTGGCCACATAGACCACATTATGGATGCCCCCGGCGATCTGAATCTGCGAGAGATACAGCGGTTGGGCGAACACATAACCATCGACCGCCACGGAGAACAGCTTGCCGAACTGGGTGCTGTTGACGTTGGCGGGGGTGAGGATGGCTTCCTGGACGTTCTGGCCGGTGCGCGAGTTGTCGTTGTGGTAGGTGGTGACGTTGACCTGTGCGTGCAGCACACCGGCGGCGCAACAGAGCAGCAGCACCGCGAACGCGCGTTCGTGGCATTGGCTAGCGACGGCTGCTGGCATGCACAGTAGGTGGGGCCGAGATCATGGCAGGAGTGTCCCGCCGCGCTGTCGGCGCGCCACCCGGTGTTAACGGGCGTTCGAGCGTGGGAATAGCGCTCGAACGATTGTAGGAAAGCGCTGGTTCGGACGATTTGCCGGCAGGTCGCCCGCGTCCGACGGCGGATTCCTACGTGATCTGCCGCCGATCTGGTCTGGCGACTGCGGCCGCAGCAGCAGCAAACTTCATGCAGGTCGGCGCCAACCACGGGGGAACTCACATGGTCGAGTTCGATACGCGGGTTCGCAACCCGGTGGTCAATCGGACCGGAATCGTGCCGTCGCCAGGCCAGGGCAATACGGCGATGCGGCACCGCATTCTCGCGGAACTGGGACGCGCGGATCTGTCCATGGCACGACTCGGCGCAGCGCACATCGACGCCTTGGCGATCCTGCACGAGGGCGGTCGCGAGCCGCTGGAAGGGGTCCTGTACGGCGTCTGGGCCGGCGATGATCTGCCGGACAAGCTACATGCCAAACGTGTTGAAGGCTATTGGAGCGTCACCGGCGTCAAGCAATTCTGCAGCGCCGCGCCCCTCGTCTCCGCCGCGCTGGTCACCGTGCACAGCGAACGGGGCCTGTTGCTGTTCGAAGTGCAGCTCAGCACTCGCGGAATCCGCATTGAGCGTGCAAGCGGGGCGAATCCCACGGTGGCCGACCCCCTGGTCAGCCCAGTGTCGTTCGATCGGGTCATGCTGAGCGAGGCCAGCGTGGTGGGTGGTCCCGATTGGTATCGGAACCGGCCCGCTTATTGGCATGGAGCCATCGGAACTGCGGCGTGCTGGGCGGGGGGAGCGAAGTCGCTGGTGGACGCCGCGCGGCAACTGCACCGCAAGAATCCGCAGTCGCAGTTGCAGGCGCACGTGGCGGCGCTCGATGCCAGCGCATGGAATATGACCAGCATACTCGACCGGGCCGGCCGCGAAATCGATGCCGATCCCCACGACCGGCACGGGGGAGCGCGGCGGCGGGCGCTGATGGTGCGGCATCTGATCGAGCAAAACTGCGCGCAAGTGCTGGACCGCTTCGCGCGCACCGCCGGATCGCAGCTTCTGGCCTGCGACGAGCACGTTGTACGCCAACGAACGGCCCTTTCCGCCTTCATCCGACAATGCCACGGCGAATGACATCTCGCGGCCCTGCCGAGCTGACGGTTCCGTCCACCGGGGCCCGCTGGCGCCGGATTCTCCCGTGGGTGGCGCTCAATGGGCGGCACCGGCGCCGGCCCCGGGCGCCGTCACCGTCGCCGCCGAGTGATGGCCGCGAAACAAGCGTCCGTTCTCAGCCAGCAGCACGAACAGCAGACTGGCGATCCCGCAGCCCAGCGCGCCGGCCGCCAGCGGCAACGTCGAGCCGTTGAATTGCCTGCCGATCATCGCGCCGACGACGGCGCCGCCCAAGGTCGATATGAAGCCCTGCAGGGAGGCGCCGATGCCGGCGACCGAACCCACCGGTTCCATCGCCATGGCGCCGAAGTTCGACATCGACAGGCTGAAACAGGCCATGGTCGCAGACTGCAGCAATACGAAGGCCCACAGCGGCTCGATTCCCGATTCCGCCACCAGCACGTGCACTGCACCGATGATGATGAACAGCAGCAGCGCCGAATGTGAGATGCGGCGCATGCCGAGCCGTTCCACCATGCGTGAATTGAGGAATGCGGCGACGCCCATCGAGCCCGCGCACAGCGCGAACATCGTAGGCATCAGCCGGGGCCGGTGGAACACCTCGCTGAAGATTTGCTGGACCATGCCGACGTACGCCAGCAGCGAGCCGAACATCACGCCCATCGCCAGCGTGTAACACAGCGAGATTCGATTGCCGAGCACCAGCCGGATGGCGCCCGCGATGTGCGAGCGGGTCAGTATCAGGCGGTATTCCGGATGCAAGGTCTCGGGCAGCCGCAGCAGCGCCCACAGCCACACCAGGGTTGCGAAGCCGCCGCACACGATGAAGATGTAGCGCCACGGC
>Ga0302156_10002515_pt1 | contig 14909 bp, 8 predicted proteins | sample I_Bog_N3_2_FD_193503 | JGI IMG/M metagenome (GOLD analysis project Ga0302156, IMG submission 193503) | Peat permafrost microbial communities from Stordalen Mire near Abisko, Sweden - I_Bog_N3_2 | ecosystem: Environmental > Terrestrial > Soil > Wetlands > Peat | place: Sweden: Abisko, Stordalen... | reverse complement strand
CCTCTCCATGAGCATTGAGGCAGTCGATCAGTTCCAGGTCCTCACCAGCACGCCGCCCGCAGAGTATATGGGCGCCGGCGCTGAGAACTTCACCATGAAGTCGGGCGGCTTAAAGTATCACGGTCAGATCTCCGATTTCGTCCGCAACACCGTCTTTGACAATTGGTCTTTTACATCCAAGGCAGCCACCGTCGTCACCGCGACCGGCGCACTTGCGCAGGCTCCCAAGCCCATCGAGCACCAGAATGAGCTGTCCGCCAGCTTCGGCGGCACCATGCCGTTTACCCGCAAGAAGCTCTTCTTCTTTGTCGCCTACGATAAATATCACTATCGCAGCCAGGCGACGCCGGCCCTCTATAACGTCCCCACCCCGGCTATGCTTACCGGCGACTTTACCGAGTTGAACGGGAATGTGGGTACGGGCGGCCAGACGGGCACCGGTTCCACCAACCCCGCGATCCTTTACGATCCCACCTCAAACAGTTGCAACGGAGCCGGAACCGTCTGCACCCGTCAGCCGTTCCAGGGCACCAAGGGCGGCGTGGCCACCAACAACGTCATCCCTCCGGGCATGCTCTCGCCCCAAGCCAAAGCCATGGCGGCCTTTGTTCCTAAACCGAGCAATACCACGTCGCTCTACAACAACTATCTGGGCTCGCAGCCTTCCGGCTATGACGACAGGCTGTACGACTGGCGTGCGGATTACGATCTGAATTCCAAGCAGCGCATTTCCATGGTCGGTGTCAACGGCGCGCGCATCTATCTGCAAAACTTCAGCAACAATCTGCCGCTCCCTTATGTCTCGGGCACATACGCCAAAATCTATCCCCAGAGCTACATCGTGGAGCACGTCTTCACCATCACCCCCAACCTCGTGAACCAGCTCAAGTACAGCTTCACTCGCTTCATCCAACCGCAGATCAACGCCACTGACGGTGTGGCGGCCTACAAGCCCTCGGCTTTCAACATCACCAACACGCCTGCGGGACAGGGCAGCACGGAGTTCCCAGGTGCTACCTTCGGGACCACCGCCGCCTATGGCACGCAATACACCGGCTGGACCTCCAATGGCTCCGCCACCTCCACGCAGCAGGTCAACCCCAATACCTACGCGATCCTCGATAACGTGGAGTGGGTCAAGGGCAAGCACTCGATGACCTTTGGCATCTCCTACCTCTTTGAGGAGATCAACAGCGCTGCCCCCATCGGCTTCTCCACAGAGCTGTATCTGAACTACAACGCCTACTCAACAGCCAACTTCGCGGCCGCCTCAAACGCTCTCAGCACAGGCACTGCTTCGACGCCCTCAGGGTTTTCGTTTGCCAGCTACATGCTGGGCGCAGTCGGCGGATCGGCGTCGGCCGAGAACACCGCGCCTTCCTTCGGACTCTATCCGCTGAGCGAAACCGGCGGACGCTATCACCCCATCGCTCCCTACTTCAGCGATAGCTACAAACTCACGCCGAAGCTGACCCTGGAGTTGGGCCTACGCTGGGACTATCTGCCTCCCTTCCACGAGGTCAAGGACCGGTGGACATTCCTCAATCCCAATCTCACCAACCCCCTCACCGGCACCTCCGGCATGCTCCAATTCGCCGGCAACTACGGCGGAACGGGTGTGAGTTGCGGATGCAGAACGCCAGTTGCGACTTATTGGAAGAACTACGGCCCGCGTGTCGGCTTCGCCTATGAGGTGATGCCAAAGACCGTCATCCGCTCCGGCTTTGCGATCGTTTTCTCGCAGGCGGGCGGCGTCGGCGGACGCGGCGGCAATGCCACGGGCACCGGACAAACCGGCTTCAATATGAACGCCACCGGACCCACCGAACAGGGCAGCGGCGTCACGGCCGGTCCCTCTTACTGGCTCAATAACTCTGCCAGTTTTCCAGCCGGTCTGCAGAACACAGGCATCTTCGGCAGTGGTGGCGTTGGCTACACCTACCCTTCTGCACCCACTCCCAACGTCGCGGCGCAGGAACTCAACACCGGATTTTACGTGAACTCGAGCACAGGCAAGATGGTCAGCGCCAGTAGCGTCTCCTATGCCGATCCTTACTACTCAGGCCGCGCTCCGCAGATCATCCTCTGGAACTTTGGCCTCGAGCGCAGCATTACCCCCGACCTCACTCTTGGCATTAACTATGCCGGCAACGAGAGCCACTTCATCGTCAACTCCGGAACCACGGGCGCCAATGCGCGTGGCAAATGGACCAATCAGCTCAATCCCACCTACCTGGCCGTGCTCGGAAGTGTAAAGAATTCAGCCGGAACCAAGCCCATCTTGAATGACGCGGCTACCCCGGCCAATGCGGCCATCGTCGCATCCTACTTCCCGAACGCGCCTACACCGGCCTTCTTTACTGCCGCCGGCAGCATCAACTCTGCGGCTACCGTTTCCCAGATGCTCACCGCTTTCCCACAGTACTCCGGGGTCAATGACACCTATGGAAACGTGGGCAACTTCACCTATCACGCCCTGGAGATCGTCCTCAATCAGCGCATGCACAACGGCCTCACCTTCAACGTTAACTACACCTACTCCAAGAACCTGGGCGACGACGGCACCTACCGCAGCGGCTTCGACCTTCCTGCCAATGCCATCTCCAACGGCACAAAGGCCTATAAGGCCGACAGAATCGATCGCTCATGGACCGCCGTCTCCGTCCCTCACATCGTCCACGCTTACGGCGTTTATCAGCTGCCTTTCGGCAAGGGTCACCTCGGCGGCGACAACATGGCCGTGCGCTGGCTCGCCGGCGGTTGGCAGTTCTCGGGCATCTACTCCTTCGCCTCAGGCGTTCCGCTCGCCGTCACCTGGTCCGGTTCCACGGGGACCACTTTGCCCGGCCAGGGCCAAGCCATGCCCGACATGAACCCGGCGTTCCTGGCTCCGAGCATCCGTCAGAACGGAAAGTGGGGCAGCGGACCCAATGGCTACAACACCTGCAACCTGGGCATTAACGCACTCGGGCAGTCGGGCTGTAATAAGATCCAATACCTCACTCCAAATGGCTTCTCCACCCCGCAGAACATCTCCACGGTCAGCGGTCAACCTCAGTACTTGATCGGCAACGCGCCTCGTACGCTTCCCTATCAAGTGCGCAACCCCTACACCTGGGATGTGGATGCTCGCCTCAGCCGCAGCTTCCCCTTGGTCAAGGAAGGCTGGAGCTTCGTCTTCGAGGCCGACTGCATCAACGTCTGGAACCACGTCACCTTTAGCAACCCAACCGCCGCATGGTCCTCCGGGTCGGCCACCTTTGGCACAATCACCGGCGTGAGCAGCTCACCGGGCCCACGCGATTGGCAGTTCGGCGGCCACCTCAACTTCTAGAACGCCAACGTCCCATCCTTTCGGCAGCTTCATCGCTGAAAGGGTGGGACGCTACAAACATCGCTTCCCGCTCTCAACCCTCCACGATCAGTGGCAATGCTGCGCGTCACGCAGCACGAACTACGAGCCACGAATTGCAAGCCAAAGGTTGAGCGCTAGCGCAATGTGCGCGCAAAAGCATCGGCCTCGGCGTTTAACTCTCCTGGCGTGGAGGCATGCGTGTAGAACACGATGCGATAACGGAAGGTCGCCGACTGGCCCTTCTCGAGCGTGTAGTTCAGCTGCGGTTGCTTGGCATCGAACGCGTGCCGGCCCAGCGGATTTGCGGCAAAAAGCCCGTAGCCGCGCGCGTGCCAGTACGTCGGAAAACCAACATTTCCTGGATGATCGAAGATCGCAATGGTCGCGACGTGCCCGTCGCCGTCGTGTCCAGTCAGCGAACACCAGCGGCCGCGCGTTGACCACGCAGCTTCGCCCTTGATGCCTTCGCTGGTCAGGTATTCGCCGGTTGGCGGCGCTACGCCAGGAACATTTGCCTGAGCCGCAACTGTCGTCGCCACGCCGTTCGCGTCGGTGAAGGTTCCACCTTTCTCCTCCGGCGATTCCAACCAGCGAGCGACGCGCAAGCCCAGCAATCCATCCTTGTCGTCATTGAAAACCACATGATCGAGCGCGGTGAGCGTCACCGTTACGTCGATGCTGCGTGCAGCACCTTCGCGCGCAAACACATAGTGCGAAGTTTCGGCGAGGATCGCGTGATTCTGCCCGTCGATCCAGGTAGAGTTGCTCACCAGCTCGCCGCGATTCGCGCCGCTCTTTGTGGAAACGATTTTGTCGAGCACGATCGTTCCCATCTTCGCCGCGCGCGCCGCGGGAATGGCCGTCGAGTTGTTCCAGAAGTCGAAGCCATTCACGTTGCTGTAGTTGAACCAGAGCCCATCGTGATGCGGATGATCGGTGCGCTCGCCGGCGCGCGGCGCGAGCGGCCAGCCGCGCGTCACGGTCACGCCGTCTGCATCCACAATCGGGAACAGCACAGGCTTCTTCAGCGTTGTTGGCCAGATGTACGACGTGAACGGCTTGCCGTCGATGGTGACATCTACGCGCCGATTCGCCGCGTCGGGCGTGACTGCGACGCCTTTCGATGCCGCAAACGCGCTCGCCGTACAAAGCAATCCAGCCGACAGAAGCAAAGGCATGGTGCGTCTACGCATACACCTTTCCTCCCGCCATCACCTGCTGCGTCTTCTCATCGAAGGTCACCTTCATGCCTGTCTGGATCGCGGCGACGTTCATGCATAGCGCGATGGAGTGGCTGTAACCAGCTTCGATCGGCGCATTGGGCGTCTTGCGCGAGCGCACGCACTCCATCCAGTTGCGCATATTGGCCGCGGTCTGCGGATCTCCGTGCGTATCGGCGTCGGTGTTCACCGCGGCGGACTTGTCGCCGAGCGCCATGCTCGGCAGCAGGTTGGGCTGCATGTGCATCTCGTCAGCGAACCGTTTCGTCAGCCCGCCTGTGGGCGTCACCGTCTGCTTGTCCATGTCGATCATGCCGCCATTCGAGTAGTAGAGCTCCTTCACTCCGCCCGCCGAATTTGTAAAGCGTGAGCTGTACTGCACCTGGAAGCCCTTCGTGAGATCGTCGAGCGGACCGTAGTCGAAAACCGCCGTCATCGTATCCCAGTTGGTGCGGCCGTCCTTCCACAAATAAATGCCGCCGTTGGCCACGCACGAGCGCGGATGCGGCAGGCCCGTGAACCAGTGCACGGTGTCGATCTGGTGCACCAGCCACTGATCGGGAATGCCCGAAGAGAACGGCCAGAACAGCCGGAACTCAAGATACTTCCTCGCGTCGAATGCGCCCATGTTCCTGCCCAGCGAATAGCGCTTCCAGTCCGTGTCTTCTTCCTTGAGCAGCGGCACCACATCGGGACGGCGCCAGCGGCCGGGCTGGTTCACGTTCCACGTCATCTCCACCATCACGATGTCGCCAAACTGGCCCGACTTGATGTACTCGGCAGCCTTCAAATATGCGGGTGTGGACCGGCGCTGCGTTCCCACCTGCACAATTTTCCCGCTCTTCTTCACTGCGGCCAAAATGCGGCGCGCATCGGCCATGGTATGCGCGGTGGGCTTTTCCACGTAGGCGTCGCGGCCCGCTTCCACGGCTTCCGTGCCGTGGTAAGCGTGCTGGAAATCGGCAGTGGCAATGATGACGGCGTCCACGTCCTTGCGCGCATACAACTCGTCGTTATTGCGCACCTGATCGGGGCGATTTCCGCAGAGCTTCTCGATAAAATCGACGCCCTGCTCGCGGCGCATCTTCCAGATGTCCGAGACCGCGACGATCTGGAAGTTCATGTCTTTGGCGTTTGCCTGGAAGGCGGGCAAATCGCCGCCCTTCATGCGGTCGCCGCAACCCACAATGCCCACACGCACGCGGTCGTTCGCGCCCATAATCTGCGCATAGCTTTTCGCGTTGAACGCGACGGCGGTTGCGGCCAGTGCTGCGCTGCCGGCTTTCAGAAAATCTCTGCGATTGTTTTCGATCGTTGCCATGATGCTGATCTCCTCCCGGGGTCAGTTGCCGGGTCCGTTCAGATGACGTGCGTTGGATACGAAAGCGTCCGTATTCCGGCGTCGTGGCGTTTTCCCTGCGCGGGTTTGCCCTGCGCCACCGGAAGGATCATGGTCAGACCACGACGCGCCAAACGTCAAGCATTGAATTGCAGGTTTCGGGTTATGAGACGGGGGGTCTTGAACTAGGACTAATTTAGTCGTAGATTGAATAAGGACTAAATCAGTCGGATATAGACTCTGGGGCGGGGAGCTTGCCTTTAAGCTCTCGAAAGAGTGATTTAAATCACATAAGAAGCCGGACTGATTTGGTCGTATATAGGCACTGCCTGCGGCAATGGGCCCTGTATGGGGGATTGCGGCGCGGAATGCAGGCAGCCGCCGCAATCCCCGAATTTCCCGGAGGCAATGGTTTTGAAGGGCCGAATTGGTTTCATTTTCATTCTATGTTTCGCGATCTTCCCGCTTGGGCTGCGGGCGCAGGCGGCGGCTGGCTTTCGCGTCGCCGGTGTGGTGCACGACGCAACCGGCGGCGTCATTCCCGGCGCCGTGGTCACGCTGCGCCAATCCAACCCAACCAACGCCGCACCGCTCACTCAGCAAACCGATGGGCAGGGCAGCTTTCAGTTCATCGTTCCCGCCGCAAACACCTACGAGGTCGAGGTGCGAGTGGCGGATTTTACGATTTACCGTGGCAAGGCAACGGTGAGCGCCGATGCGCCCAGCGCCAATCTGGACGTGACGCTGGTAGTGAACGGCAGTGCGGAAACCGTGGAGGTGACGGCAGATTCTTTGGCGGCTGAGACCACGAGCACGCAATTGGGAGAGACGCTGGAGTCTAAAAAAATGGAGGCCGTACCGCTGAACGGCCGCAGCTTTACCGACCTGATGGCGGTGCAGCCGGGAATCGTGCCGGTGAACACGGCGCAGCCTGGCGCGGTGATCATGACCGGTGTGGCCACTACTCCGCCGTCGGGCGACGCGAATCCGGGAAATCTCTCGATCAGCGGGCAGCGCGAGGACTCGAACGGCTTTCGCGTGAACGGCGCGGATGTGGAAGAGGACGTGAACATGGGCACGTCTATTGTGCCCAACCTTGATGCCATCGATAGTTTTCGCGTGCTGACCTCGAATTTCGACGCGGAGTACGGCAACTCCAGCGGCGGCCAGGTGCTGGTGACGACGAAGGCCGGCACGGACAAATGGCATGGCAGCGCCTTTGAGTTTCTGCGCAGCAGCGCACTCGACGCACGCAACTACTTCTCTTCGGATCGCGCGGCTTACAGGCAGAATCAGTACGGCGGAACCCTCGGCGGCCCGACATTTTGGAAGAGCTTGCGCTGGTTCGGCGATTACCAGGGGACGCGCCTGACCGAAGGCATCGACACGGGCCAGATCTCTGTACCGTCCCTGGCTGAGCGCGGCGGCGACTTCAGCCAGGTTCCGCTCACGGGCAGCGTCAACGGCAATGCGTGGGCGGCGAAACTATCTTCGGTGCTGGGGCAGACAGTAACGCCCGGCGAGCCCTATGCGCAGGTCTTTCCCACGGAGAAGATTCCGCAGAGCATTTGGTCGGCTCCGGCTAAAATCCTACTTGCCTCGATTCCGCAACCCAACACAGGCGCGGCGGTGTTTGACACTGCGACTGCGGCTGAATCCCTTGGCGACAACAAGGGAGGGTTGCGCGCAGACTGGACTCATGGCCGCAGCGCGCTCACCGGCTACTACTTCCTCGACAACTATTCGCTCGACAATCCCTACCCCACCGGAACGGGCGGCGCGAATGTGCCGGGCTTCGATGCAACCTCGAACGGGAGCGCGCAACTTGTGAGCCTGGAGCACACCATGACTTTTGGCGCTGCGATGCTCAACGAGGCGCACCTGAGCTATATGCGCAACGCGAATTCCGTGGGCCAGCCGCGCGGCGGTGTGGGGCCAACGCTTGCCGCGCAGGGATTCACGAACATCGTGCCCCTCAAGCCCTCCACCGAAGGCATTGAGAATCTCGCCTTCAACGACTTCACCATCGGCGTAGACACCACCGCCCTGGTGCAGACCGAGAATATCTATGAAGGCATGGATGCCTTCTCGCGCATCGTCGGCAAGCACGGACTGAAATTCGGCGGCGAGATTCACAAGGACCAGATCAACACCCACCCCGACGTAGTCTTCAACGGCAGCTTCAGCTTCAACGGCTCCGAGACCGGCGTCGACTTCGCCGATTTTTTGCTGGGCGTAGCGTCGAGCTACACGCAGGGCCAGGCGGAGAACTTTTACAATCGCAATCTCTACATGGCGGCCTTTGCGCAGGACAGTTGGAAGGCGACCGACCGGCTCACGGTCAACTACGGCGTGCGTTGGGATCGCATCCGGCCCTGGCTCGAAAAAAACAACCAGCTGCAAACACTGGTTATGGGTGAGCAGTCGCAGGTATTTCCCGGCGCGCCGCAGGGGTTGGTGTTTCCCGGCGATCCCGGCGTTCCCGATTCGTTGGCTCCGCCGCGCAACAACTTTTCGCCACGCGCCGGCATTGCGTATTCGCCTTCGTTCACTGATGGCGGGCCTCTGGGCAGGATCTTCGGCGCTGCCGGCACCACCAGCATCCGCCTCGGTTATGGAATGTATTACACGGCCTATGAGGGCCTGTCGGCGGGCATCATGAGCGCCAATCCGCCCTACGGATACACCTACACGTCGGCTGCGCCGCCGCTGTTCGCGTCGCCATTTACCGTTGCTGCCACGGGCGCGAATGCCGGGCAGCGCTTCCCCTTGCAGCACGTAGCTGACGGAGCCAGCCGCGCAAATCCAAATTCCACCGTCAACTGGAGCCAGTTTGAGCCGCTGGTCGGCATTCCGGCCGTCGATCCCAACGACGTGACGCCGTATGCGCAGCACTGGATGGCAAGCGTGGAGCGCCAGTTGGGCGCGAGCACACTGGCCACGGTCAGCTACGTAGGCACTTCTTCCCATCATTTATTGGTGCTTGAGGAGGCTAACCCCGCCAATCCTGCATTGTGCCTGAGCCTGGGGCCGGCGTGCGGGCCGTTCAACGAGCAGGCCGCCCGCAACACTTTCGGCCCCGCGTTCGGCAGCGTGGAACTGCAACGGACCATCGCCAACGCAAACTACAGCGCATTCGAGGCCACGCTCAACCATCGCTCGCACGGGTTGGATTTGCTGGCCAGCTACACTTACGCGAAATCGCTCGATCAATCAGCGGGACTTCCCGAGCCAGTCAATCCGATCGATCCGTCACTCAGCCGCGGACTTTCCGCGTTCGATCTGAGGCACAATTTCGTGACTTCGTTCCACTACGAAGTTCCGAAACTTAAGAGCGCGGATCATCTGCTCCAACAAATCGAGGACGGATGGGCTGTGGCCGGCATCGCGCGCTTTACCACCGGTCTACCGGTTACGCTGCTCAACAATAACGACACATCGCTCCTGGGCACCATTCCCAACGGCATCAACAACAACGGCGTGGACACGCCGCAGTGGAGCGGGAATTCGCTCAACATCAATACCAATCCGCGCAACGGAGCCGCAGTCTTTGACGCCGGCCAGTTCAGTCTTCCCGCGCTCGGCACCATGGGCAACGCGCGCCGGCGGTTCTTCTCAGGCCCCGGCATGGAGAATCTCGATGCCACTGTCTCGCGCGAGTTTTCGCTGCGCGAGGGCCGCTCGTTCGAGTTCCGCGCCGAGGGCTTCAATGTATGCAATCACGCGCAATTCTTCGGGCCTGCAACGGTGGAAGGCAACATCTCCAGCGGAACCTTTGGCCAGGCGGTGAGCGCCATGCCGCCGCGCTTGATGCAGGTCGCGATGCGGGTGCGGTTCTAGGTCATCGCGGAGGACGACTGGCTGCTGCAAATGTCAGGCGGAATTGCGCGGCGATTGCGCGTCCCTCAAAATCGATTTATCTTGATCTGGCTCAGGAAATCGCGAGGAACTTGTGATGAAAACCAGGCTGCTTCTTCCCGCTCTCGTTGTTGCTGCCGCATTGTCCGCCGCCGCGGCGCAAATCGTGCCGCCACGGCCCAAGATCACCGGCTTTTCGCACATCGCCGTCTACACCTCCGATCCCGCGGCCACCGAGCACTATTACACGGCGGTGGTCGGCGCGGTGAAACTGTCAGATCCGGAGAATCCCCAGGGCGTGCGCTATGCTCTCAGCACAACGCAGTTCATTGAAGTGCTGCCGCTTCCGGCGGGCTCAGGCGTGAATCGTCTCGACCACATTGCCTGGGTTACCGAGAACGCCGAGGGCATGCGGAAATATCTCGCGGCTAAACGCTGGAAGGTGCCCGCGCATGTGCAACACGGCGCTGGCGGCAGCACATGGTTCGAGGTGCGTGACCCTGAGGGCAACAAGGTGCAGTTCGTTGAGGCGCCGGTAAGAAAATTAGGGTTCGTGCTCGGCGCGTTTGCGCCCCATGCCATCGGCCACCACATTATCCACGTGGGTTACATGGTCCACGACCGCGCCCTTGAGGACACGTTCTACCGCGATCTGCTCGGCTTCAGGCCCTACTGGTGGGGCGGACGAGGCGGCAAGGTGGAGTGGATCGCGCAGCAGTGCCCCGACGGCCACGACTGGATGGAGTACATGGTGACGCGCGGGGCGACGGGTGCGGGAACGGGCGGCATCCCCGCCGACATGACGCAGCGCGAATTGGGCGTGATGGACCATTTTTCCATCGGAGTTGTCTCCGTGCCCGACGCGTTTCAGGCGCTCGTAGCAGCCAACCGCCTCGATGCCGCTCCAGGGAGCCGTCACGACGCCGCCCCGAAGATCGGCCTCGACGGCAAATATCAGCTCAACCTGTACGATCCCGACGGCATCCGGACGGAAGTCATGAACTTTCACGCCACGGAGAAGCCCTGCTGTTCGCCGTTCACGGCAGAAGATCCGTCAGAGTAGCCCCGTCAGACCAGCCCCGTGGGTGTGAGGGTCGCTTCCACGCGGCGCTTAAGTTATACTGGATAAGGCCCAAAAGGGCAGGGAAGTCTCTGTCTATCGCAGGCTCAGATCCAAGACGAGAAGAAAAATGCCTAAGTTGAAGACCCATACGGGCGCGGCCAAGCGCTTCAGCAAGACTGGCACCGGCAAAATCAAGCGGGGCCAGACGAAGACGCGGCACATCCTTACTTCGAAATCGCCAAAAGTGAAACGCAAGCTGGGCCGGACCCTGCTGGTTTCAGATGGCGACTACAAGAAGGTAGCGCGCATGATTCCTTACGCTTGATCACTGCGTGGGGCAGCCCTTTGGATTAGGGCTGTGCCACTGCTCAAGGGCTGCTGTGCGCAGCAACCCCCGCCGATTGCGGAATGCGTTCGCAGAGGCGAGAGATCAGGCTTGAAATAGCGAGTGAAGAGGTTCACCGGCCTCACGTATACGTGACGGCTTCCTACCTCCAGCCGCAACACAGAAACGCAAAAAGGAGAAACAACATGCCCCGCGTAAAACGTGGCACCAAGCGGAGTGACCGCCGCAAGAAGATTCTGAAACGAGCCAGCGGTTATTTCCTCACGAAATCGAAACTGTACCAGGCGGCCCAGGAGGCCGTGGAGCGCGGCCTCAAGTTCGCTTACATGGGCCGGCGCTTGAAGAAGCGCGAGTACCGTTCGCTGTGGATCGTGCGCATCGCCGCCGCCTGCAAGCTGAACGGCACCAGCTACTCGCAGTTCATCAACGGATTGAAGAAGGCCGGCATCGAGCTCGACCGCAAGGTTCTGGCGGACATTGCCGTCAAGGATGCGGAGGGCTTTACCAAGCTCGTGGAACTGGCCAAAGCGGCAAAGGCCAAGGCAGACAAAGCCAAGGCAAATGAGGCTAAGGCCGCGTAACTCAAGATATGACTGGCGGAAAAAACGGCCCGGAGTTCGAAAGGACTCCGGGCCGTTGTGCGTTTGAACGATATGCTACTCGCTCAAGAATCCCTGCACGGTTTTTTGCCACATCTCCGGCTGATCCACAAAATTCATGTGGCCCGCGTTGGGAAGGATCGCGAGCTTCGAGCCGGCGATCTTCTCGTGCATTTCTTTGCTCAGGCTGGGGTCACACTCGTCGTGGTCGCCCACCACGATCAGCGTGGGCACGTGGATCGTGTGCAGCCGGTCCACATACTCCACCGATTTCAGATTGCCGTCGATGACAAACTCGCCGTCAGAGCCCCACATCTCGCGATAAAGATCCCAGTTGGTTGGCGCGTTGCCTGTGGCCGGATCGTACGCGGGATCGGGCCGCGCGCCATAGAGAAACCGGAAATATCCGTCGCCCCAGGCCAGGGTCTCGTACTCGGCCGGGTAGCGTCCGTGCTCCCAGATCGCGCCCTTGCCGAAGAGGCCGGCGGCTTCCAGCTCATTCAGGCGCGCCAGTTTGTCGGCCGGCATCTGCGCTTTTTCGCGGGCCAGCACGGCGTTCATTTCGCGCGTCGAGGCGAAGGTGCTGTTCAGGATCAGGTGGCTCAAATGCTCCTGATACTTGAGAGCATAAGCCTGCGCCAGCACGCCGCCGCAACTGTGCCCGAGCAGCGAGATTTTGCCCAGGCCGAGGGCGACACGCACGGCTTCAATGTCCTCGACGTCGCCCTCGACGGTGTACTGGCTTGGGTCCTGCAAACGCTCGGAACGGCCGGAGCCGCGCTCATCGATAAAGATGAGGCGATGCGTGCGCGCCAGGGGCAGCAGCCAAGGCAGAAAATAGGTGTGGTCCGCGCCGGGACCGCCATGCAGCACCACCAGCGGCGGCCCTTTGCCGAATTCCACGTAGTAGATGAGCACGCCGTGGGCGTCGACAAAGCCATCTTGCAGCGCGTAGACGGCCGAGGCGGCCTGAGTAGGCGCGGCTTGAGCAGAAAGTGGCGCGGCGCACAGAATCAAGGCGCAGAGAGCGAGACAGGCGGCAGCAATGCTTTTCATGGTCACCATGCTACGGCAAAGTGCGCAGTTTTCCGCAGGGAATTTGCGGTAAGCGGTTTTGGGGCGCGCCAGGGCGCGCGGCTGCTGCATGCAATGCTTTATCCTGAACATTCGGCATGACGAACGAGAATATTCCAAATCTGACGGGATTTGACGAGGCCGCGCTCGACGAGGCGTTTGCCTCGCTCGAGGCGCAGGCCCGTGCAAGCGCCGCGGCGCTCGACGCAGAAGCGTTCCGGCTCCAGTGGCTGGGCCGCAAGCAGGGCCTGCTCAACGAAGTCTCGGACCGGTGGCTAAAAGCCGCGCCCGGGCCAGCGAAGAAGGCCGTGGGCCAGCGCTTTAAGGCTCTCAAGGAACTTGTAGAGGCTTTGCTCGAGGGCGCGGGTCCGACCGATGCCGCGGCCGATGCCGCACTCAAGGCCGAGGCCATCGACATCACGCTGCCGGGCACGCGCCGCCTCACCGGCGCGGAGCATCCCATTACGCGCACGTTGAACGAAATTGTCTCGGTCTTCGCGGCGCTCGGTTACTCGGTGGGTGTGGGGCCCGAAGTTGAAACCGACTACTACAACTTCGAGTGCATGAATTTTCCACCCGGCCATCCGGCGCGCGACACGCAAGACACTCTGGTGGTTGCCGCGCAGGAGCGCAGGCCGCTGCGCGACCGCCTGCTGCTGCGCACCCACACTTCGCCGGTGCAGATGCGCACCATGGAGCAGCAGCCGCCGCCGGTGCGCATCGTCATCCCCGGCAAAGTGCACCGCAACGACGCGGCCGACGCCACGCACTCGCCCATCTTCCATCAAGTCGAAGGCCTCTGCGTCGACACCAACATCACCTTCAGCGATTTGAAGGGCACGCTTGACCACGCCATGAAGGCGCTGTTCGGATCGGCCGTCAAGACGCGCTTCTTCCCCTCGTTCTTTCCGTTTACAGAGCCGTCAGCCGACGTGCAGATCAGTTGCATATTTTGTGGCGGCAAAGGCTGCCGCAAGTGCAAGCAGTCGGGATGGATTGAGCTGCTGGGTTGCGGCATGGTCGATCCCGCGGTCTTCGCCTTCGCCCAGGAAAAGCAGCCGGCATACGACCCGAAAAAAATCTCCGGCTTCGCCTTTGGCATGGGCGTGGAGCGCATCGCCATGATGAAGTACGGCATCAGCGAGATCGGCAGTTTCTTCGCGGGAGACATGCGGTTTTTGGGGCAGTTCGCATGAAGATACTGACCAAATGGCTTCGCAGTTACTTGCCCGGACTCTCCGTCGACGACGCGCAGCTCGCCGAGGACCTGACTCTGCGGGGCATCGCCGTCGAGGGCATCTACGATCTCGGCCCCGACAACGGCTCGCTATACGAGATGGACATCACCACCAACCGCGTGGACGCCATGAACCACTATGGCATCGCGCGCGAGGCGGCGGCGATTTACGGTCTCGCATTGCCAGGATTGTCGTTTCCTCTTCCAGAAGCCCGCCCATGCGGCCAGCCGTTTTCCGTGAAGATCGAAGCTGAAGACGCCTGCGGCCGATTCACGGCGCGCGTTTTGCGCGACATCACCATCGGCGAATCGCGCGACTGGTTCGCGGGCGCTGAAGTGTCGACGTACTTCGCGCTTCTCGAGCAGAAGAAAATCTCGAACGCGGTAGATGCCACCAACTTCGCATGGCTGGCAATGGGCCAGCCCACACACGTCTTCGATCTCGACAAGCTCGAGGGCGGGATCATCGTCCGCCGCGCGCGCAAGGGCGAGCGGCTGAAGACGCTGGACGGCGTGGAGCGCATTCTCGATGCCGACGATCTCATCATCGCCGATCACAGAAAAGCGTTGGGTCTGGCCGGCGTAATGGGCGGCTGGGACACGATGATCACGGCGGACACCAAGAATGTCCTCGTCGAGGCGGCGTGGTTCGATCCCATGACGGTGCGGCAAACCGCAAGGCGTCACGGCCTGCACACCGACGCCAGCCATCGCTTTGAGCGGGGCGCGGACTTTAACGCGGCGCCGGTTGCGTCGGCCATCGTTAGCGCGATTCTGCTTGCAAACGGTGGATCGATCGAGGGCGAGCTGGTGGATGC
>Ga0302156_10002514_pt1 | contig 14913 bp, 10 predicted proteins | sample I_Bog_N3_2_FD_193503 | JGI IMG/M metagenome (GOLD analysis project Ga0302156, IMG submission 193503) | Peat permafrost microbial communities from Stordalen Mire near Abisko, Sweden - I_Bog_N3_2 | ecosystem: Environmental > Terrestrial > Soil > Wetlands > Peat | place: Sweden: Abisko, Stordalen... | reverse complement strand
GCAGAAGAACGGCAAGATCGTCTACACGCTGCAGCCGCTGGCCGGCACCGCGCAGGTGGGCGATGTGCTGGCCGTACACGAGGCGATCAGCGGCTCGCCCATGCGCTATCTGCTGCTGGAGGACCCGATCCCGGCGGGAACGGAATTTGTAACCAGCGAAGATAGTTATCCGCTGGATGCTCGGCCCGGCGGCTGGTACGACTGGTTCACGCGGCGCGAGTATCACGACGACCATGCGGCATTCTTTGCCACCGACTTTACCGGACGGCAGGAGATCTTCTACATGGTCCGGGTGGTGAATCCCGGCACGTTCCAGATCAGCCCGGCGCGCGTGCAGCCGATGTATCAGCCGGGCGTGCAGGCCACCAGCGATGCGCTGCAGTTGCAGGTGCCCGCGCCGGCGGCGCAAGGGGGTGGGCAATGACGACGCTGCGCAGAGCGGTTCGGCGGATGAGCGTGCGTGTTGTGGTGGAGCAGGCGGGCCTGGCGCTGGTGGTGTTTCTGCTGGGCGCGCTGTGGCTGCACATGCCGGACGCCAGCGCGCTGGACGTGATCGGCTCGTCCCTGCTGGGGTTGATCGTAGTGGCCGTGGCGGGCGGCGGAGAGACGGCGATTGTGCTGCGCCTGACCGGGCGTGAGCGCACGCGCGGGCTGCTGCTGCGCGGCGCGCTGTGGATGCTGCTGGGCGCTGCACTGTGGCTGGCGTGGGGCGCGCTGCTGGCACGCGCGCATGGCAGCTACAACCAGAACGACGTGCAGTGGGCGGGCTATCTGAACTCGCGCGTGCCGCACGCCTTGCGCAACATCTTCTCCTACGCGCACATTCTGCTCTGGATTCAGTGGCTCGGCATGGCGGTGGCGTGGGCGGGCACCGGAGCGATTGCCATTCCTGTGTTCGCCATGATGGCAAGCCAGCGGCCACTGCGTGCGATGCTGCGGGCGCTGCGCTCGGTTACGTACTGGATCACCGTGGTGGTGGTCACCATCGAGGCAAACATCTGCACCGGAGCGCTGATGGGATGGACGCCGGGCCACGGCCTGCGGGTGGAGACTTTGAGCCTGCTGCTGCGGCTGGGCGCGGCGGCCATTCTGGACGCGCTGGTCGCATGCCTGCTGCTGGCGATCCTTGCAGAGTGTGCGGAGTGCGTGGTGCGCAGCGACGCGGCTCAGGCGACACGAGTGTCCTCTCTCTGAGCCAACTACATACTTCATCTTGAAAGTCTGGCCGGAGAGCAACCCTCTCCGGCCATTCTCATTCTTGCTGCGGGGCGGAGCGCGATGCGAACCTACTCACGCCCGGAACTGACTCGTAAGATGAAGGGATGGATCTGGATGTGCAGGATCGGGTGGTGGTGGTGCTGGTGCGGGCGCGCAACCCCGGCAACATTGGAGCCGTGGCGCGCGCCATGCACGACTTCGGCTTCCGCCGGCTGCGCGTGGTGAACGAGTTTCCCGTGCCGTTTGAGGCGGCGAAGTCCGCAGTGGATGCGTCCGCAGTGCTGGCGGAGGCAGAGGAGTTTGCCTGCGTGGCGGAGGCGGTGGGCGACTGCACGCTGGTGGTGGGGACCACCGCCGTCGGCGAGCGCGATCTGCAACATGAATTGAAGCTGCTGGCAGAGGCCGCGCCCTTGCTGCGCGCAGAGCTGCAGCCGGACCCCGCCCATGACGGTAAGGAACATTGCGACAGCGGCAGGCGCGTGGCGCTGCTCTTCGGGTCAGAAAAGACGGGGCTCAGCAACGACGAGCTGAGCCACTGCGACTGGCTGCTGACGATTCCGATGCAGCAGCACGACGGCGTGCGCCATCCGTCCATGAACCTGGGGCAGGCCGTAGCGGTATGCCTGTATGAGCTGGTGCGGGCGCCGCAGAGTCCGCAGGATCCGCAGGCATACAGCAACGAAGCGGCGGCGGAACCCATACTCAATCCGGCGACGGCGGCAAACCTGGAACGCGTGACCGCTCTGCTGAACGAAGTGATGGCGCAGACCGGGTACACGCGGCGGCATGCGGCCAACTGCGATCCCGCGCACGTGCGGCGGCTGGTGCGGCGGCTGGGCGCGGATGCAGTGGACGCGCCGGTCTGGATGGGGATTCTGCGGCAGGTGCTGTGGAAGCTGGGCGTAGGGCGGCAGGAGTAGCCCGAACGGCGAAGACCCAAATGCGGGCGACTGGTGAGAGGAAGGCCCGGGGTTGAAACCCCGATTGATTGGACGCCTGTTACCGCAGGCTAAAGCCTGCTGCTACTCCCAAAGCAAATCGCGTCGCTACTTCGCGTCGTCCTTGAAGATCGTTTCGGAGAAGTAGTTCTCCACCTTGGCCTGGTCGTGCAGGATGTCCAGGTAGGCGGCCTTCAGCAGCTCGGCGCGGCCATCGTGCAGTTGCTGACGGATGGCCTGCTGCACGCGCGGGTCGCTCAGGTCGCGCTGGCCTGCGGGCTCGCGGGAGAGCAGCTTGTAGATGGCGTAGCCCACGGGCTTCTTGGTCTGGCCGTCCAGCAGCGGCAGGATGTCGGTGATCTGGCCCGGCTTGAGCTTGGTGACGGCGGCAAAGATGGCCGGGTCGCCGTGCAACTCCGACTCGTAGTGGAAGCCCATGTCGCCTCCATTGGAGGCGGTCTCCGGGTTCTCGGAGAAGTTCTGCGCCAGCAGGCCAAAGTCGTCGCCGGAGTCGAGCCGGTTCTTCAGCGCCTGGATCTTCTTCTTCGCCTCGGCGTCGGTGGTGGCCTTGCTGCCCTGCAGATTGCCCGGCTGGGGCGAGGGAACGCTGGTCACGCGAATCTCCGCCAGGTGGTACTGCACCTCGATCAGGTTGAAGTCGGCCTTGTGCTGGTTGAAGTAGCTGCTCACGTCGGCGTCGGAGACCGTGATCTTGGAGTTGACCTCCTTGTTCAGCAGCTTCTCAATAGTCAGGCCGCGGCGCAGGTCATGGCGCAGCGAGTCCACGGTGCGGCCGTTCGCCTTCAACTGCGCGGCCCACTGCTCCTCGGTGTAGGGCGCCTTCATCTCGGCCACTTTGGCGTCGACTTCCTCCGGGGTCGCGGTCAGGTTCATCTTGGCCGCGCTCTGCTCCACAATCTCCTCGTCGATCAGTTCGCGGACGATGTTCAGGCGCAGCGAGTCGGCCTGCTCCGGGGTGGTCTGCTGAGCCTGTCCCTGCGCCTGCCCCAACTGCTGCTGGTACAGGCGGTCCATGTCCGCGCGCTGGATGGCGTGGCCGTTCACGGTGGCCACCACATCGGCCGCGGGCGTGCGGTTGCATCCGGCCACCAGGGAGACTGCCACCATCAGCAGCACAGGAGTCGCAATGCGGTGGGCCGTGCCTGCTGCCGGAACGCGCGTGCAATCACGCGCCGCGATACTTGCTTGGCTACTCATGGTTCTTCATCCTGTATCCTGCTGCTCCCCGTTGCTGGTCTGCGGTCATGCTTCCACTCCGAAACGTGCGCACAGCGATACTAACTCCCCGGCTTGGTTGCGGGCGGCAGCGGGGTTGCAGCCGGCGCGGGACTGGCGGGGGTTGGGGCCGGCGGCGGTGTCTGTCCGGCCGCGATCAGCGCTTGGTCGATCACGTGATAGAGCTCATCCAGGGTGACCACGCCGTCCACCTTCTCGCCGTTGACGAAGAGCGCGGGCGTGGCATCCACGCGCAGCGTATCCGCCTCGCCATCCTGGATGGATGCCCGGATCTTCCGGCTGTCCTGCTTGGTAACGCAGGCGGCCAGGTCCACCGCATTCAACTTCTGACGCGCGCCCTCGTCCATGGCCAGCCCATCCAGCTTGGAGTAGGCCTTGGGTACGGACTTGTCGTCGTCCAGAATCTCCGACGCGTGGGCGTGGACGTAGTCGACATAGTTCCAGTAGGCCGGGGTAGAGGCGGCGCCCAGGCAGTTGGCGTCGATGGCGGCGCGCAGGGCCCAGGGGTGGATGCTCTCCAGCGGGAAGTCGCGATAGACGATGCGAACCTGGTCCTTGTAGCGATCGGTCACGGCGGGGAAGATCTCCGCGTGCATGCGGGCGCAGAAGGGGCACTCCAGGTCGTCGAAGCCGACGATCAGCACGGGAGCCGACGGCGGACCGCCGCGCGCCGGACGATCGACGCTGGAGACCTTGTCCCTGGGGTCCACGCTCATGTCGAATTTGTTGAACTGGGCGAGTGTCTTGCCGTCGGCCGAGATCAGGAACGGCAGGGCATTGCTGGTCTTGCCATTGTTGGTAAAGGTGATGGCAACCCGGTCGTAGCCAGGCACTTCGCTGGCGGTGGGCACGCCCACGGTCACCACGGACTCCAGCGGCAGAGAGGAGCGGCTGCGCAGCATCACTTCCACGCGGCGCGCCATCTCCGGCGAGAGCTTGACGCCGATCTGGATGGGCGGCCCGGCGGGGTCGGCCTTCACCTGCGCATGGCAGCCCAGCGTGGCCATCGAGAGGATCAACGGGACGAAACCGAGCGGCCTGAAAAGCTTCAGCACAATATCGATTATCTCATTTTTGCGGCATCGGGTTGAGTTTCAGCTTCATCGTGTGGGCAAGTTTCCGCTGCCGCACATCGAAGCTCAGAAAGACGTTGGAACCAAGTTCGAGTGCAGCTGCAATGTGCAGGGTATCGGCGGCGCGAGTTCCCAGGCGCGGCGTGGTCTGAAGTGACAAGGCGCGAGCGCGGGCGAAGATCGCGTGTGAGAGCGGCTTGAGTTGCAGCACACCGGTCCGGATATCGAGTTTGAAATCCTCGATGGAGGAGTGCGCTTGTGATCAGCGGTCCCGGTCCTGGAGGGCCAACTCGGCCCCGCTTCCCTCCAGGATCCGGTCCCCAATGGACGGCGCGAATCCGGCCCTTTGCACGAGACGTTCTATTGAAGCCGGGCCACCGCTGCGCGCTTCTTCCTTTTTTCGGGTGTCGTTTCATGATCGAGGACGACCGGCCGCTTCGCTATCTGCTCCGGCAACTGATCGTGCAGCACCACGTTGAGCAGCGATTTGTGGACTTCGATGTGGCCGTTGTAGGCGATGTAGCCCAGCTTCCGAAACCGGTTCATGAAGTAGCTGACGCGAGACCGGGTGGTTCCAATCATGTGGGCGAGGACCTCCTGGGTGATGGGCGGGATGGCGGTCGCCGGCTCGCCGGGCTTACCAAATTCTGCCATCAGGAGCAACGTCCGCGCCAGACGCTTCTCACTGTTATTGAAGAGTTGATCGATCAGATCTTCCTGGGTACGAACTCCTCGAAGGAGCACAAACTTCAAGAAGAGATCGGAGAACTCATGCTTCTCATGCAGCAACTGCACCATCTCCTCGCGATCCAGCTTCAGGGCCGTGCATGCGGTGGTCGCAGTGGCGGTCGCGATGCGCAGCCCCGAGACTCCAGCAAGCGACTCCTCACCGACAAAATCACCGGCGGAGAGAAACGTGACCGTAGCCTCTTTCCCCCGCTGGGACACAACGGTGAGCTTTGCCCTGCCGCTCTCCAGATAGAAGATCGAATTCGCGGGGCCACCTTGAGAAAAGAAGACATGGTTCGCCTTCACCTGGATTGACTTACGCGTTATTCCCGCGGCAGCCAGGTAACTTGCCGGATCGAACTTGGTTTTCTTTATTCCCGGCATATCGAAGGCCTCGACTGTGCTCGCCCGCGAAGACGCAGCGTCCGTGCGGAGTAATGGCGGCACTCTACGCCTATCATCCCTGCGCGAATATGCGCTGGTCTGTGCAATTCGGCTCTATTATCAAGAATCGTGAGATCCGGTCAGGATTGCTCATCAACGGCGGCCGTGATGCGCAAGAATGTGGTGAGAGGCCAACCCGGATGTGGCGGCGTGATATAGGTCGCAGCCCATACTCTCTGTCGACGGGTCTGCTCAGGCTTCTGCTGCATGGAATCAGCTCTCATGTACCTGCCTTGGAGTTCTTGATCGTGACGGAAGCATACAAACTTGCAGCATCGCCAATCCTATTCACTGAAGGCCAGTTCAAGGGGAAGCTCAAGGGCGTCGCCTTCTCAGCCACATCCCCGAGCGACACCAGGCAATGGCTGACGATCAACTGTGGCCAATTCTTGAGGTTCTTCAAGAACCTGATTCCGGATGGATCAGCCGAGGCAATGGTCGCTGCCCTCGTCCGAGGCGACAACATCGACTTCCCCGGCCTATACCGGGAGGAACAGTTTGAATGCGGCTTCACATGCGTCCACAACGGAACGCCGGTCGCCTAAAGTCGTCCGCTGCTAGAACACCTGGTCGGAATGGCGCAGGTTGCCGGCGCTGCCGATGTTGGCCAGCGTGAAGTTGAATTTGTACCCGTTGTCGTTACGTGCGGTGCCCAGCTCGTACTTGCGGTACTCCACGCTCACGCCGCAGCAGTTCCAGTTGTAGCTGGTCTGGATGGCGCCGTACTGCACGGTGCCGAGGTCAAGATCGATGCCGCTGTAGGCGGCTGCGCTCAAGCCGGGCCGGGCGGGGTTGCCAAAGCCGAAGAGCAGGCGCATCTGGTTGAAGTCCGCGACCGCCGACAGCGCGCCGTCCACGTAGGAGCGCGCCGGGGCATTCAGCCGGGCATAGCTGGCGCCGGCAAAGATGCTGCCCTGGTGCACGTCCACATAGATGTTGTCGGCGGTGAACTTGGCCCGGCAGGGCGGCGAGCTGGTGAGCGAGCTGATGGTGACCGGAGCGGAGCAGGTATCCACGTCGAAGTCCCACTCCACGTCCGTCCGCTCCGAGGTGCGGACACGCAGCCGCGAGGTGAGCGGCGAGATGGTGCGCGGGCCGGTGAGGAAGGCGATGCCGGTCAGGTCGAGTGTGGACCCGAGCACGCTGCGCGGACCGTTGCCGACGACGGCACCGCCAAAGTTGGGGTCGAAGAAGTACTTCTGCTCCACGCGCCAGCTCATCCACTCGCGGTTGCCGCACTGGGGTTCGGCGGCGTCGGCGTATCCGGTGGCCTCGCCGGGGTCTGCGTCGGCGTCGGCGTCGGTTCCGGCGGAGCCCAGGATCTCCGTGGCGTCGGCAGAGGCTCCGGCGGCGCGGCAGGGGGTGCCCGGAGGCCGGCGCAGGAAGAGCCGTTGGGTGATGCCGTACTCCAGCTCGTTGGTGTCGCTGGCTACGTCCACCGCGTCGAAGCGAAGTACGTTGGGAAAGTTGCTGATTCCGGTGGTATACCGGTAAGTCAGGTCCGGCTCGATGGTGTGCTTCACATCGTGGCGCAGCAGCCTGCGCACCCAGCCGGAGTCAAAGGTCCGCTCCAGCACGGGCGCGCGCAGGTCCAGCTCCAGCTCGAAGTCGGAGCGGTTGAGCGTGGCGGTGTTCTCCTCGGGCGGCCCGGCTACGCCAGGGACGGCGGCGAACCGGCTGCGGCTGTAGAAGGTCTCGCGACCACCTACCGAGGGCCGTATGCGCCATCCGCCCGCGCCGAACGGATAGGCGACTTCGGGGTGCAGGTCCAGCCGCTCCACCATGCCGCTGGTGGTAAAGGTGGGCTGGGAGCGCTTCAGCGCCGCGACCGAGCTATCCAGGCTCCACTCGATGCTGGTAGCGCCCAGCAGGTGATCCGTGGTGGTGAACTCGATGGCCGGCGCGTGGAAGATGTGGACCTGCTCCTCCGCCTGCAGCGGGGTGGTGGTGGCCACTCGCTTCTCGCCCTGGTAGCGGTCGCCCTCCAGCGAGGCGGCCATGCCGTTCCATGCGTGGGTCGCGTAGATATCGGAGACAACGTCGGTGGAGACGGCCTGGTTGAAGTTGGAGGAGAACGCCTCGCGATAGGGGAAGGAGCTCAGGTACTCGACCTCTGCCACCAGCCGGGTGGCGGCGGATGCGGGAGCAGGGTTGGCTTGCTCCGGGGCATAGTCGTCCACACCCACGTCCAGCCGACCGGAGATGGTAGCGTCGGTCCCGCTCTGGTTGATGTAGGTGCCTCCGCTGGGGGTGTAGCCGTGGTCCTGCAGGGAGCTGAAGTGCCCGCGGACAAAGTTCTGCCCCAGGCCGTGGTAGCGATAGCTGCCCGTCTCCTCGTAGCCGCGCGCGGAGTAGTAGATTGCGCCCATGGTGATATCCGAGCTGCGGTCGATGGCCCAGTAAACCTGCTCGCCGATGGTGGTGCCCTTGCTGGCGGAGTTGAAGCCGATCTCCGGGATCAGGATGCCGGTCTGGCGGTTGTCGGCGTTCACCGGATGGGTGACGTAGGGCATCCACAACACCGGGAAGTTCATCAGGCGGAAGACGCTGTTGGTGGCGTGCGCCTTTTCCTGGTCCAGTGAGAACTCGGCGGCAGACAGCACCCAGTCCGGGCGCGGGAGCTGGCAGGAGGTGACCGTGCCGTCGTAGATCTGGTACTCGCGCGGGCCGGTCTTCACCACCATCCTGCCGGTAAAGAGGAAGGGATTGCCATTGGCATAGACGCGGCGCGGCGCGGCGCCGGGCTTGGCCGGCTTCAGCCCCACGGAGCCGGAGACGTCGTAAAAGCGGCCGGTCTGGGCATGGATGTTGAAGGTGGCGTGGCTGGCCTCGATGTGCTCGTCGTTGTCGCCTCCGCTGACGACGACGTGGCCGGTCAGGGCCATGTCGCCGGAGTCGGCGTCGTACTCGATGTGGTCAGCTTGCAGGGTGCGATCGCCTTTGGTGATGACGACGGAGCCGTCCGCGACATAGTGGCTGCCCGTTCCCGATTCGGTGTCGGACTGGATGGAGATGGGCTCGCCCTCCCGCGCCGGAATCAGCACGGCGTCGGGATACTGCGGTGCGGGCGCACTGGGTACGGCGGGCGCGCTGGGCAGCGCATCGGCGGCGGCGGCAGGCGGAGGTGCCACAGTCGACACCTGTTGCGCTGCGAGATGTGCATGGTTTACGAGGAGCAGCGTGGTACTTATGAAGAAGCAGGCGCTGTGGATGCGCTGTGCCAGGCTGCATGCGCCGCTGCGCGGGCGAAGGGCTCGAGCTGCGGCAGTTCCGGGAGAAGCCGTCGGCTGTCGGACGATGGACTGGGTCACACGCACCACTCTTTAGAGGTTAGACGATTTCACGGAAGTGAGTTGGAGTTTGAGCAAAATGGGCTCTGCACTGCTGGATACGACCATCGAAGCTGGACCGGCGGAAGCCGCCTCGACGCAGGCAGACGCGCTGCGGGCGCAGGTGGCGGAGCGGCTGGCCGCGCACCGCAGCCGCAGAGGCGCGGCGCAGAACCAGCCCGCGCCGCCGCTGGAGCCGCAGCCCACGGACCCCCGCGCCAGGCGCTCCGCGCGCATTGCGGCCACGGTGGCGGAGCGCTATGCGCAGTCGCCCAGCTATCGCGCGGTGCTGGCGGCGGAGGCGGAACGCGCCGTGCAGCAGGCACGCGCCGCGGCGGAGATTGCCGCACGCAATGCCCAGGCCGTGGCCGCTGCGCAGCAGCAGATGTTGGACGCCTTCGACCAGGGCGACGCCGAGGTGGCCGCGCAGACACAGCGCATCGCAGTCGCCGCGCCGGCCGCAACGCAGCGCACAGACGAGATGCAGTTGTGGCCGGAGATGCAGCTGCCGCGGGCCGCGGCTCAGCCGCTTTCGCCAGACCGGACTCAAGAGCAGACCACAGACAGGACCAAGCCCTCGCGGCCCTTCCGTCCCCAGGGCGCAATAGCGAAGCGCAGGCCGTCCAGGGCGCATGAAGTTGCGGCGCCGGAACTGCCTCTGGCTCCGGCGCCAACCCCCACGGCCGGGTTTACCGTCCGGCTGTATCAGGATGCGGCCAGCGCGGCGCGGCTGGGACGGGCCGCTGCAGGTGCTGCGGCCACCGGGCCCATGCGGGAGAACCGCCGCGTGGAGCGCAACGACGCCGAGGTAACAGCGCTGGACGAAGAGATTGCGTTCCGCCAGGCGCCGGTGTTTGAGGAGCCCGCCGGACCGCCCATGCCGCTGCCCGCCAACCTGATTGAGTTTCCGCGGCAACTGGTGGCCTCCCGCAAGGCGCGGCCGCGCTATGCCGAGGGCCCCCTGCGCGACGAAGCAGAGCCGGACGCGAGCGATGGCCAGTTGCGGATCTTCGAGGTGGACCCGGCGCAGATCTCCACCACTCCGGACACTGGCTCCGCGGCGTCGCCCACGCCGCAATGGACGTCCATCTGGCTGGATGCGCCCGCAAGCGACAGTGCAGCCAACCGCGCAGCGCGCAGTCAAGAAGCGACGGACGCAATGGATGCGGACGCCGCCAGCGAAACCGACGCGGCCAGGGTGGCTGCAGCGCTGCCGGATGTGGCGCCAGTAGGGCGGCGCGCGCTGGCCGCGGCGATCAACGCTGGAATCGTGGGCACGGGACTGGCTGGGTTTGCCGCCGCGTTTGCGCTGACCACGCGGCACACCATCCAGTGGAGCGCGTTCCGGTCGCTGCACTCCGTGGTGCTGCAGCTTGCCGGCAAGGCGCCGGGCGACGCGGGCATTCAGCCCGCGCTGCTGCTAGGCGCGCTGGCGGGCGCGGCGGTGCTGCTGTACCTGCTGTATCAGGGGCTGTTCTTTACGCTGTCGCACGGAACGCCGGGGATGCGCTGCGCGCGCATCGCGCTCTGCACCTTCGACGACGAGAACCCGACGCAGTCTGCGTTGCGGCGGCGGATCGTCGCAGTGCTGCTCTCCGCCTGCCCCATGGCGCTTGGATTCCTGTGGGCTGCGCTCGACGAGGAACGCCTGGCCTGGCACGACAGAATGACGCGGATGTACATGCGCAGCTATTAGAGCCACTTCGGCTGCAGCAACACACTGCGGGGATTCTTCGCTGCGCTCAGAATGACAAGCTAGAAGTTTCTTCGCTCGTCATTCTGGACGCAGTCCAGAATCTCCGTCGTTGCCGTTGCCGTTGCCGTTGCCTTTGTCGTTGCCGTTGCCGTTGCCTTTGCTTTTGCTTTTGCTTTTGCTTTTGCTTGTCATTCTGAGCGCAGCGAAGAATCCCCGCATTTCGCCCGCAGCTGCACTCCACCTTGGCTCCAGACACAAAGCAGAAAAGGAAGAGGCTGCCATTGCTGGCAGCCTCGTCTGTCTTTCCCTTGAACCTGGAACCTTGCACCCGCCCCTAGAACGTCGTGCTCACCGTCAGGCGGAACGTCTTGCGGGGTTCGCGGAGCTGGTAGGAGGGGCCGTAGAGCTGCAGCGCCTGCTGGTAGCTGTAGCGCCCCGCGTCGGAGTTGGGGAACAGGTTCTGGAAGCACGCCGTCTGGCCCACTGCACATGTGTTGGGCAGGGCCAGTTGCTGGGGCACGTCGCGGTACAACCGGATCGGGTTGTACGCGTAGTACAGCCGGAACGGCGCATTGACGATCGGCAGGATCACCTGCAACTCCGCACCGTTGGACATGCGCGGCACAAAGTTGGTGTTGGGCACCGTGTTCAGCTGTAGCGGCGAGAAGCCCGGCACCGGGATGCCGCCCACGCACGCGCCGTTGGTAAAGCCGGTGCAGCCGTACAGCGGGCTGGAGAGCGTGGATGCGCCGCCCACGCTCTGGCGGAGCTGGCTGGGCTGCAGGTCGCCGGTGACGCCAAAGTCCGTGAACAGCGCGAAGGTGACCTGGCTGACGATGGGAATGCGGTACTCCACATTGGTCGTCAACTGGGTGTCGCCGCCAATCGCGACCAGGCGGTAGACGGGCAGCGGGATACTGATGTACCCCAGGCTCGGGTTGGTGGGGTCGCGCGGAATCAGCGTGTTGTCCGGATTGGTGAGGTTGAAGTTCACCTTCACCGGAACGAACGTGTAGGGCGATGCCGCGCGGATGTCAAAGCCGCGAATGTCCGACTCGCCACCGCCGTAGATGCGGTTGGTGGGCGGAGCAACTTCCCCGCCGAAGCCGGAGACATGTGCGAACTGCACGCGGATGCCCAGGACGTTGCGGCCTTCGCGGTCGATGCGCAGGCCCTTCATCGGGTAGAACTGGCGGAAGCTGGCCACCGGCGAGATGTACTTGACGTTGCCGCCCGCGCCCGCCACCTGCACGGACACGTTGAAGTCGCGGCCGGAGTGCGGCCCGACTGCGCGGTCCAGCCCGGAGTAGCTGAAGCTGGGCGAGATCGTCGAGGTCACGATGCCATTCAACTGGTTCGGGCCGGCCACGCCGGAGCGGAACGCCAGCGACTGGAAGACATTGCGCGTGTTGTCGTTGAAGGTGGTAACCGACGAGCGTGACAGGGCATAGGTGATGCCGACACGGCTGACCCCGCGACCAACCCACAGATGCTTCAGCGGTTCGCTGAGCGAAACGGTGAACCCGGTGGTGGAGGTGTTGTAGTTGGTCAGCAGCGACTGCTGCGCGCTGGAGACATTGGCGCTGACGCCGTTGGCGATGGAGTACGCCTTGGCCGGGTTGTAATCGGTCTTGCGGGAGAAGACCTCCGTGCCGAGGGAGATCGGCTTGTTGCGCAGGTAGGGCTCGTTGAAGCCGAAGCTGATGTTGCGCGACAGATCGCCGACGTTGGCGCTGGCCGACAGCGTCTCGCCCAGGCCCAGGAAGTTGTTGGTCTCGTAGTTGAGCCCGATGAAGGTGCCCGACAAACCGCTGATACCGCCGTTCAGGCCGATGGAGTTCTTGCCCTTTTCCTTCAGCTTCAGCAGCAGGTCGACGGTGCCGTTGTCGGAGTCCGGACGGGTCTCCGTGTCGTCTTCCACCTTCAGCGTGTCAAAGTAACCGAGCTGGTTCAGGCGCAGGACGGAGAGGTCCCAGCGCTCGCTCGAGTACACCTGGCCTTCTTCCATCAGCAGCTCGCGGCGGATGACCTTGTCGCGCGTGACGGTGTTGCCGGAGAACTCGATGCGCGAGACAAAGAACTGCTTGCCCTCGTCGATGTCGATATTCCAGGTGACGGTCTTGGTGGCGTCGTCGCGCTTGGGGACGGGGTTAGCCACCATGTTGATGTAGCCCTGGCTGCCGTACGCCTTGGAGAGCTGCTTCAGCCCCTTGCCGAACATGGTGGCGTTGAACCACTCGCCGTCCTTCTGCAGGAACTGGGCGCGCAGCGCGCGGACGTTGGTAAACATCTTATTGCCGGAGAAGGTGATGCCGCCCAGCTTGTAGCGCTCGCCTTCCTCTATCGGAATCAGGATGTCGATGCGCTTGCCCGTGGAGGGGCGCAGGGTAAACCAGTTCAGGCCGCCCTCGTCGCGCACGTGGGTCTGGGCGTCGCCCGTCTCCGCCTGGAAATAGCCCTTGTCGCGATAGGCCTGGCGGACGCGCTCCGTATCCTCGTCGAGCTTGCTGGCGTCGAAGGTCTTGGACAGCAGGTTCTCAAACAGGATGGAGTGGGGAATGCCAATGGGCCGCGAGTTCACCATCGCGTAGCGCAGTTCGCGGTCAGAGAGGTTGTAGTTCCCGTCGAAGGCGATCTTGCCCACCTTCACCGTGGGGCCTTCCTTAATATTGAAGGTGATGCCCACCGACGACGGCGGAATGGACTTGACCTCGGTGCGGATGGTGGCGAACTGGTGGCCATGCTCGGACAGCAGGTCCTTCAGCACCGTCTCCGCCCGCTTCACGCGGGTCTCGTCGAACTGGCTCTCGACGGTCAGGCTGACTTTGGCCTTCTTGAACCGCTCCTGCACATCGGACAGCGTGACGGCGTTCAGGCCCTTGTAGTCGATCTCGCGGATGGTGGGCTTCTCGCGGACGTAGATCACAAGCTGCACGCAGGCCGGAGTGTCGGTGCGCTCAATGCGCACACTCTCAAAGTAGCCGGTGTTCCAGATCGAGTTGAAGTCGCGCTCCACGGTGACCGGATCGTACGGATCGCCCTGGTGCGAGGAGATGCGCGCCAGTACGGAGTCCTTTGGAATGCGGCGGTTGCCGATCACTTCCGGTTGGCACAGCGCCTGCGCCGGGGGCGTGCTCACGGTGGCCAGTGCGGGCGTATCCTGCAGGCCTGTCGGCGCCGGCGGCGCGCTCTGCGCCAGCAGCGGCGTGGCAGCAAGGGCGGCGATAAAGGCGAGGTCGCGTGCAATGCGAGAGCGCGTGCGCACAGACTGTTGCATGGTACCCAGGAAACTTCCGCTCACTCGCTTTACGGTAAAGATACGCACACCCTCTATTGCTGAAAATGACGCCCTGGAAGCTTCTTCAGGGGAAAGCTCGATTATATGGGAGCGAAGCCGCTCGACGCGAGTTAGGACCCCATCGGTTACGGCCAAATTGGCCCCACCAGCCCGCATACGCTGTGCACAGCGCGCCCCAACATGCGCCATACACCGAAAACCACACACTTCAGGAGCAGCAGCAGGCCCAGGGGCGGCCGAAAAGTACAGGAATCGGATAGGCCGGGACTTCAGTCCCGGCACACCCGCTGCTTCCGACCCAGAATCAGCCTTTTTCATCACCCAATTCAGCCTGCGGTAACCGCCGTCCGATCCACCGGGGTTTCAATCCCGTGCCAGCCTCCCACCAGTACCCAACGGCAGATCCAGCGAAATGCAAGACATGTGGCTATCGCTGTTGGTGAAGCTCGAGTTCCCATGCGTGGCGAGCGGCGCCATAGGCAGCATCGTCGCAACGCATGGAGTGGACAATGAAGTTGATCTCCGGCTGTGTCCACGGCACATGGGAATTTCCCGAAAGGATACGCACCCTAAACTGGCGGTCCTTCGGATCGAACATCCTCAGCTCCAGGAACCCGTCAGCCCGATTCACTTTTCCAAGCTGGAAACCGCGGACGTTGCCCAGGGTGACACTGTAGATGGGTTCGTGATTGTCCGTCGGCATCATGGTCGATTTATCGACCGCAAATACTATTTGCCGTTGGTGCCTGTGCCCCCAGGGCAATACGGGGAGTTCATCCGGGTTGAAGTTCAACTGGGCGGCAAGGAAGTCATAGTTGGATTGGAACTCCGACCCGCTAAATGTCTCGCGGAAGATGCCAGCCTCATCCGTCGTTGTAGCCGGATCCTCAAAAGACAGGCCGCGGGCGTCCGGGAGCTCGGCAAAACGTCC
>Ga0302156_10002506_pt1 | contig 14943 bp, 15 predicted proteins | sample I_Bog_N3_2_FD_193503 | JGI IMG/M metagenome (GOLD analysis project Ga0302156, IMG submission 193503) | Peat permafrost microbial communities from Stordalen Mire near Abisko, Sweden - I_Bog_N3_2 | ecosystem: Environmental > Terrestrial > Soil > Wetlands > Peat | place: Sweden: Abisko, Stordalen... | reverse complement strand
ACCCAGGCGCAAGGCCCCAGCGGCACCATCAACGGCGAAGGCTTTCGCATGCAGGACCGGGGGCGTCGCGTCACCTTCACCGGCAAATGCAAAGCCGTCCTGACCATGGCCAAATCTGGGGCCAAATCTGGCAAAGCCAGCACATCTCAAGCAAAACCATCTAAGCCGAAAACCGGAAAGGACAAGTCATGAAGCGCGCCGCCCTTTTCGTTTTATTGGCCGCAACCGCCCTCACCGCTCCCGCTTGGGCGAAAGACGCGCCGAAGGCAGCACCAAAGTCGCAGGGGGGAGGCGTCGACCTGACCGGCGGAAAGTCGGGCACGCCGCTGGAGGTTTATTCCGATAGCGGAATGGAACTGAGCCAGGATCTCAAGACGGTCATCGCCCACGGCAACGCCAAGGCCATTCGCGGCAATATCACGGTCCGGTCCGACACCATGATCGCCTATTACCGCGACAAGACCGCGGCGCCGGGCGCCCAGCCCCAGAAAAAACCGGCCAAGACGGCGGATAAAAAGGCCGACAAAAAAGCCGGCGCCCAACCGGGCGGCGACGATGAAAGCGGCGGCAGCGAGATTTGGCGGGTCGAGGCCATCGATCATGTCACCATCGCCTCGCCCTCGCAGACGGTCTATGGCGACCATGCCGACTATAATATCGACAACGCCGTGGTGGTGGTCACCGGCAAGGACCTGAAAATGGTCACTCCCACCGATCTGATCACCGCCCGCGACACCCTGGAATATTGGGACCAGAAGCAGATTGCGGTGGCCAGGGGCAATGCCAAGGCCACCCGTGCCGACAAAAGCGTCGCCGGCGACGTGCTGACCGCCGACTTCGCCAAGGACAGCGAGGGCAAGATGGCCATCACCAAGGCCCATGCCGACAAGAACGTGGTGCTGACCACTCCGACCGAGGTCGTCACCGGCGATCATGCCGATTATGACGTCGACACCGGCATCGTCATCATCACCGGTAACGACGTGCATCTGATCCGCGACCAGAATACCCTTGATGGCCAGTATGCGGTGATCAACCTCAATACCGGCATCAGCAAGCTCTATCCGGTTCCGCCGGGGGTCTCGGCCAACGGCCAGCAGCGGGTTAAGGGCTTTTTTGTGCCGCAGAAAAAAGGCGGCGACGATCAGGCGCCGGCCAAAGGCAAGGGGCAATAATGACCAGCCAAGACAGCGAACAGCTCCAGGGCCTGGTGGCCAATAATATCGGCAAGCGCTTCAAGAAGCGCCCGGTTTTGCGCGACGTTTCGGTGCGGGTGCAGCGGGGCGAAGCGGTGGGACTGTTGGGCCCCAACGGTGCCGGCAAGACCACCTGTTTTTACTGCATCACCGGCCTGATCAATCCGGACTCCGGCTCGATCTGGCTGGACGGCCATGACATCACCGGCCTGCCCATGTATCGCCGCGCCCGCCTTGGCATCGGTTATCTGCCGCAGGAAGCCTCGATTTTCCGCGGGCTGTCGGTGGAAAACAACATCCGCGCCGTGCTGGAGGTCAGCGAGCCCGACCGTGACGCCCGCGAAGCCCAGCTGGAAGATCTGCTCAACGAATTTTCCATCACTCACATCCGTCAGGCTCCAGCTCTGGCCCTGTCGGGCGGCGAGCGCCGCCGTGTGGAAATCGCCCGCGCCCTGGCGTCGCGCCCCGCCTTCATTCTGCTGGACGAGCCGCTGGCGGGTATCGATCCCATCGCCGTCGCCGACATCCGCGATCTTGTTTCGCACCTGAAACATCGTGGTTTGGGGGTGTTGATCACCGACCATAATGTCCGCGAAACCCTGGACATCATCGACCGCGCCTACATCTTGCACGACGGCGTCGTGCTGATGGAGGGCGAACCCTCCGAGATCGTGGCTCACGAAGGCGTGCGCCGCGTTTATCTCGGCGAACATTTCAGTCTTTGAGGGTGGAACCGACTTAATGGCCTTATCCCCCCGTCTCGATCTTCGGCAGACCCAGTCTCTGGTCATGACGCCGCAACTGCAGCAGGCGATCAAGCTGCTGCAGCTGAACAATATCGAGCTGTCGGCCTTCGTCGAGATCGAGCTGGAGCGCAATCCCCTGCTGGAGCGCGACGACGCCACCCCCGACGCCGGCCCCGGCGAGGAAGGCCCGGCGCCCGAGCGCACCGACCCCGACGTCACCAACAAGCTGGTGGACGCCCTGCCCGGCCAGGCCGAGGAATCGCCGCTGGACGTGGATTACGACAATACCTTCAACAACGACAGCAATGCCGACGGCGGCGACGGCTATGCCACCGACTGGAGCGGCAGCACCCGCAATTCCGGCGGCAACGTCAATTTCGACGACGGCGAGAACAACCTGGAGCAAACCCTCAGCAGCGATATTTCGCTCAGAGACCATCTGACCGGCCAGCTGAATATGGATCTGTCCGACCCGGTCGAGCGCATCATTGGCCTGCATCTGATGGATATGCTCAATGAAGCCGGTTATCTGATCGGCGATCTGGCCGAGCTGGCCTCGACCTTGGGCTGCCGCATGGAACAGGTGGAGGGCGTGCTGGTCAAGCTGCAGCGCTTCGACCCGCCGGGCATCTTCGCTCGCTCTCTATCGGAATGTCTGGGCATTCAGCTGCGCGAGAAGAACCGCCTCGACCCGGCCATGCAAGCACTTCTGGATAATCTCGAACTGCTGGGGCGGCGCGATCTGCCCGCCCTGATGAAGGTCTGCGGCATCGATTCCGAGGATCTGGCCGAGATGATCGGCGAAATCCGCGCCCTCGACCCCAAACCGGCCCTGGCCTTCGATTTCGTCACCGCCCAGCCGGTGACCCCCGACGTTCTGATGCGGGCCGCCCCCGGCGGCGGCTGGATCGTCGAGCTGAACAACGACACCTTGCCCCGGGTGCTGGTCAACACCCGCTATTACAGCAAGATCAGCGGTTCGGCCAAGGGCAAGGACGACAAGGCCTATCTGTCGGAACAATTCCAGTCGGCCAACTGGCTGGTGAAATCCCTGCATCAGCGGGCCACCACCATCCTGAAGGTCGCCACCGAGATCGTCCGCCAACAGGAAGCCTTCTTTCAGCGGGGCGTGCAACATCTGCGCCCGCTGGTGCTGCGCGACATCGCCGAGGTCATCGGCATGCACGAAAGCACCGTCAGCCGCGTGACCGCCAACAAATATATGGCCACGCCCCGCGGCATCTATGAGCTGAAGTACTTCTTCACCCAGGCCATCGCCGGTTCCGACGGCGGCGAATCCCATTCGGCCGAGGCAGTGCGCCATCGCATCAAAACCATGATCGACGCCGAATCGCCCAAGGACATCCTGTCCGACGACCGCATCGTCGATATTCTCAAGGCCGATGGCGTCGATCTGGCCCGGCGCACCGTGGCCAAATACCGCGAGGCCATGCGCATTCCCTCGTCGGTTCAGCGCCGCCGGGAAAAGTCCATCGGCAGCTGATAATCGATTGATAAAACTGCTACCTCCAGCCATCTTGACTTAGAATCGTCCCCGGCCTAATGTCCCTCGCTTCCTTGAGGCGCGGGTCAAACCAGCGCCGCCGGAAACCAGCCGGCTCAAGGATGAGTGGAAACGTAAGCTTCGAGCTTTTTTAAAGATAATCTCGTCTGATCTGCCCGCCGGCCTCATGTATAATGAGGGAGCGGTGGCAATCGACCGTGAGGCCCATTTATGGAAATCATCGACCTGATCAGCCCAGAAAGCGTGGTGCCCAATTTGCGGGCCACCAGCAAGAAGCTGGCCCTCCAGGAACTGGCCCGGCGCGCTGCCGAGATCGCCGGCTTGCCGGAGCGTGCCGTCTTCGACGTGCTTCTGGAACGGGAACGGCTGGGCACCACCGGCGTCGGAAATGGCATCGCCATCCCCCACGGCAAGCTTCCCAACCTGGATCGCCTTTACGGCCTGTTCGCCCGCCTGGAAAAGCCCATCGGCTTTGACAGCATCGACGAGCAACCGGTCGATCTGATCTTCCTGCTGCTGGCCCCCGAATCCGCTGGAGCCGACCATCTGAAGGCCCTGGCCCGGGTCTCGCGCCTGCTGCGCGACAAGGCCGTCTGCGAAAAACTGCGCGGCACCGACAGCGCCGAAGGGCTCTATGCCCTGCTCACCGACAACCCGGCAACCCGGGCGGCTTAAGATTATCGGCGGGCTGACGGCCCGCCGTAAGTCCTTATTGTCAGCAATATCAGCATAATCCTTTGCAGCGCACCCCCCGGGTCGGCTAAATAAGAACCCATGCGCACGCTCTACCATCTTTGGATTTGTCCATTTTCCCGCAAGGTCCGTATCGTCCTGGGCGAGAAGAAGCTCGCCTTCGAGCTGGTGGTGGAAAAACCGTGGGAACAAAGGCTGGAATTTCTGGCCCTGAACCCGTCCGGCGACGTGCCGGTTCTGCTGGATCAGGGCGACGTGGTTCTGTCGGATTCGGCGGCCATCTGCGAATATCTCGACGAAACTCAACCCGATCCGCCACTGCTGGGAACCGATCCCCTGATCCGCGCCGAGGTTCGCCGGCTGGTGGGCTGGTTCGACGTCAAGTTCAACCACGAGGTCACGGTCAATCTGGTGGGCGAGAAATTGCTGAAGCGCCAGATGGGCTATAACGTCGCCGGTGGCCCCGACAGCCGGGCCATTCGGTCCGGCTATGCCCATATTCGCGACCATATGGAGTACATCTCCTGGCTGGTCGAGCGCCGCCGCTGGCTGGCCGGAGAGGAATTCTCCATGGCCGACATCACTGCCGCCGCCCATCTTTCCACCGTGGATTATATCGGCGACGTCCCCTGGGAGGATTTTCCCCATACCAAGGACTGGTACGCCCGCATCAAGTCGCGGCCCAGCTTCCGCCCGCTGCTGACCGATCATCTGCCGGGCATCTCGCCGCCGAAGCATTATGCGGACCTGGATTTTTAGGGCTGCCCTCGCTTTCGCCTCCGTCCTGCTGCTGGCTCTGCCGGCGCGGGCCGAGGTGATCGATCATCTGCCGACCAATCGGAAGCTCATCGCCCTGACCTTCGACGCCTGCGAAAGCCGCACCCCGGCCTTCCTCGACGAGGGCATCAAGGATGTGCTGGTGTCGCGCAAGATCCCCTTCACCATCTTCGTCACCGGCCGCTTCGCCCGTCATAACGGCGAGGCTCTGGCCGAGCTGGCCAAGCTGGATTTCGTCGAGATGGAAAACCACTCGATGAACCACGACAACCATATGGACCGCATGTCCGACGAGGATATCCGCAAGGAATTGTCCCAGGGCGACGCGGCACTCTTCGCCGCCACCGGGCGGCACAGCCGCTATTTCCGCTTTCCCGCCGGCAACCACGACGCCCGCTCGTTGGCGGTGGTGGAGCAGGCCGGCTACAAGGTGGTGCATTGGAGCTTCGCCAGCGGCGACCCCATCCGCGGCCTGCAGGCCCAGGCCCTGACCGACTGGGTGCTGTCCAAGACCAAACCCGGCTCGATCCTGATCTTTCATATCAACGGTCGCGGCTGGTCGACGGCCCAGGCCCTGCCCGGCATTCTCGACGCCTTGCAGAAAAAAGGCTATGGCTTCACCCGCCTGGATGCGGTGCTGCCCTGAGCCTGGATCTCCGTCCCATGCAGCCCGAAGATGCCGCCCCATTGGCGACGGCCTGCGCCGCCATTGATCCTTGGAAGTGTCTGGGCTATCAGGCCGCGATCCTGGAGGCCTATCTGCGCCGCGACGATCCTGCCCTGCATCGCTTTGTAATTGGCGATCTGGACGGCCTGCTGGCCTTGCGGCGGCCCTGGCTGCGCGGCGCCTTCATCGAAATGCTGGCCGTCTTCCCCGGCCGTCAGGGCCAGGGGCTGGGCCGGGGAGCCGTGCAATGGGCGGCGGCCCAGGACCAATCGGCCAACCTTTGGGCCACGGTCAGCGCCTTCAACGCCGAGGCCCGGCACTTTTATCAAACCGTCGGCTTCGTCGAGGTGGCCCCCTTGCGCGATCTGGTGGTGACCGGCCAGGACGAAGTGCTGCTGCGGCTTAGAAAATAAAAAACGGCGGAGAGTTCCCTCTCCGCCGTTTTCACTTAGACCCCCGATGAACCGATTAACGGTTCATGCGGTTGTCGACCAGATCGTCCACCACGCCAGGATCGGCCAGGGTCGAGGTGTCGCCCAGGGCGTCGAACTCGTTGGCGGCGATCTTGCGCAAGATGCGGCGCATGATTTTACCCGAACGGGTCTTCGGCAGGCCCGGCGACCATTGGATCAGGTCGGGGGAAGCGATCGGACCGATTTCCTTGCGGACCCAGTTCACCAGTTCCTTGCGCAGTTCCTCGGTCGGATTGACGCCGGACACCAGGGTGACATAGGCGTAGATGCCCTGGCCCTTGATGTCGTGGGGATAACCCACCACGGCGGCCTCGGCGACCTTGGCGTGGGCGACCAGGGCGGATTCCACCTCGGCGGTGCCCATGCGATGACCAGAGACGTTGATGACGTCATCGACGCGGCCGGTGATCCAGAAATAGCCGTCCTCGTCGCGACGAGCGCCGTCGCCGGTGAAATACAGACCCTGATAGGTGCTGAAATAGGTCTGGGCGAAACGCTCGTGGTCGCCATAGATGCTGCGCATCATGCCCGGCCAAGCGTCGGAGATGCAGAGGTTGCCTTCGGTGGCCCCTTCCAGCTCGACGCCGGCGGCATCGACCAGCAGCGGCTTGACGCCGAAGAAGGGACGGGTGGCCGAACCGGGCTTCAGAGCCGTGGCACCCGGCAGCGGAGTGATCAGGATGCCGCCGGTTTCAGTCTGCCACCAGGTATCGACGATGGGGCAACGGTTGTCGCCCACCACCTTATGATACCACAGCCAGGCCTCCGGATTGATCGGCTCGCCGACCGAGCCCAACAGACGCAGGGAGGCGCGGCTGGTGGCCTTCACCGGGCCTTCGCCTTCCCGCATCAGGGCGCGGATGGCGGTGGGGGCGGTGTAGAAGATCGAGACCTTGTGCTTATCCACCACCTGCCAGAAGCGCGAGCTGTCCGGATAGTTGGGGATGCCTTCGAACATCAAGGTGGTGGCGCCATTGGCCAGCGGGCCATAAACGATGTAGCTGTGGCCGGTGACCCAACCCACGTCGGCGGTGCACCAATAGACGTCGCCGTCCTGGTAGTCGAAGACATATTTGTGAGTCATCGAGGCATAGACCAGATAACCGCCCGAGGTGTGCAAAACACCCTTCGGCTTGCCGGTCGAGCCCGAGGTATAGAGGATGAACAGCGGGTCTTCGGCGTTGATCTCGGCCGGGGTATGGGTCGGAGCGGCCTTTTCCACCAGCTCGTGGTACCAATGGTCACGGCCATGCACCATGTGGACGTCGCCGCCGGTGCGCTTGACCACGATGACGTTCTTGACGCTCCAGCTGGTCTCAAGGGCCTTGTCGGCATTGACCTTCAGCGGAACCTTGCGGCCGCCGCGCAGACCTTCGTCGGCGGTGATCAACAGCGAGCTATCGCAATCTTGAATACGGCCGCCCAGGCTGTCCGGCGAGAAGCCGCCGAAGACGATGGAGTGGATGGCGCCGATGCGGGCGCAGGCCAGCATGGCGACGGCGGCCTCGGGGATCATCGGCAGATAGATGGTGACGCGGTCACCCTTCTTGGTGCCGAGAGCTTCCATGGCGTTGGCCATGCGGCAGACCTTCTCGTGCAACTGACGATAGGTGATGTGCTCGCTTTCGTTCGGGTCATCGCCTTCCCAGATGATGGCGGTCTGGTCGCCACGGGTGGCCAGGTGACGGTCCAGGCAGTTGGCGGCCACATTCAGAGTGCCGTCTTCAAACCACTTGATGTGCACGTCGCCGGTGAAGGAAACATCCTTGACCTTGGTGAAGGGCTTGATCCAGTCGATACGCTTGCCGTGCTCGGCCCAGAAACCTTCCGAGTCGTTGATCGAGCGGTCATACCATTCGTTGTAGGTCTTATCGTCGATCAGAGCCTTGGCCGCGAACTCGGCCGGAACGGGGAAAAGCTGATTGTCGTGAGTCGTCAAAGGATGTCTCCCAATCTTGGTGCGCTTAATCGACGCAAATTCGTTATGCCGCCCGGGGTCGCCTTATTTTTATAGGAGTTATCCCCCATTCGGCGTTTTACCTATGAATTATGAGCAATCCTGCCTTGCAGCACAAGCCTATCTAAACGGGCATGGGCCGGATTTCATAATGCTTTCGCGGATTGGGGGGCGTACCCACAATATCTGTGGGTCAAAGCCCTGTCGCACCCCACTTTATGGGGGGACAGGAAGAGATTCCAAAGGCCCTTCCCGTGGCGGGAAGGGGTTCAAATGGACAATTTAGGGGGCGACGCCGCCGATACTGCAAATCAGGTCCCAGGCGGCGTCATCCACCGGCAGCACCGACAGGCGCGACTGCTTGACCAGGGCCAGATGGTTGAGGCGCGGATCGGCCTTGACCTGATCCAGGCTGACCGGGTTCGCCAAAGGAGCCACCGCCTTCAGATCGACCATGACAAACCGCCCGGCGGGATCGGAGGGATCAAGATAGGCTTCCTTAACCACCTCGACGATGCCGACGATCAGGCGCTGCTCGACCGAGTGATAAAAGAACACCCGATCGCCCATGCGCATGGCCTTCAGATTATTGGCCGCCTGATGATTGCGCACACCGTCCCAATGGGTGGTGACATTCTTCACCTGATCATCCCACGACCATTTGGTCGGTTCTGATTTCACCAGCCAATGGGACATGTCATCTCCTGTTTCGTCACTTCATACGCATGTGGTTGCGCAAGGCCAAGCCGAGCAGGAACATAAATAGGATGCCAAACAGGGTTTGCCCAGCGGCGATGGTGGTCAGAAAGGGCGAGAGGTCCTGCAGATCGGCGGCGGCCACGAAATCTTTGCGGAAGTTAAACACCGCCAGAGTATTGGCAAGACTGACGCCGATGGATTTGATCAGATTGGCCTCGCCGAATTTATTCCACCAGCAGAAGACGGGAGCAAAGGCGGTGACGAGCAGACCGGCAAAGGGTAATTTGTAGCTGCGACCATAGTTACTTAATAAGCCGTAAAATAAAATAGGGATACCCTTCCAAAATCCGCCCATCACGCGTCGGCATTGAAGCTCAAGCGCAAAAAAATCAAGTTCATCTTCGTGCTTTTTTAGCCGATCCATTTCGAGTTTGAGCCGCTCATATGCGGCACAAAATGTTTTTGCATGGTCTTTAGACGTTGGGCATTCAGGCCAACGTTTTAATTGCCATTCTGTGCCCTCGTGGAGATGAGCGCCAAAAAATTTGGGTGGCTTGGCAAATTGGGTTCCATTAAATGATGTTTCATCTTTGAATATGCAGTTAATAAATGATGAAGTATCATGTATCGAGCAGTCATTTAGAAAAAATTTAGATTTAAAGACTGAGTTATCAAAACGGATAGATGCGATATTTGATGAAATAACGATAATAATACTGTTGATATTCGTTGATAAAATCTCGAATCTATCAGTTCTCACATCATCTATAAGGACTTTTCCTGCGAATGTCGCATCTTGAATATTACATGAAGAACGAATATAGCAGCCAGACATATTAAAATTTTTGATAAATGTTGTATCTCTGCAAAGTAAATTTGCTACATTCAGATTGTTTAGACTTATATCAACATTGAATATGTAGTTACTAAAATGCAGATCTTCTAGTATGTTTTGTTCGTCATCTTCATTCTGGTCTATTCTTGCGCCCAATAGCATGATTTTTTCATAAAAACTATCCAATCCAACCTTTACACGGGAGTTAGATCCTACGTACTTAGTATATGTCGCTTTTTGAGCGCTAAAATTATTAATATTTTCAATAAATAATTTAGTGTCATTATTTGCATGTATACATGTCAATGTATTCCATACGCAATATTCAACAAAAGAGGCGTCTTCTGCACTTAGTGCCGCAGTAACTGGTTTTATAATGCGTCTGAAATCGTGCAGAAAACTGGCCATGTCTATAGGTCCTTATATCTACGGCAGCACCTTCTTATAAGGCAGAATCACCACGCTCTCGAACAGGCCGGCCAGGGCGTAGGGATCTTTGGCGCAGAAGGCTTCGACCTCGGCTTTGGTGGCGAAGTCCAGGACCAGCAGGCTGCCGGTCATGCCCTGGCCGTCTTCGGTCAGGGTCGGGCCGGCGATCAGGACCTTGTCGAGGATCGACTTCAGGTGACCCAGATGGGCGGCGCGGTTGGCGAGGCGGATGTCCTGATGGCCGGGTTTGTCGGTGCAGTGAACGATATAGGGCATGGGATTACTCCTTGGAAAAGCCGAGTTCGGCTTTGAAGGGACGGGCCATCAGGCCTTGGATGGTTTCGCTGACGCCACGGCCGCGATGAAGCAGGCCTTCGACGGCGGAACAGATGGGCATGTCGATGCCAAGCTTGGCGGCCAGTCCGACCACGGTGGCGGCGGTGGCCACGCCCTCGGTCACCGAGCGGCGGGCGGCCAGGATGGCTTCCAGGGTCTGGCCCTGGCCCAAGGCGTAGCCCAGAGAATAATTGCGCGATTGCGAGGAAGACGCGGTCAGCATCAGATCCCCCAAGCCCGACAGGCCCATGCAGGTCTCGGGGCGGGCACCCTTGGCGACGGCAAGGCGCATCAGCTCGACCATGCCCCGGGTGATCAGGGCGGCGCGGGCGTTGTCGCCCAGGCCGCGGCCTTCGACCACGCCGCAGGCGATGGCCAGGACGTTCTTGACCGCTCCGCCCATCTCGGCGCCGATAACGTCGTCGGTGAGATAGGGACGAAAGCTGGGAGTCCCCAAGGCCTTGACCAGCCGCTCGCCCATATAGGCGTCGGCGCAGGCCATGGTGATGGCGGTGGGCAGACCGCGCGCCACCTCGATGGCGAAGGTGGGGCCGGACAGCACGGCCAGCGGCACGCCGGGCAGTTCCTCGGCCACCAGTTCGCTCATGACCGCCAGACTGCCAGCCTCGATGCCCTTGGCGCAGACCACGACGGGAACGCCGGGGCCGATCAAGGGCTTCAGCTGACGACAGATGGGACGAAGGAACTGGGACGGCACCACCAGCAGCAAGGCGTCGCAGCCCGCCAGATCGGCCAGATCGGAGGTGACGGCGCAGGGCTCCAGGGTCACGCCCGGCAGATAGACGGGATTGGTCTGAGTGGAGCGGATGGTCGCGGCCACCTCGGGCTCGTGAGCCCATAAGATGGCCTCGCGCCCGGCGCGGACGGCGGTCATGGCCAGGGCGGTCCCCCAGGCTCCGGCGCCGACGATGCCGATTTTCTGCATGACTGCTCCCTCTCTTTCTGCGAGTTCCCTTATGCCCCCGACGAAGCCTTAAGGCAACAGCGCGGAGATGACGGAATTAAGCAATAACCGACCCTTAGGGGTGGCCGTCAGATAAGAGCCGCGCCAGATCAGCATGCCCTCGTCCAGCATCATTGCGAGACCGGATTGATTTAACGCCTCGCCAAGTTTGCGGCCGGTCTGGTGCTGGAAACGCCCACTATCGAGGCCTTCGGTCAGGCGCAGGCCCATCATCACCAGCTCTTCAAGGCGCTCTTGAGGGGTCAAAACGGTCTCTTCCTGAGTGCCGTGACCCAGTTGGGCGACGGCAGACAGCCATTTTTCCGGGGTTTTATACTGACGCAGGGCGCTGGTGACACCCGAATGATCGGTACAACGGCCATGAGCCCCCGGCCCGATCCCCAGATAATCGCCGCCTTGCCAGTAAAGCTGGTTGTGGCGGCATTCGGCCCCGGGGCGGGCATGGTTCGAGACCTCATAGGCCGGCAGGCCGGCGGCCTCGCACATCTCCTGGGTCAAGTCGAACATCAGGGCGGCGTCATCTTCCTCGGGCAGGATGAAGTCGCCACGGGCATGGGCCGGATGAAAGGCGGTGCCGGGCTCGACGGTCAGCTGATAAAGCGACAGATGATCGGCGGCCAGGGCGATGGCCTGGGCCAGCTCGGCCCTCCAAGCCTCGGGGGTCTGGCCAGGGCGGGCATAGATCAGATCGAAGGAAATGCGCGGGAAGATGGCGCGAGCCAGCTCCACCGCCTGAATAGCCTGAGCGACGTCATGGCGGCGGCCCAGAAACTTCAGGTCGGGATCGTTCAGGGCCTGCAGCCCCATGGACAGGCGGTTGATACCGGCGGCACGGAAACCATGGAACCGCTCGGCGTCGATAGTGCCGGGATTGGCCTCCAGACTGATCTCGACGCCGGGGGCCACCGGCCACAAATCATGGATGCGAGCCAGCAAGGCCTGGGTGGTGGCGGGGTCCATCAGGGACGGCGTGCCACCACCAAAGAAAATGCTGGTGACCTCGCGGTCTTTTGTTCTGGCAGCGAAATAAGTCAGCTCGGCCCGCAGGGCCTGCCGCCAGCCGGGCTGATCGATGCTGGCGGCCACATGGCTGTTGAAGTCGCAATAGGGGCACTTCGACAGGCAAAACGGCCAGTGGATATAAATGCCGAAGGCGGTCATCGGCCCTCGAAACAGGCCTCGACCAGCTTGCCGAAGGCGACGGCCCGATGGCTGATGGCGTGCTTCTGGTCCGACGGCATCTCGCCGAAGGTTTCCGAACGACCGTTCGGCTCGAACATCGGATCATAGCCAAAACCGTTGGCGCCACGGATCGGCCAGACCAAGACGCCATGAATAGCGCCCTCGAAGGTCTCCACATGGCCGTCGGGCCAAGCCAGCGACAGGGCACAGACGAACTGAGCCTTGCGGTCCGGATTGTCGCCGATCTGCTCGTGGATCTTGGTCATGGCATGGCCGAAGTCTTTGCTGGGACCGGCCCAGCGGGCGGAATAGATGCCGGGAGCCCCCAGCAGAGCATCCACCGCCAGCCCGGAATCATCGGCCAGAGCCGGAAAGCCCGAGGCCTTGGCGGCGGCCAGGGCCTTCAGCTCGGCGTTCTCGGCAAAGGTCGAGCCGGTCTCCTCGGGCTCAGGGAGTCCCAAGGCCCCCGCCGACACCACTTCGGCGCCGTAAGGGGACAAAAGCTCACCGATCTCGCGGACTTTTCCGGCGTTATGGCTGGCAATGACCAGCTTGCCGCCTGCGAACTTGCGGGCTTCGCTCATAGGCCGAGAGCCTTTCGCTGTGCCTCCGCCAACTCAACCACGCCCTTGCTGGCAAGACCCAGCAGAGCCAGGAACTCGTCTTGGGAGAAGGGATGTTCTTCGGCGGTGCCCTGAATTTCAACGATGCGGCCATCGGCGGTCAGCACGAAGTTGGAATCGGCCTGACAGGTGCTGTCTTCGGCATAATCCAAATCCAGCACCGGCGTGCCCTTGTAAAGACCGCAGGAAACGGCGGCGACCTGGCCGGTCAGCGGAATGGCGGGCAGCACCCCGGCCTTGACCAGGGACTGGAAGGCCAGATGCAAAGCCACATAAGCCCCGGTGATCGAAGCGGTGCGGGTGCCGCCGTCGGCCTGAAGCACGTCGCAATCCACCTTGATCTGACGTTCGCCCATGGCGGTCAGATCGGTGATGGAGCGTAACGACCGCCCGATCAGGCGCTGGATTTCCTGGGTGCGACCCGACTGCTTGCCCTTGGCGGCTTCGCGGTCGGTGCGGGTATGGGTCGAGCGCGGCAGCATGCCATATTCCGCCGTCACCCAGCCCTTGCCGGAATTGCGCAGGAACGGAGGCACCTTCTCGTCGATGGAAGCGGTGCAGAGCACATGGGTATCACCGAAGCGGACGAGGCAAGACCCCTCGGCATATTTGCTGAATCCCGGCTCCATGGAGATGGCGCGGAGCTGATCCGGGGTACGGCCCGATGGTCTCATGACAATGTCCTCGTTAGCACTTATGGGAATTTGCGCGCACGTTAGTCCTTGATGGCCTTTTAGTCCACGTTGACGCGAGGGGATGCGACCACTAAATTTCGGCTTAAGACTTAATACGGGGAAGAGGCAAGCGCATGACGCGCGGCAACAACGTCAGCGAATTGAGCCAACGGTCGCGGGAAATCTTCCGCCAGATCGTCGATGCTTATGTGGAAACGGGCGAGCCGGTGGGCTCGCGGACCCTGTCGCGACGTCTGTCTCAGGCTCTGTCTCCGGCCACCATCCGCAATGTCATGTCCGACCTGGAAGAGGCCGGGCTGCTTTATTCCCCCCATACCTCGGCGGGGCGCATGCCCACCGAAGCCGGCATGCGCCTGTTCGTCTCGGGCTTGTTGGAGCTGGGTCAGCTGCCGTTGCAGGAACGGGAAAGCATCGAAGAAAAATGCCGCGCCACCGGCAAAAGCCTGGACGGCCTGCTGGAAGACGCCCTTTCCACCCTGTCGGGCTTGGCCGGTTGCGCCGGTCTGGTGCTGGCCCCCAAGACCCAGCTGGCCCTGAAGCATATCGAATTCGTCCCCTTAAGCCCGGGCCGCGCCCTGCTGGTGCTGGTCACCGGCGATGGGCTGGTGGAAAACCGGGTGCTGGATCTGCCGCCCGACGTCACCCCCTCGGCCCTGCGCGAAGCCAGCAATTATCTGAATTCCCGCATCGCCGGCAAAACTCTGGACGAGGTCCGCGACCGCATCACCGCCGAGCTGCTCGATCAGCGCGGCCAGTTGGACAGCCTGACCGGCAAAGTGGTCAAGGCCGGACTGGCCACCTGGGCCGGCGGCAAAAGCGGCCAATTGATCGTGCGCGGCCAGTCGCATCTGTTGGACGATGTCACCGCCCTGGACGACCTGGAACGCATCCGCAGCCTGTTCGAGGCGCTGGAGACCAAAGAATATCTGGTCGGCCTCTTGGACGCCGCCAATGATGCCGAAGGTGTGCAAATCTTCATCGGCGCGCAAAACGAGTTGTTCCAGCTTTCCGGCTGCTCCATGATCGTCGCGCCTTACCACAACAGCCGCGAACAGATCGTCGGCGCCATCGGCGTCATCGGTCCCACGCGGCTGAACTATGCCCGCATCATCCCCCTGGTGGATT
>Ga0302156_10002495_pt1 | contig 14980 bp, 14 predicted proteins | sample I_Bog_N3_2_FD_193503 | JGI IMG/M metagenome (GOLD analysis project Ga0302156, IMG submission 193503) | Peat permafrost microbial communities from Stordalen Mire near Abisko, Sweden - I_Bog_N3_2 | ecosystem: Environmental > Terrestrial > Soil > Wetlands > Peat | place: Sweden: Abisko, Stordalen... | reverse complement strand
ATTATGGAAATAAAAGGCCAATTATATCAAATAGTTAATATGCTTTCTACCATTTCTGCCATCCTGTGTAAACTTTTTGATGGCGGCGGATTTGAATTTCAGCAATGCACCAGCCTCGCTGATCTCAGGACGCGGCCCGCATGGCCGGGTCACACCGGTGGGCGGACGTAATGCTGGCGGCGCAACAGGTCGGTGAGCGCCAAGACCGGACCCTCCTCATTTTCGGCTATGAGTCTTCGGCCGTCGCATGGTCCGACGTAAAATCCCAAAGTCCGACTGGATTTTTCGACGCGGGATACTAGCGTATAACCAGTGGCATCAACGTTTCTAGCGGGGGAATGGAAGATGAAGCAAGGCAACCCGGAGAAAGGGACGAGGAAGGTCAGGCGCGGGCCCATTAGGTCGCGGGCCGGCGGCTTAGCGCTTATTTTAGCGTCTTTGCTCGGAGCATCGATAGTCACGGCCCTGATCGTCGACTTCGTAAGCGACGGAAGATTCATGATTCTCGGCGTGTGCTTTACAGTTCTTGCCGGAATAAGAGGCGTCGATACGGGGAGACGGATGCGTTTGCGCGACGGATGGGAGGAGTTGCAGCGCGACCCACGTCCGCCGGTTATATTTTTGCGGCCGTTCCGCGAAGACCGTCGCACAATATCGAACGGACCCATAGGCCCGCAGAAGGGTGCCGACGTGCCCGCCGCCGCCGCCGAGGGGCGCGCCACTATAGAACCGCAGATTGGCTCCGCTCTACGTGCGATCGGTCCTTTTGTTGCAGTTGGACAGCCGGGAGAATGGCTCGCGCCCTTCGGAGCTGATCGTCTCTATGTCGACGAGGATGACTGGCGAAGTACCGTCGCACTTCTAATCGAAAATTCGGGGGCAATCGTTATTCAACCGGATGCAACTCCTAGTACGTACTCGGAGCTGATGTTTGTGGCGCGTCATGTCGATCCGCAGCGGATTCTGATGCTGGTGCCGAATCCGGCTCTGCGTCCGCTTGGTTTTGAACGTGTTCGGCGGCTCGCAGGATCTTTGCTTCCTGTGCCTCTACCCCAGAGCTGTACTCCCTGCGATGCGTTCATATTCGATCGTGACTGGAATCCCCGACCATTGCTCTTTGGGCGCGACTGGCGGCCGGCTTTCCTGAGCCGTCTTGAGCCGTCTATTGGGCCGTTTCTCAATTTGACGCTGAATTGGCTTCTCTTCGGGCGCGACTGGCAGGCGTCTTTGGACGAGTTCGTTCGGCAGGTGCGGCACTTGCCGGTTTCACGGGAGCAAAGCGATGCCTTCTCCACCTTCATCCAGTTCGTTCGATGCTGACATGCGGCGCCAGACGGATCTCGGCGCTATTTGGTCGGCCATTAAATGGGGTGTTCTGGCTGCACTCTTCCTGCTTTGGGGATTCTGGCTTGTGTTTTTCCCAAGTCCGAGAGCGGAGCCGGGCTCGCAGTTATTCGGTGTCGCCTTTCTAGTCGGTGGGGCAATAGGCTTGGCTTTCATCGTGAGAATCGCGTTGCAGCGGTTGACTCCCGGTGAGAATGCGCTGGACAAGGAACTTTCGGTTTTCGGAGATCCGAATCTGGTCGCCGCTGAGATCGACGTCGCCTTTGCCGGGAAGCGGTTCCGGCCCCGTCGGGTCGAGATCGCGGGCGATTGGCTTTGCTACGTCGGAAAAGGGCTCACGGTTGTCCGCCGCCTGGATCGCTTGATTTGGGCGTATAAACTGCGCCTGTCCCATCGCCTGAATGGGATCATTCCTTATCGTGTGTCGTACGATCTAATAGTTTGGGACCGCGACGGATGCGCCACAGCCATTCCAGGCTCAAGCACCGCAATTGATAAGACATTGCAGAACCTGCATGTTGCAACCCCTTGGTTACTGTTCGGCTATTCCGAGACGCTCAAGGAAAGCTGGAATTCGGATCGTGCAGACCTTATCCTCTATATTGATAATCAACGTCAGAGGCATATCACGACAAATGTCGCGAGTGAATGACTTCGGGAAATAAATTAATGCCACGCGAATTCGACCAGCATAAATTCAACGATGACCTACTACTCGAACAGGCCGACCGAGACGTGGCGGCTCGTCGTTACCCGACTGTGTTCCATGCGCTCGATCATCTGGAACTTCGGGAATACTTTCAACTGTTTGATCCCTCTGCCATTCGCGCGAAGCGGCGCAGCCGGATCGCCGGGTTTTTTGCTATTTGTTTAGGATGCATGGCGCTCATGCTCGCGGCTACCGAGCACTTGGTCGATCCTGCTAGCGACACCTTGCCGGCCTTTGTTGTCAAGAATTTGCCGGCGAGCGTCGTCAGCCTCCTTCCGAATGTCTCTCGCTCTACCTCATTGGCGACGGCTTCAAGTTTGGCCGCCATATCAAGCATCGCCATAGCGGGCATGGGTCTGCTGTTCGCTCGCAACAAACGACAGTGGCTTTTTCAGCGGCTCATGACGGAGCGCATTCGCCAATTTCACTTCCAAACGCTGGTATTTCGGCTGCCGGATATATCAGCGTCGCTGCAAGACGACCAGGCTCGCGATGACTTCAAAGCAAAACGACAAGAATGGTTTGAAGCATTCAAGAAGCGGATGGACGGCAAGCTGGACTCGGAATTTGCTGAAATCGTTCGCGATGACCCGCAGGTGGATGCATGGCTGCACGAAGAAAGGGGTGAACCCACAGAAATCAAGGAGAGCCAACATCTGGCGCCGCTTTTCCGCGCCTACCGAGAACTCCGGATTATGCATCAGATAGATTACGCGAATTGCAAGCTGGTGGATGACCAGAAATTGTTTTCTGGTTCACCGCCACGACAAGCCGCCGTTTTGCGCAACGCCGGCTATGCTTGCATTATCGTACTTGTGGTAATCCACTTTCTTATCCTGATCGGCGCTGTCTCCCAGGCTTTGTTCTGGACGCAATTCCGGTCGGAATTGAGCGTAATCGTTATGATTGTCGCCTTTACGGCGCTCGGTGTACAGACCCTCGAACAGGGGCTCCAGCCGGAACGCGAAACCGAGCGTTATCAGCAATATAATATTGCCATTCGCGCCATCAGGGAGCGGTATGACAATGCAAGATCACAAGCCGACAAGATCCGCGTAATGCAGGAGATGGAGCGGGCTGCTTTTGATGAAATGAGAAATTTCATGATGACTTTTAGCAAGGCTCGATTCGTAATGTAATACCAAATCTCACAGAGCGTGACTCCGCAGCTGTTCCCGAATCGGCAACGATCTGATTCAACATGGCGAACAAGGGAGGTTCGCCATGACCGCTATTCCGCTTCGGAGAGATTTTGACGCTGCGGCGCTACGTTCTGTTGCGAAGAAGACCAAGGACGCAGCCCAGGCGCGACGGCTTCTCGCGCTCGCCGCGATTTATGAGGGCGCCATGCGCACCGAGGCGGCAAAGATCGGCGATGTGACGTTGCAGATCGTGCGCGACTGGGTGGTGAAATTCAACGCCCATGGCCCCGATGGCCTCATTGATCGCAAGGCTCCCGGCCAACCGCCAAAACTCAATGACGCGCACCGCGCGGCGCTGATGAAAATGATCGAGGACGGTCCAACACCGGTGATCCATGGCGTCGTGCGTTGGCGAATCGTCGATCTTTGCCAGTGGGTGTTCGAGGAGTTTCGCATCGCCATCGCCGAGCAAACCATGAGCCGAGAACTGCGCAAGATGGGCCTCCGGAAGCTTTCGGCAAGGCCGCGCCATCATGCGCGGGCCGAGGGCGCGATCGAGAATTTTAAAAAAGTTTCCCGACCCGCCTGGAGGAAATCGCGTGCGAAAAAGGTCTCTCACCCGACAAGATAGAAATTTGGTTTCAAGATGAAGCCCGCGTCGGCCAGAAGAACAAGATCACGCGACGTTGGGCGAAACGCGGCTCGCGGCCTTGCGCGCCCAAGGATCAACGAACCTCTTCAACCTATATCTTCGGCGCCATTTGCCCCAAGCAAGGCAAGGGCGCGGGCCTCGTCCTGCCTGTGTGCGACACCTTCGCGATGAACCTGCATCTTGCCGAAATCGCCAAGAACGTCGCTCCCGGCGCGCACGCTCTCCTGCTCGTTGATCAGGCCGGCTGGCATATGACCGATAAGCTCGCCGTGCCAGTCAACATCACCATAATGCCCTTGCCGCCCAAATGCCCAGAACTCAATCCGGCGGAGAACATCTGGCAGTTCATGCGAGACAATTGGCTGTCGAACCGCGTCTTCAAGTCCTACGACGACATAGTCGACCACTGCTGCGACGCATGGAACAAGCTTGTTGATCAACCATGGCGCATCATGTCAATCGGGCTGCGCGATTGGGCGCATCGGTTTTAATCAGTGAGGGTTGGTATAAGTTGGCGGGGGCGTCTCGACCGACAACCAAAGGACGCCCTGTCGCCAACACCCGGTTCAACCCAAACAGTAGGCACATTCAAAGCAGATTTTGGGTGCGTGGCGCAATTGCCGGATTGGGTCAAACCGCTCGTTTTGTCAACGAGCATGCGCTTTGCCCATTGGTTCAAGTCGCGGGGCTGTTTGGGGGCGTTGTTCTTTTGTTTCTGGGCCATGCTTTAGCAAACTTCAACATCGCCTTGCCCGCTTCTGCCTCGGCTTCGCGTCGAGTCGCGTATGAATGTGGGGATCGGAGATGAATTTGGCCTCCCTCGCAAACCGTCCAACGGAATCGGCGTTCGCTTAATGGGTCGGTCTCAATCTTGAACGTGAATGGGTGAGCTTCTGCCATACCGCATTATGAAGAGCCAACGGCGACATCGCTAGAGAAAAGTCATGGCGCCTGATTCAACTGGCACACTGCCAAAATTCAAATGCACCCGCTACCCTTTGCGGCGCTGCGAATGGTCTGCAACTCCTTCGCGAAGTCGTCGGTTCCCGCGCCTGGCATGGCGATTTCGATGCCAAGCGCGGGGTTGGCTTCCCTGAATTTCTCCGCGTAAAGCAGGCCGTCGGCGTGGCCTTGTTGCACGGAGGCTTCGAAAGACGCGACGGCGCCGTCGTGGAATCATTTACGCAACGCGGACGAAATTGGCTTGCCCGAGTCTTCGCATTCGGTTGAGCGATTTGATCGCGATGGCAACTTCGGTCACGCGGCGAGCGTCTTCGCGCGACTTCAAGGTAAGCCGTGTCTACGTCCCATTGCGGATGTTCTCGCGGGATTGATAGCAACGCGTTGTCGTAACGGATTGCAAATCGTTGGCGCAGCGCTTTGCAATGCGTTGGAGCAATGAACGCGCGGCGCCGGCGACCGACAAGAACTACGGCGTTCGGTCGAACGCCCAAGGCATGAGTTCGTCGATGCGCGCCTGCGGATGGCCTTGGGCGATTGCTTCGAGCGTGGTCTTCATCCAGGCGTAGGGCTCGACGCCGTTGATCTTGCACGTGGCGATGAACGAGGCGAGCCGGGCCCAGGTGCGCCCGCCTTCGTCGTGGCCCGCGAAGAGCGCATTCTTGCGCGTCAGAGTCAGCGGTCTGATCTGATTTTCGACAGGGTTGGTGTCCATCTCGACGCGGCCGTCGTCGAGGAACAGGATGAGCCCGTCCCAATGGTTCAGGAGATAAGCGATCGCCTTGCCCATCCCGCTGCCCGACGACAGCCGCGCGGCTTGCGCGCGCAGGAAAGTCTCAAGTTCGACGATGAGCGGTCGGGAGCGCTCGGCGCGGACCGCTTGCCGCGTCGTGGGATCCTTGCCGCGGATCTCTTTCTCGATCGCGTAGAGCGCGGCGATGCGCGCAAGAACGGCGTCAGCGACGGGGGAGCCCGCCTTCGGGGTGGCGGCGATGATCTCGCGCCTGGAGTGAGACCAGCATGCGGCCAGCCGCAGCGGGGCGCCGCCTGTGCGGTCTGGCCGCGCGAGCCGATGATAGCCTGCATATCCATCGACCTGCAGAACGCCGTCGAAGCTTTCGAGGATGCGTTCGGCATGAGCGCCGCCACGTCCGGGCGCGTAATGATAGACGACGATCGGCGGATCGGCTCCGGCATGGCCGCGATCGTCGCGCACGACGGTCCACAGGTAACCGGTCTTGGTCCGGCCCCGGCCAGGATCGAGCACGGGCGCCCTCGTCTCGTCCATAAACAGGCGGCCGGACTGCTTCATCAGCGCGCTCATGCGCTCGACGAGCGGCGCCAGATGGAAAGCGACCGTTCCCATCCAGTCCGCCAGCACGGCGCGATCAAGCAGAATCCCGTGGCGGGCGAACACCTGCGACTGGCGATAAAGCGGCATATGTTCGCTGAACTTGGCGACAGCCACCTGCGCCAGCAGCGCCTCGGTCGGAACGCCGTTCTCCACCAGATGGGCGGGCGCGGGGGCCTGGCTCACCCCGGCGGAGCCGCAGGAGCAGGCGTAGCGGGGCCGCACGGTCTCAATGACGCGGTATTGGGCCGCCGTCACGTCGAGACGGCAGGAACGGTCCTCGCCGATCACGGCCATCCGTCCACATCCGCACGGAAAGTCGACGATCTCCGGTTCGACAACCTTGACGACGCGCGGCCTTGTTGCACGGAGGCTTCGAAAGGCGCGACGGCGCCGTCGTGGAATCAATTACGCAACGCGTAGGAAATCAGCTTGCCCGAGTTTACGCATTCGGTTGAGCGATTTGATCGCGATGGCAACTTCGGTCACACGGCGAGCATCTTCGCGCGACTTCAAGGTATCTCCGATGACGCGCTTGTAGCGACTGATTGACGCTTCAACTTTCGAGCGCCTGTTGTAGCCAGTCGTCTTTTGCCAGTTCGTCCGCCCGTGCGCATCGACCGCGAGAACATGTTGGTCTCGCTGGGTTGGCGATGTCGCGGCCGTTGGCCCAGTCACGGCTCCCTTGCATGGAGGCACGATGAATTTAGCGTTCGGATTTCTCGCCAGAACGCCTTCGAGTACGCAAGCCCGGTCATAAGCGCCGTCGCCCATGAATGAAGCTGGTGCGCCCGCCAATTGATCCAATAGGGGCGTGACATGCAATGCGTCGTCGACGTCCTTGTCGGTCAGATCAAACGCGACGATTTCGCCGCTGTCGGCGTCGATGCCAATGTGGAGTTTGCGCCAGGAACGGCGCTTCGCGGTCCCATGCTTTTCAAACAGCCATTCGCCCGCGCCGCGCAACTTTAGCCCCGTGCTATCGACAATCAGGTGCAGTTCGCCGGTTCCATTTCGCTCGTGGGCATGAACCGGCAGACCGGACGCCCGCCGGCTCAGCGTCGTATGATCGGGAACCGGCAAATCGATAGCCAGCATGCGCATGATTGACCCGATCAAGCCTTCGCTCTGACGCAAGGCCAATCGAAATACCGCTCGTAAAGTCAAGGCGGTTTCAATGGCGAGGTCCGAATAATGACGCTGGCCGCCAGGCGTCGTCCGAGGTTGCGCCTTCCAACTCGCCAGCGCCTCTTCGGTGAACCAGATCGTCAGGCTTCCGCGATTGCGAAGCGCCGCATCATAATCCCGCCAGTTCGTCACTCGATGCCGCTGACGAGGAATGTGATGACGGCCCTTGGAGTTAAACTTGAACGGCACGACAGACCCCCGTGATAGCCACGGTAAACATCTGCCCTACATCCCTTAAAATGCCGCCACGCCGTTATCCGTGCACCAAAGCCACGCCACTGTCATCCGTGGCGATGGTACGACGACAGCGGCGAAGAAAGGCGGCGACAACATCGGTTTCAGCGGGCACAAGAAGGTCAAAGGCGACAAGATCGTCGCTTTCTGCGATCGCAATTGCAATGTCATCGCGCCGTTTGTTTCAGCGCCAGGCAATCGCAATGAATCGCCGCTCTTGCGAGAAGCCATGCCGCTGGTGACGCACATCGCCTTATGCTGTTGGCATTGACTCACAAGGAACCATTGTGAGCCTGGATGGCGTCTATGATTGTCGAACCAACAGGAAAGCCATTTTCAATCGTGGGATGATCCCAAATATCAACGCGAATCCCCGCAGTCGAAAAACCTCCAAGCGAGGCCGCAAACCGCTTTTCAACTCCGCCATTTTCAAAGAGCGGTTCCATACTATCGAGCGTGTGTTTGGCTGGGAAGACAAGTTCCGGCGCTTGCTGCTTCGATTCGATCGCCTCAGTCAGCTGCACTACGCATTCAAGACCCTGGCTTATACAATGATCAATCTGCGGCACTTCTGCCAGGGCGTCCGTTCGACGCCAAAATAGAGATCCATTGCGCAAAATATTTCAAAATCAGCGTCGCAACGCCGCGTCCCCTAAAGTTTAGTTTCTCGACCAACTCTCGCAAGCTGGCGGAAAAAAACCCGCAACCAGTAGGGCAGATCGATAAGAAAATTTGCGGAAGCGATATGGACGGCGCAATCCATTCAGCCTAGGTTTGGTCTGAGACTGCACACGCGACCGCGGCCAGAACTTCGAATTGAAGGGGAATGCCGGAGATGATACAGCCACAATTCTTGGCCGTCGCGCCTCTTACGGCCAAGGCCAAGACATCTCTTTTCGCGCTGGACCCGGCGCTGGGCGTGCTTGATCCGCAGGGACCCGTCGCCGCCGGCAATTCGCAAATCCTGCTCAACGCGCTTGCGATCATGCTGATGATCGTCGTCCCGACTTTGTTGGCCCCGCTCGCTTTCGCTTGGTGGTTTCGCGCCTCGAACAAAAGGGCGATCTATCGGCCCGAGTGGGCTTATTCGGGGCGCCTCGAGCTAATCGTCTGGGGCATTCCGCTCCTCGTGATCCTGTTCTTGAGCGGCGTGACATGGATCGGCTCGCACGACCTCGATCCCGCCCGTCCGCTCGCCGAAGAGGCGAAACCTGTCGAGATTCAAGTCGTGTCGCTCGATTGGAAATGGCTGTTCATCTATCCGGACGAGGGAGTCGCGAGCGTCAACGAGATCGCCCTGCCGACCGACCGCCCGGCGCATTTCTCGTTAACCTCGGCCACCGTCATGAACATGTTTTTCGTGCCGCAGCTCGGCAGCATGATCGCCACAATGAACGGCATGGCGACGCAGCTCAATCTCAAAGCGGATCGGCCCGGCAACTACCTTGGCCAGTCCTCGCAGTTCAGCGGCGCCGGTTTTTCAGACATGCATTTCGTGCTGCGCGCGCTCGCCCCGGACTCCTTCACGCAATGGACGGCGGAGGCGCGAAAATCCCGGTTGGCCCTGGACGAAAGCGAATATCTCGCGCTCGCGCGCGCGCGCGCGACATCGCCGACGCTGTTCTATGGCTCGATCGATCGGGCCCTTTTTGAAAGGATCGCCGCGCGCCGGCTCACGAGCGAAGCCGGCCCGATAAGCGCCCCGGCTCGAACGATCGAGTGAACATGTTCGGCAAGCTCACCATAAACGCCATTCCTTGGGATCAGCCCATTCCGCTCATCGCCGGCGCGGTTGTCGGTCTCACTCTGCTCGCTGTTTTCATCTGGGTCGTCATCAAGGGTCATCTGCCTTACCTTTGGCGCGAGTGGATCACGAGCGTCGATCATAAGCGCATCGGCGTCATGTATGTGCTGCTCGGGCTCGTGATGCTGTTGCGCGGCTTCATCGACGCGGTGATGATGCGCTCTCAGCAGGCCCTCGCCTATCGCGCGCCGGGCTATTTGCCGCCGCATCACTACGACCAGATCTTTTCCGCCCACGGCACGATCATGATCTTCTTCGCCGCGATGCCGATCATGATCGGCCTCATGAATTTCGCGGTCCCGCTGCAGCTCGGCGTGCGCGACGTGGCCTTTCCGACGCTGAACTCGACAAGCTTCTGGCTCACCGCGACGGGCGCGCTGCTCGTCAACATCTCGCTCGTCGTCGGCGAATTCGCGCAGACGGGCTGGCTTCCCTATCCGCCGCTTTCCGAGCTTCCCTATTCGCCGGGCGTCGGCGTCGACTATTATCTTTGGGCGCTGCTGATCTCTGGCGCCGGCACGCTCATGACCGGAATCAATTTCGTGACCACGATCCTTAAGATGCGCGCGCCCGGGATGCGCTACATGCGCATGTCGATGTTCTGTTGGACCGCGCTCGCCTCCAATCTTCTCATCGTCGCGGCTTTCCCGATCCTGACCGCGACGCTGATCATGCTCGTGCTTGATCGCTATCTCGGTTTTCACTTCTTCGGCAACGAGGGCGGCGGCAACATGGCGCTGTTCATCAATCTGATCTGGGCCTGGGGGCATCCCGAGGTCTACATCCTGGTGCTGCCGGCTTTCGGCATATTCTCCGAGGTGATCTCGACCTTCTCCGGTAAGCCTCTGTTCGGCTATCGCTCCATGGTTATCGCCACCTTGGGCATCTGCCTCATCTCCTTCATCGTCTGGCTGCACCATTTCTTCACGATGGGCGCGGGCAGCGACGTGAATGCCGTCTTCGGGATCGCGACGAGCGTCATCGGGCTCGTCACGGGCGTCAAGATCTTCAACTGGCTGTTCACGATGTATGGCGGACGTATCCGCTTCAAAACGCCGATGCTATGGTCGCTCGGCTTTCTGGTCACCTTCGTCATCGGCGGCATGACGGGGATGCTGCTTGCCGTGCCGCCGGCGGATTTCGAGCTCCACAACAGCCTCTTCCTCGTTGCTCATTTTCACAATGTTATCATCAGCGGCGTGGTGTTCGCGGGCTTCGCCGGCGTCGTTTACTGGTTCCCGAAGGCCTTCGGTTTCCGGCTGCACGAGGGCTGGGGCAAGGCGGTGTTCTGGTGCACGCTCGTCGGATTTTACGTGACGTTTTTTCCGCTCTACGTCGCCGGACTGCTCGGCATGACGCGGCGCCTGCAACATTATGACGTCGCGGAATGGCGGCCTTGGGTTCTGGCGGCGGCCGTCGGGGTCGTCATTTCCGGCGTCGGAATGCTTTGCCAGATCGTTCAGCTCGTCGTCAGCATTCGCGACCGCGTCGCGCTTCGCGACGAAACGGGCGATCCTTGGGATGGGCGTTCGCTCGAATGGGCGACCGCCTCGCCGCCGCCGGCCTTCAATTTCGCCTTTCTGCCCGACGTCAAGGGGGAGGAGCCATATTGGGCGATGAAGCAGCGCGCCATCGAGACGCAGCATCTCGCCGCGGCTGGCGAATATCAGGCGATCACAATGCCGAAAAACAGCGCCACCGGCTTCATGACCGCCTTTTTTGCGACGGTCACCGGCTTTGGGCTGACCTGGCACATCTGGTGGATGGTCGGCGCGGGCCTCGTCTTAGCCTATGCGGGCTTTGTCTGGTTCGCCTGGCGCGACGAGGACGAATATGCGATTCCGGCGAGCGAGGTTCAACGGATAGACGGCGAAAGACGGCGCGCGCGAGAAGAATGGCTGGCGCGCAACGCCAATGTGAGCGAGGCGGCATGACGGCGACAGAGACACTCACCCTGCCCGGCGCGCCGCGCGTCCAAGCAGGAGCCGACGCGCCCGGCCATGGCGAAGGCGGCCCCGCCTCGAAGCGTGTGATCGTCGGCTATGGCTTCTGGATTTTTCTGCTCAGCGATATCATCATGTTCTCCGCGTTCTTCGCGGCGCATGCGGTGCTACAAAATGCGACGGACGGCGGCCCGTCCGGCGGCGATCTCTTTAATTCGCGGAACGTCGCGATCGAGACGGCGTGCCTGCTCTTCTCGAGCTTCACCTGCGGGCTTTCGGCGGTCGGCGCCGGGGCGCGCCGCATGATTTGGACGCAGGCGGCGCTGTTCGTGACGGGGCTCCTGGGCTTGGCCTTTCTTCTGTTGGAGGCGCACGAGTTCACGACGATGATCGCAGCCGGCGCCGGTCCGCGGCGCAGCGCGTTTCTCTCGTCCTTTTTCGCGCTCGTCGGCTGTCACGGCGCGCATGTCACCATCGGGCTGTTGTGGCTCGGCACGATGATGGCGCAGCTCGTCATCAAGGGCTTTCGCGCCGACATAGAGCGCCGGCTGCTTTGCTTCAATCTGTTCTGGCACATGCTCGACATCGTCTGGGTGGCGATTTTCACGCTGGTTTATCTCGTCGGAGGCGCGCGATGAGCGTTCAAAGCGAAGATCACACTGCGATCGACGTCGCCCCCGGCGCCATGGACGCCGAGCGAGAAAGCGTCTGGGAAGGCGTGCAGACCTATCTGATCGGTCTCGCTCTGTCGGCGCTGCTGACGGGCGCGGCGTTTTACTTCGCGCAATCACAATGGATATGGAGGCCAAGCATCCCGGTCGCGCTGAGCGTTCTCGCCGTCGCGCAGATCGGCGTGCATCTCGTGTTCTTCCTGCACCTGACGACCGCGCCCGACAATGTGAACAACACTTTGGCGCTGGCCTTCGGCACGCTGATCGTGGCGCTTGTGATCGGCGGCTCGCTTTGGATCATGTATCACATGAATATGAACATGCCGCCGATGGAGCGAATGCCGACGCCCGTCGCTTCGGCCGCGCGCTATCGGACGGCGACGGGCGTCATCGAAGCCGCGAACCCCGAGCCTGTCGCGGCGAAAGTTTCCGGCGTCATCCGATCGGTCGACTGCGATGTCGGCATTAGGGTCCAGAAGGATCGGCTTTGCGCAATGATCGACGCTCCATCCCTCGATCGCGCCGTTGCGCAAAGCGAGCGGAGGCTGCGCGCGGCGCAAGCGCGAGCGAGGCACGATCAGGCTGCGCTCGCCGCCGCGCAGGCGCGGCTGAAGCATGGACCAGGCGCAAGAAAGCACGTCGAGGCGTCGCAGGAGGCGCTTGGCCGTGATGAGCGCGCCGCCGCCGCCATGCAGCAGGCGCTCGACGCGGCGAAAGCGCGGCTCGCCGACGCAAAGATCATCGCGCCGACGGACGGCGTCGTGCTTTCGCGCAACATCAAGCCAGGTCAAGCGGTCGCTCCGAATTCGGAGCAGCCGCTTTTTCTGTTCGCACCCGACGGGACGCCTGTCGAGTTTAAAGCCTCCCTGCCGGGGTCTCTAGCTACGGCGTTCAAAACGGGAGAGAAGGTCGTCTTCACCGTCGACCAGCTACAGGGAGAGAGTTTCGAGGGCAAAATCCTGAGCGTCGCCCCCGGGGAACGAGCGGAAGCCGCCGAGGTCGTCGTGACGGCTCCCAATCCGCGCGCGGCGCTGAAGCCGGGCATGAAAGCGACGCTCAGGGCGCCCGCCGAGTGAAATGTGAATGTGGCGGGAGTTCGAAACGAAAGTCGAAGGCCTTGTCGAAACTCCGCGACCTCCCATTAACGAGGAAGCTGAAATCGATTTCAAAGCTCACGCGTTTCCTGCTCGGCGAAGGCGGATCATTCCACGATTTCCGACCCGCCGCCGAGCGCGCGGTAGAGGCGCACAAAATTGCTCGCAACGAGCCTTTAACATTTCTCATTGATCGAAGATAGCGATGCAATAGCCCCAGCATCCGCGATGAATATGCTTTGTCCCCTTATGCGTACCAGAAAGCCTTTTCGTTACCTCTGGCCCACAGGATCACGTCACGTTCAAAATGGCTGCCCTTGAACTCGATCATCTTGCTGTTCCGCTGGAATCGTTTCCAGCGATCATATCCCAGTCAACCGCCAAGAAAAGTTTGCGACATGTGTGGACGCCCGCTTCGGCGCAAGAAAAATCTTCTGGATGGCTATGGCGCGTAGTCGGGTGCTGACATGTGTCCGGCCTCACGAATGCAGCGGTTCACACGCCGCGGGCCCGTATGGGAGTTCGCGGATCGGGTCCAAATCAGAACCGCGTGCTTTTAAACACTCCGTCGCAAACTGGTTTTCCCGATCCCATCTCACCGATTATTGCGCCATACTTTCCGTTTGACCTCCTACGCCTCCGACAGCCCCACGATCGTGAGCAAGTTTACGCCACGACCGGAGCTCGGTAAGTCCCTCCTTTGGCCATCAACGCCCAAATGACGCGGGCCATTTTGTTAGCCAACGCAACTCTCACCAGCATCGCTGGCTTGCGTGCGATCATGCTCGCAAGCCACGAGCCCGCGGGCGCTCCTTTTCGCGCGGCCCAACGCACCACCGAGCTCGCGCCGATGATGAGCAGACGTCGCAGCGTCCGCTCTCCCATCTTCGACGTCGCGCCGAGGCGTTGTTTTCCTCCGGTGGAATGTTGCAATGGCGTGAGCCCGAGCCAAGCCGCAAAGTCGCGACCTCGTTTGAACGTTTCAGCCGGCGGCGCCAGCGCTGCCACAGCCGTCGCGATCACTGGACCCACCCCGGGGATGCTCATAAGGCGACGCGCTACTTCATCTTCTTTGGCGCGCCGCGCAATTGCGATGTCCAGGAGCTTTATGCGTTGATCCAGCAAATTCAGCATATCAACCAAGACGCAAAGGATGGGGCGCGCCGCTTCCGGGAGAGGCTGCTTTGGATCCTGCACAGCCATAATGAGCTTGGCGACGTGTGCCGGGCCTTGAGCGACAATCAAGCCGAACTCGGCGAGATGACCACGTAGAGCGTTGATGATCTGCGTACGCTGGCGCACCAGCATATCGCGTGTTCGGAACACAACTGCCGCGCCTTGCGCTGCTTCACTCTTGACCGCTACGAAGCGCATGGTGGGGCGCTGGGCGGCTTCGCAGATCGCCTCTGCGTCGGCGGCATCGTTCTTCTGGCGCTTTACAAAGGGCTTGACATAGGCCGGCGGAATCAACCGCACGCGATGCCCGTAATTACCGATCTCCCGACCCCAGAAATGCGACCCTCCGCAAGCCTCCATCGCTACGGTGCACGCCGGTTGAGTTGCAAAGAATTCCAGCACCTGTGCTCGCCGCAGTTTCTTGCGGAAAATGACGGCCCCCGACGCATCCGCGCCATGCGCTTGAAAAACATTCTTCGCCAAATCCAATCCAATGGTGCTAACTTTTTTCATGGACGCCTCCCTCAAGTGGTGTTCAACACCTCCACTTTGGCACATCGATGCCGTCGGGGGGCGTCCACCCCATCAGAACCATATTTCGGCGTCATAACGGGCTTGCGCGGCAAGAGTCCGGGCGTGGCGCGCCCTCGGGCGATTGGCGCAACAGTTCCCGCGTGCCTTTGTCCATTGGAGATCGGGATTTGCTCCTATG
>Ga0302156_10002491_pt1 | contig 14995 bp, 10 predicted proteins | sample I_Bog_N3_2_FD_193503 | JGI IMG/M metagenome (GOLD analysis project Ga0302156, IMG submission 193503) | Peat permafrost microbial communities from Stordalen Mire near Abisko, Sweden - I_Bog_N3_2 | ecosystem: Environmental > Terrestrial > Soil > Wetlands > Peat | place: Sweden: Abisko, Stordalen... | reverse complement strand
CGCAGCCCCCACGCCCACCGCAGTCCGCGTCCGCCGTCCCCGGCTATGGGTCGATTCGGAAGAGCCCGACCTCCCGGCCATCCCGGGCGATCGCTGAGCGGCTTTTGAACGAGATCCTTGCTGCGTGGGTCCCCGGCCCGCGTCTCCGCGCGGCGCGCCGAGCCGGGTGGGAAACACAAAACGAACGCCTTCGACGGCTCGCTGTGCGTCTTCGCACCGAGCCGGCAAGCCACCGAATTCAGTAATCCAGGGAGTGCACACGCATGCAAGCGATCAAGCGCCGTATCCAGTCCATGCTCAAGCGGGCTGGCATCTATTACCGGTTGAAGAACTCGTTTCTCTACGACATGTACTGGGGATTCGCGGGCAGGGAAGTGATCGACGCGCGGGATCGGGAGATTGAGTTCTATCGCAGCTTTCTGGGTGGGCTTCGCAAGGACGATCTGATCTTCGATGTGGGGGCAAACCAGGGGGACAAGACCAATGTTTTCTTGCGGCTGGGCGCCCGCGTGGTCAGCGTCGACCCGGACGAAGTAAACCAGAACGTGCTGCGCGGCAGGTTCTTGCAGTTCCGGCTCAGCCCCATGAAGGTGGTGCCGGTCTGCAAGGCGGTCAGCGACAAGTGCGGGGCCGAGACCATGTGGATCGACGGGCCCGGATCGGCGGTCAACACCCTCAACCAGAAGTGGGTCGACACACTGAAGACCAAGAAGGACGAGTTCGAGCACGAACATTTCGGCCTGGATTTTTCACGCAGCAAGACGGTCGAGACAACCACACTGGAGGAGCTGATCCGCGCCCACGGAATGCCCTATTTTGTGAAGATCGACGTCGAGGGCTACGAAGCGAGCGTGATCCGCGGGCTGAAACAACCGGTTCCCTACCTGTCTTTCGAAGTCAACTTGCCGGAGTTCCGGAAAGAGGGGATCGAGTGCGTACGGATGCTGGGCGGCCTGGCCCCCGAAGGCAAGTTCAATTATGAAGCGGACCTCAAGAGTGGCACGCTTGGAACCTGGCTTGGTGCACAGGAGTTCACCGAAGTGATCGAGAAGTGCTCGGAAAAGACCATCGAGGTCTTCTGGAGGACTCCGCTGGCGCGCGTGAGCTGAAAGGGGGTCGATCACAGGCGATTTGCGGAGAAATGGGACGTTCCTTGTTCGGGAACGGTACCTTCCAGCAGAAGATACAGATGAATTTCGTCCAAAAATGTTACTTCCGTGCCTTGCGTGGTCAGAAAGCTGCCGATAATATCACTGAGAACGAAGCCCCGGGCCCATACTGATGGGAGGTTCCCGGTTCGCGACCCCAAAGGCCCGCGATGCGGCCCGCATCCGGGATCGGTTGACGATCGCTTCTTCATCTGAGTTCACTGAGGTACCAATGATCCGTAAAATCTCCTTGATCGCGCTGTTGTGCTGTATCTCCATCCCATCTTTTGGACAGCTTTGGAGCGGTATTCTCGATCCGAGCCGCGCGGTGGATTGGTCCCACGCGGGAGTGCCCGGAGGGATCCCCTCAAGCGGGGTCGCCTGGACGCAATGCGGGTCCACCATCGCCGCCGGAGCGACCGCGGCGACGATCAACGCGGCGATTGCGGCCTGTGGCGCGAATCAATATGTTCTTCTGGGAGCGGGCACATTCAACCTCACCACGGGCGTGGTTTTTAACAAGAAGAGCAATGTGGTGCTGCGCGGAATGGGGGCCAACCAGACTTTTCTGGTGTTCACCGGCGCCGCCGGCTGTATGGGGCTGAACGCCGATGTCTGTTTTGAAAGCGGGGATGTGAACTATTATGGCGCCCCTTCCAACGTCGGCAACTGGACTTCCGGATATGCCCCGGGCACCACTTCAATTACGCTGAGCAGCAAGGCCAGTCTGGCGGTTGGCGTGGCGATTACCCTGGATCAGCTGGACGATACAGCTTTGCTGCTCAACTCCGGATGGACCAATACTTCAGGCAACGTGTGGCAGGTGGCCGAGTCGACGATCACTCCGGTCTCGGTGGCTTTCAATGGGGTGACGGGCACGCAAGTGGCCTCGCTCGCAGCGGTGACCGCGCCGCACGATTGGTACTGGACTGGCGGAGTCCTCTACGTTTACAGCACCTCCAATCCCGCCTCGGCGTTCGGCAGCCCGGGAGTGGTTGCCTCGACTGACGACGGCGATATCTTTGTCTGCTATACACCGGCCAATGTCTGCTCGATTACCGGCGACAGCGGCGGGTCGCCGCGAACGGGCCGGAGCCAGCAGCAGATGGTCACGGTCACCAGTATAAGCGGCACCGGGCCTTACACTGTGGGCATTTCACCGGGAATCTATATGCCTAACTGGTCGGCGGGAAAGAGTCCGCAGGCCTGGTGGTCTTCCTCGCCCCTTTCCGCTTCGGGTGTGGAGAACCTGAGCGTTGACCACACGTCTTCAGGAGCGACGGTGGGCATCGGGATCTTCAATTGCAACGGATGCTGGGTCAAGGGAGTGCGCAGCATCGACCCGGTGCGGTCGCACGTGCAGATCTTTCAAAGCAACCACGTTACCGTGCAGGACAGCTATTTTTATATGACCGCGAATGCGCAGGCGGTCAGCTACGGTGTGGAGGCCATTCCGAGCAGCGATTCGCTGATTCAAAACAACATCTTCCAGCATATCTCCGGCCCCATTGTAATGTCTGGCGCCTGTTCCGGATGCGTCGTCGGATACAACTTCGACGTGGATGACATCTTCAACAATGGCTCCGGGGTCTACAACTGGCAGCAGCAAAGCGTCTTTCCGCATTCGGTGGGCGACGATCACATCTTGATTGAAGGGAACCAGGGCGCGGGCGTCTACAGCGACGACTTCCACGGGACGCACCACTTTCAGACCATCTTCCGCAACGCGTACAACGGGTACCAGCCGAACAATGGCACGCTTACCATCAGCGACACGCAGCCTTTGATCATCGACGCTTACTCGAGGTTCTACAATATCGTCGGCAACGTCTTGGGTAGTCAAACCACCTACACCAACAAATACGAAAACACCACCTCCGATCCAAATTCAGGCAACCCCGTTTATGTGATTGGGGTCGGTGATGTGATTCCGAACGACCCGAACACGACGCGGACTGTCATGCGCTGGGGCAACTACACGGTGATCCCTCAGTCTACGGACACGCCGGCCAACTCCGGCATCCGCTTTGTCCCGAGCGAGGTGCCAAGCGGAATCGTCAACTACAGCAACGCCGTGCCGTCTTCGACCACTCTGCCCGCTTCTTTCTACCTCAACGCCCAGCCCGCCTGGTGGCCACCCTCGAAGCCTTGGCCGCCGGTCGGTCCCGACGTGTCGGGCGGCAATCTCGCCGGATACGCCGGTCATGCCTATTCAATTCCCGCCGCCGACTGTTACGCCAATGTCATGGCCGGTCCGGCAAATGGAACGGGCCCGGTGTTGTCGTTCAATGCGTCGACCTGCTACTCGGTTGTGCCGCCCAACCCTCCAACAAATCTGGGCGGTGTCGTCGTTCAGTAAGAAATTCCTGAAGCCGGTGGTTTCACCGCTGCATGGTTCCATGTTCGATCGATTACCCGCTTGTGAATGTTGAATCGAGGCGGGGCCGCAGACGGCCCCGCCTCGATTCGCCGCTTGCCTTGGCACCTGCCATGTCGCATGGGGTGGCCGCTGTCGCACGCCACACAAACCGATCTATCCGCAATCCGCAAACCGTACGTTCAATCCTTCTTTCAGGCACGCGATCGGCCCGATTCTTCAGAATTCTAGTATCCTTTGAATGAGTGGCTATTTCTGACCGAATCGGTTTCGGGGATTGCGAACTCTCCTCACGGTACCGCGGCTTCCGCTGGCTGGAAGCTCTCTGTAGCTGGCGCGGGAATACGGGTTCGTGCGCCTCGGCAGTCGGTTCTCCACGAAGAGACGAGTTGGCGGCGTCCCTTTGGCGCGCGGTGCGGCAAGCGTTCGGCCGCTTTCGCCCGGTGCAATTCTCCGCATCACCTTCGCATCGCCTCAATTCCTTGCCGCGCGCGTTCTGTAATCAGTCGCCCGCTGGCCAGTCATGTGCTCGATCAAGAGCTGAATCGGTCGTTTCGTCATGAGCAATCTCATGGCGCGATGCGCCGCAAAGAAAGGATGAGCCTTGAGAATCAGCGTTTTCGGGTTGGGTTATGTGGGTACAGTATCGGCCGGATGCCTCGCGAACGACGGACACGAAGTCATTGGAGTCGATCCCGTCGACACAAAAGTGGATTTAATCAACAAGGGCCATTCTCCGATTATTGAGGCGGAGATCGGCGAGATCATTTCCGCCACGGTGCAATCCGGGCGTTTGCGCGCCATCAGCGACCCGGCCCAGGCCATTCGAGAAACCGACCTTTCCTTCATCTGCGTTGGAACTCCGAGTCAAACCAACGGCAACCTCGACCTCCATTACATCCGGCGCATCTGCGAGCAGATTGGCGCGGCGCTCAAAGAGAAGGCGGCGCGGCACACGGTCATCATCCGCAGCACGATACTGCCCGGAACGATGCGCAATGTAGTGATCCCAGTGCTGGAAGAGTATTCAGGCAAGACGGCGGGAGTCGGCTTTGGGGTCTGCAACAATCCCGAGTTTCTGCGCGAAGGCACCGCGGTCAAGGATTACAACGCGCCACCGAAGACGGTGATTGGCGAAATGGAGGAAGAGAGCGGTTCCCTCCTGGCCAGGCTCTATGAAAAGCTCGATGCGCCGCTGATTCGGACCAGCCTGGAGACGGCGGAGATGGTCAAGTATGTCGACAACAGCTGGCATGCGCTCAAGATCGGGTTTGCCAACGAGATCGGCAATTTGAGCAAGGCGCTGGGCATCGACTCGCATGAAGTGATGCGCATCTTCTGCCAGGACCGGAAGCTGAACATTTCTCCAGCCTATCTTCTTCCGGGTTTCGCGTTTGGCGGTTCGTGCCTGCCCAAGGATCTGCGCGCCCTGTCGTACAAAGCCAAGGCCCACGACCTGGATCTACCGATTATTACCTCCATTCTGCCCAGCAACGAATTGCAGGTGAGCCGCGGGCTTAAACTTATCATGGAGAAGGGCCACAGGCGGGTCGGCGTACTGGGTTTCAGCTTCAAGGCCGGCACGGACGATTTGCGGGAAAGCCCTGTGATTGAAGTCATCGAGCGCCTGCTGGGCAAAGGTTACGACCTGAAGATTTACGACAAGAACGTCAACATCGCCTGTCTGGTGGGTGCCAACCGCGACTTCATTCTCAATCGCATCCCACATATCTCACGCCTGATGGTGGATAGCATCGACAAGGTCCTGGAACACGCCGAGATCATTCTAATCGGGAACAAGGACCCGGAATTCCGGAATGTACCGAACCAGTTGCGTGAGGGTCAGTCTCTCGTTGACTTCGTGCGCATCACTGACCGCAGGAGCGAGCATGGAAAGTACGACGGCATTTGCTGGTGAGAAACTGATGGGACAGGTGGAGATTCAGGTGGCCAAGAACCGCCTGCTCGAATCCATCAGCCTTCTTTCGGAATGGCTGGTCGCGAACGATTACCGCGGCTACGACACATTCGATGGTTTGAACGCACGGTTTGTGCGCCCGTTTACGTTTGGAAGTCCCTTGCTGCGCACCGTGCTCCAGCAGGGCGTCCGGCGTTTCCCCATCAATCTGCGTCCTTTAATGGGTGTCCGCAAGAATCACTCGAGCAAGGGGATGGGCTTTCTCGCCAGGGGATTCATCCGCCTGTACAAGACCACGGGCGACACGATGTGGCTCGATCGGGCCGCGGTCTCGCTCCAGTGGCTGCTCGACAATCGATCGAAGGGATATACGGGGGCTTGCTGGGGAAATCATTTCGATTATCAATCGCGGACTTTTTATCTGCCCAAGGGTGTCCCGACGGTGGTCTGGACCGCACTGATCGGACATGCGTTCCTGGACGGGTACGATCAGTTCAAGAATCGAGCGTACCTTGATGTTGTCGTGAGCGCCTGCGAGCACATCCTCCACGATCTCAAGCAGTATCCCGATGGAGAGGGCGTCTGCATCAGCTACGTTCCGGGCCTCGACAGCCAGGTGCACAACGCCAATGTGCTCGGCGGCAGCCTGCTGGCGCGCACCTACGCCTACACCGGAAACGAGGAGTATCGTTCGCTGGCGCGGAAGACGATGCAATACACCGCCCAGTACCAGCAGCCGGATGGCGCCTGGTGGTACGGCGAGAAGGCCAACCTGCATTGGGTCGATAACTTCCACACCGCCTATAACCTCGATTGCTACAAGCACTACGAAGAAAGCACCGGCGACAAGAGCTTCAACGGGCACATGATGCTGGGCTACGAGTATTGGAAACAGACCTTCTTTCTCGAAGACGGAACGCCCAAGTACTACAACCACAAAACGCTTCCCCTCGATATCCAATGCTCTTCCCAGGCCATCGACACCTTCGTCTTTTTTTCCGACCGCGACCCGGACGCGCTGCGGATGGCGCTCAAGGTGGCTGAATGGACGATCGCGAATATGCAGGATCCGAGCGGCTACTTCTACTATCGCCGCTACACTTCGTGGCTGGTAAACAAGACACCCACTCTTCATTGGGGACAGGCAACCATGCTCTGCGCGCTCGCCGGGTTGTATAAGGAAATCTCGGCCGGCCGGAGGCCCTTGTGAAGAGGAAAGTGCTCGTCATTGTTGAAAACCTGCCCATCCCCTTCGATTCCAGGGTATGGAAGGAACTTCTTGCCCTGCGGCAGGCGGATTATGGAGTGACGGTGCTATGCCCTAAAGGCAAGGGATATGAAAAAGGGTATGAATTGCTGGAGGGCATCCATGTCTACCGGCATCCCATGCCCAAAGAGGGCAACACGCCTCGCGGTTACGTCTGGGAGTATGGATGTGCCCTCTTTTGGGAGTTTCTCTACTCCTGGTGGATTTATCTGCGCCGCGATTTTCATGTTATTCAGGGATGCAATCCGCCGGACGATATCTTCCTGGTGGCGCTGCCGTTCAAGCTCTTCGGGGTGAAATACATCTTCGATCATCACGACGTGAATCCGGAGTTGTACTTGTCCAAATACGACCGGAAGGACTTCTTCTACAAAGCCCAGCTCTTCCTGGAGAAGCTGACGTTCCTGGTTGCCGATGTCGTCATGTCGACCAACCGGAGCTACCGGGAGGTGGCCATCTCCCGCGGCGGCCTCGCCCCGGAAGATGTCTTCGTGGTGCGCAACGGGCCGGATCTGACGACTTTTGTGGAGGTTCCCGCTATTCCGGCTCTCAAGTACGGCAAGAAGTATCTGGTCGGCTATGTTGGCGTCATGAGCGAGCAGGAGGGGCTGGATATTCTGCTCGACGTGGCCAATCACATCCGGAGCCTTGGGCGCACCGACGTTCATTTCACCTGCGTCGGAGGCGGTCCGGGGCTGCCGGCTCTCCGGCAGATGGTGAAGGACAAGAACCTGGGCGAAATCGTCAACTTTACCGGGCGCGTTCCGGATGCGGAACTGCTGGAGATTCTTTCCACGGCGGATGTCTGCGTGAATCCGGACAAGCCTTGCCAGATGAACGACCTGTCCACCATGATCAAGATCATGGAGTACATGGCGCTGGGCAAGCCAATCGTGCAGTTCGATCTGAAAGAAGGCAAGTTCAGCGCCCAGGAGGCTTCGCTCTACAGCGGCGGCGAAAATCTTGTTGCAGACTTTGCCGACAAGATCCTCTGGCTGCTGGACCATCCTGAAGAGCGGCAGAGGATGGGCGAGTTTGGCCGCAATCGCGTTCGCACCGAGCTGGCCTGGGAATACTCCGTCGGCGGACTTCTGGCGGCATACGAAAAAGCGTTCCGGAAGATACGCGGCAAACGAGCATTGCAGATGGGAATTGTGGGGTCCTGAAGATGAAACCGCTCGTGTCCATACTCATTCCGGCCTATAACTCGCAGGAGTGGATTGGCCCGTGTCTCCGCTCGGCGCTTGCGCAGACATGGGAACCGAAGGAAATCATCGTTGTGGACGATGGTTCGAAGGATGGGACGCTGGCCGCGGCGCGGCAGTTCGAGCAGGCGGGTGTCCGCGTGGCCAGCCAGCGGAATCAGGGCGCGGCGGCGGCCAGAAACACCGCCTACAGCCTGAGTCGAGGCGAATACATCCAGTGGCTGGATGCGGACGACCTTATCTCCCCGGACAAGATCGAGCGCCAGATGGCGGTGGCGCAACAACTCGGCAATAAGCGGCTGCTTCTCTCCTGCGGATGGAGCCAGTTCCTGCACCGGTACAAGGAAGCGAAGTTTGTCCCCTCGGCTCTGTGGGCCGATCTCACTCCGGCCGATTGGCTCGTTCGCAAAATGTCGCTTAATCTGCTGATGCAAACCGGAACCTGGCTGACGAGCCGCGAGCTGTGCGAGGCCGCTGGCCCATGGGACACGCGTATGCTGGGCGACGACGACGGCGAGTACTTTTGCCGCGTCCTGCTCGCCAGCGAGGGCGTGCGTTTCGTCCCGGAAGCAAAGGTGTACTATCGTGCCTCGGGCGGAGGCAGCTTGAGTTACATCGGCACCTCTGACCGGAAGCGCAATGCACAGTGGCTCTCGATGCAGTTGCACATCCGCTATATCAGGTCGCTGGAAGAGAGTGAGCGCGTACACGCCGCGTGCGTGACGTACCTGCAAAACTGGATGGTCTTCTTTTATCCCGAGCGGCAGGACGTTTTCCGCGAGGCGCAGGAAATCGCCCGGAGCCTGGGAGGCGAGGTGAGCGCACCGCGCCTTTCCTGGAAGTACGCGTGGATCGCGAAGTTTTTCGGGCAGGATGCGGGCTGGCGAGCCCAGGTTCTGCTGCCCCGGCTGAAGTGGTCGCTCCTCTCTTCGCTGGACAAGTTCCTTTACAACATCGGAGGCAAGGAACCATCCACTCTCCACCCGGTGACCGGGCCGCTTCCGAACACGACGGACAGCCGGTGACGTCAACGGTTCACGCGAAGCCATCGAACAGTCATCGCTCTTCATTCACTTCACGGTCGCAAGCAATTTCGCCTTCACCGATGCGGTGATCGCGCGCCGAAGCCGGTTCAATCGCCGATTGTGCGCGTGAGGCGCCCGCGACCGGCATTCAAGGAGAATCGATCAACATGAGCACGTCCGAAATCCCGGTCACCGGGACGCCGAAAAAGGCAAAACTCCCGTGGATGGACTGGATTCTGCTGCCTGGGCTCGGGCTGCTGACGCTCGCTCTGCTCGGCGTCTCCATGGAACTGATCGCGATGAAACTCTTTCCCTCAGAGGGCAGCATGCGGCCCTGCCTGGTGTGGGACGACCGCTCGACCGGTGTGCGGGGGATACCGAAATGCAACTGCACGGAAAAAATTCCCGAAGGAGACCTGGTCGAGTACCGTTTCAACAGTTGCGGCGATTACACTGCGGTCGAGTGCGGACCCAAGCCGGCGGATACCTACCGCATTGTGATGACCGGCACGTCCTTTCCCGTGGGTCTCGGAGTGGCCCGGGAGAAGACTTTTGCCGCCACTCTGCCTATCGAGCTCTCCCGGCTCACCGGACGCAAGGTGGAGCTCTACAACGCGAGCCTGCCGCGAAAAACGCCGCGAACCGTTGCGCTTGACATCGATCAGATGCTGGCGCAGAAGCCGGACATGTTCCTCTGGGTGATCAACTACTCGGATATCCAACTCGCTTCCGTTCTGGCGCCCGCCGATTTTGTCGCTGAAAATGCAATGCCCCGCGCTTCGGAGAAGTTTTCAACAGCGCCGGGGGCGGCGCCGGCGTTTCCATCCATCGCTTGGATTCGCATGAAAGCGGTGCTGGGGGTGTCAACGATTCTGCACGCGGTCAACAGCAACTGGCGCGAAACTCGGTCGTACGTGATGCTGAATCATTTCATCGCCGTCAACGAAAGCCAAAGCGAATACCTGAAGCGGAACCGGACCAACGAATCGCAATACCTGGACGCCGAACCAAGCCCGGGACGGCTGACCCATCTGAAGGAATTCGATGGATACGTCGCCGAAGTGATGGCCCACGCCAAAGCGGCCGGTGTGCCGGTGGTGGCCGTCTTCACCCCGACGCGCATAGTCGCGGCGCTCATCTCCAAGGGCGAATGGTCGCCCGACCTTGACCCCTACAAGCTCGACGAGGAGATGCGCGCCATCGTTGAGAGCCACGGGGGCATCTACGTCGACATTCTGCCCGACTACCGCACGGCGCCCAATCCCGAGAACGGATTCTACCCGGCCGATGGCCATTTCAATCCGGAGGGGCACGCCATGGTTACCGAATTCCTGGCCAGGGAGCTGACCAACGGCTCAGTTCCCGGGCTCACGCTCGGCGCACGCGCGCAGGCTGAAGCGGAGCAAAAGAGATAATCATGGATACAGCTTCCATTCAGTTTGTGTTTTTTGGATTGGCCGCCGCGCTCGTCTCCAACTTCAGCCGCTCGCGCATTTGGCGATCGGTGGTGCTGATGCTGGCCAGCCTGCTCTTTCTGGGGCTGCTCGCGCACCAGCCGATCGTTTTCCTGCCCATGGCCGGGTTTCTTCTCCTCGGCTATCTTTGCCTGGTCCTGATCGAGCGCGGCTTCTCGAGGTTCATGGCCGTCATTTTGCTGGCCGTCATCCTGGTGTACATGTGGCTGAAAAAGTACACGTTTCTGCCGGAAGGCGCGTTCCTGCACACGCCCTATTTCACCCTTGGGCTCTCGTACATCTTCTTTCGCGTGCTGCACCTGTTGATCGAGACTGGCGACGGGGATGAGAAGCGTCACATCGGCATTGGCGCGTACCTGCTCTACACGCTCAATTTCACCACCCTAATTTCGGGCCCCATCCAGCGCTACGACGACTTTGCCCACGACCAGTTCGCTGCGGAGCCTCTCGAACTCGACTGGCGCACTGTCGGCCTGCAGCTGGAGCGGATTGTGCGCGGGTTCTTCAAGGTCAACGTCCTGGCGCTCCTGCTTCAAACGGCTCAGGAAAACCTGCTGTCGCAGTTGGCGCAGCCCGCTCCGCCGGCGGTCAAGGCCTTTGCGGTCTTCAGGCTGGCAGTCCTGTACCCCTTTTTTCTGTACGCCAACTTTTCCGGCTATATCGACATTATGATTGCGCTGGCGCGGCTGATGCGCGTTCGGTTGCCGGAGAACTTCGACCGGCCATTCTCAGCCGCTTCGTTCATCGACTTCTGGAGCCGCTGGCATATCACTCTTTCCAACTGGCTGAAGACCTATGTGTACAATCCGCTGCTGCTGGCGCTGATGCGGCGCATTTCCTCGGCGGTTCTGGAGCCGTTCCTGAGCGTTTTCTGCTTTTTCGTGACCTTCTTCCTGGTCGGCGTCTGGCATGGCCGCACCTCGGAGTTTGTCATCTTTGGCGTCCTGCAGGGCGGGGGCGTCTCCATCAACAAGCTGTGGCAGCTGGGGCTGACCCGCGCCATGGGACGCCAGCGCTACCGGGCTTTGGCCAAGGGCATGGTTTACACGATTCTTGCCCGCGGATTGACCTTTAGCTGGTTCGCCTTTACGCTCTTCTGGTTCTGGGCGGGATGGAAGCAGCTAGACGCCATTTTCTCTTCAATCGGGGTGGCGCAATGGTTGGGCGTTTGGCTGGCGATCTGGCTATGCGCCTCCGTGGTCCTCGGAGCATGGGAAGCCCTGCGCGCGGCGCTTCTTAGCATTCACTCCGCCAATGGACCCGTGCTGGAGAGCCGCTATGCGCGCGTCGTCTACGTCTCCGCGCTGGGTTTTGCCGTCTTTGTCATGACGGCACTGCTTAACCAGCCGTCTCCCCAGATCATTTACAAGGGGTTTTGAATTCCCCAGCCTCTTGACTCATCCGTGCCGACAGGGGACCAGGACTGGTTTGCCTTTTCACTCCAAAGTGCGCGCGATGTGCCGGAAATGGAGTCAAGAACCGAAGACATGGTACGCTTCGTGCGACGATAAGGCAGCAGCAGTTGCGCGGACGCGGTGGCGCGCTCAGGCCGCCAGCGTACAGAGTATTCAGTTCCAGGGTGTAATCAAGGAAGGCCTTCAGCTTGAACCCATTCGATGCAGCGGGACAATTCCAGATACCCGGCGAAGGCGCCGGTGCGCCGCGACGGACGGTCCGCAACGCGGGGGTCACTATCTTTGGTCAGGGATGCGTCTTCATCATCCAGATGCTGGGGATGACCGTTCTGGCGAGAATCCTGACGCCGGGCGATTTTGGCCTCGTGACCATGGTTACCACCTTCAGTCTGCTCTTTGCCAGCTTTGGCGTGGCCGGCATCTCGGACGCGATCCTGCAGCGGCCGACCTTCAATCGCGCGCTGGCAACCAACCTCTTCTGGATCAACCTGGGTGGAGGATTCATCGTGGCGGCGCTGTTTGCCGCCGCAGGCCGCCTGATGGCTGCCTTCTATGGCGATCCGCGCATCACTCGCGTGGCGATCGGATTCGCGGTGGCCATCTTCCTGGCCATCGCGCCGGTTGTTCATTTGAGCCTTGTCCGGCGCGGTCTTCGCTTTGGCATCGTTTCCGTCAACGACGTCATCGCCCGTGTGATTTATGTCGCGACCGCCATCGTCTGCGGATACTTCGGCTGGGGCTACTGGGCGCTCGTCGCGGCGGCCATCGTCCAGCCAGCCTCCATTCTGGTTGGCGCTCTGATTCTCTGCCGCTGGAGACCCGGTCTTCCCAGCCGCGTGGAAGGCACCGGCAAGATGGTCAAGTTTGCCATCGATGTCTATGGGCGCTTCAGCATCAACTACGGCACCGGCAACCTCGACAACCTGCTCGTCGGCTGGCGCTTTGGCGCAACGACGCTGGGCTTTTACAAAAAGGCGTTCGACCTCTTCGTTCTCCCCTCGTGCCAGTTGATTGCCCCGGTTGTGTCGGTCATCGTCACGGCTCTGAGCCGGAAGAACAAGGACCACGAGGAGTTCAAGCGGTACTTCATGAAGGCGCTGTGCATTGTGGCTTTCGTGGGCATGGCGGCCAGCGCCGATCTCACCCTGGTCAGTCACGACCTGGTGCGCATCCTGATGGGCCCGGCGTGGGGAGAATCCGGCCGAATCTTCATGTACTTCGCCCCAGGCATTGGCCTGATGCTCATCTACCAGACCACCGCCTGGGTGCATCTTTCGCTCGGCACCACCCGGCGCTGGCTGGGCTGGTCGGTCTTTGAACTTGCCGTCACTGCGGCGCTCTTCGCGATTGGACTCCACTGGGGGCCGGCCGGAATCGCTGGTGCCTGGACCACATCGTTTTTCGTTTTGATGGTTCCCGGTTTCTACTATGCCGGCCATCCGATCGGGCTTCGGGTGGTTACGATCATCGCGGCGGTTTGGCGATACATGGTGGCTTCGCTCGCGGCGGGCTTCGCGACCGCGGCGATCGTCGGGACAATTCACTGGCTCCCGCTGGTCGCGCCCGCCGGCCTCGCTGGTGCGATGCTCCGGATGATTGTCAATTCCGCCGTCTTCGCGTTGCTTTACCTGGTCGCGGTCGTCCTGCTCTATGGAGGCTTCGCGCCGTTGATTGAATTGGCCCAACTCGTTCCGGATCTGGTGCCGGGCTTCGGCGCTCTGCGGAAACTGCGCCCAGCCGCGCAACCAGTTGTTCGGACTGCGACCTTCGAAACCAAGTGATGAGACGGAGGGCCAATACATGAATTTGACGGAAAGCCCTGCGATGGAAGTACCCACGGCCAATGGCGGCAAAACCCTCGGTGGTCCAGTCTCCGAACTCGCCATCACGCTCCTGACGGGGGGCATTGACCCGCACTACGCCACGGGCCTGTCCATGGCCCTCACCGGCCGGGGCGTCCAACTGGAGCTCATCGCAAGCACGGAAATGGAGACCCCGGAACTGCGCGGGGCACCGGCACTCAAGTTTCTCAATCTCCACGGCGACACCCGCGGGCGGAAGTCCCGCATGGGCAAACTGTTCTTTCATCTCGGCTTTTATCGCAGGCTCATGCGGTATGCGGCCACGGCGAAGCCGAAGGTCTTTCACATTCTTTGGAACTACAAACTGCAGTGGTTCGACCGGACTCTGCTGCTGGTCTACTACAAGGCGCTGGGCAAGAAGCTCGTGTTTACCGCCCACAACATCAACGCGGCGGAGCGAGACGGCACGGAATCGCTCCTCAACCGGCTTTCACTTACGTTTCAATACCGATTCGTCGACCACATCTTCGTTCATACCGAAAAAATGAAGGAGGAGCTTGTTACGCGCTTCGGCGTCACCGGCGAACGGGTGAGCATCATTCCTTTCGGCATCTACGAGTGCGTGCCAAGCACGGAACTTACACCTGCGGAGGCGAAGCAAAAGCTGGGGCTGGATGGCTCGGAGAAGGTGGTGCTCTTCTTCGGCCGCATTCTTCCCTACAAAGGGCTCGATTATCTGGTCGAGGCATTCCAGGAGCTTGCGCAGCGTGACCCGAGTTACCGGCTGATCATCGCGGGCGAGCCGAAAAAAGAGTCGACGCAATACTTTCGGGAGATCCAACAGAAGATCGAGCGCGCGGGCCTCGGACAAAGAGTGATCCGGAAGATAGGTTTCATCGCCAACGATGAGATCGAGCTCTACTTCAAAGCGGCCGATGCACTGATCCTTCCCTACACGCTGATATTTCAGAGCGGCGTGCTTTTCATGGCCTATAGCTTCGGTTTGCCCGTGATTGCATCGGATGTGGGCTCCTTCCGCGAGGATATCGTCGAAGGGGAAACCGGGTTTGTCTGCCGCCCCAGCGACGCGCCGGATCTGGCCAGAACGATGGAAACGTATTTTCAAAGCTCCCTGTTCGCGGCGCTTGACAGCCGCAGAGCGGAGATTGCGGCCACTGCGCGCGTCCGCAATTCATGGGATGCGGTCAGCGCAACGACCTGCGCGGTATACTCTCAATTGCTCGCGCCGGGTAACTTGCGGGAGCATGGAAAGCATGACTCCGCAGGTTAGAAAGGGCTCACTTTTTATCTGTCCGGTTTGGTGTATGATGGGCGGACAATGCGTTTAACCAGCCCTCGCGTC
>Ga0302156_10002488_pt1 | contig 15003 bp, 8 predicted proteins | sample I_Bog_N3_2_FD_193503 | JGI IMG/M metagenome (GOLD analysis project Ga0302156, IMG submission 193503) | Peat permafrost microbial communities from Stordalen Mire near Abisko, Sweden - I_Bog_N3_2 | ecosystem: Environmental > Terrestrial > Soil > Wetlands > Peat | place: Sweden: Abisko, Stordalen... | reverse complement strand
GACCCGGCCGATCATGGGATCGGAAACGTCGAGCGCGATTTCAACGCGGGGCGAATATGCCACCGATCCCAGGCGCAACCTGATCAACAGCTATGACGGCGTCGTCGATTGGGGCCAGACGCCAGAGGCATGGTGGAAAATCTATGGCACGAGGGGCTGGGCGTCGGGCGGCTTTGCCTGGACCGGATTCGACTATCGGGGTGAACCGACGCCTTATGGCTGGCCCTCGATCAGTTCGCAATTCGGCGTGATCGACATGTGCGGTTTTCCCAAGGATTATTATTACTATTACAAGGCGTGGTGGCGCAAAGAGCCCGCGCTGCATGTGTTCCCGCACTGGAACTGGCAGGGCAAGGACAATCAGGATGTGGCCGTATGGGCCTATTCCAACCTCGACGAAGTGGAATTGTTCGTCAATGGCCAGAGTCAGGGACGGCAGAAAGTGCCCGATCTCGGCCATGTGGCATGGGCGGTAAAATACCAGCCGGGCCAGATCGCGGCCATCGGTTATCGCAACGGCAGGCGGGTGCTGGTGCAAACGCGCGAAACCACCGGACCGGCAGAGACGCTTCGGCTTGTCGCGGACCGGGCGGAGATTGGCGCCGATGGGCAGGACATCGCGATCATCACGGTCGACGTGACCGATCGGCAGGGCCGCGCCGTGCCGACGGCAAACGACCGGATCGCGTTCAAGGTATCGGGCGCGGGCAAGTTGATCGGGGTCGGCAACGGCGATCCCAATTGCCTGGAAAGTGACAAGGGCGCCACGCGATCGCTGTTCAACGGCCTCGCCCAGATAATCGTGCAGGCCACCAGACAGGCCGGAACGATCCGCATCGAGGCGGTGTCGGATGGCGGGCAACCGCTTGAATCGGCGGTGCAACTGATCCAGACGCGGCAGAGCGGGCGTCGACCGACGGTTCCCTGATGGGGGGAATTGCACCTTGGTATTATACCACCGTGCATTGCGCCGTGATGCACGGTGTTATGATGCCTCAAGCTGTAAGTCGGCTTGGCTCTTGCGCAAAAAAGGCGGCACCATCGCTGTTGCGATGATGCCGCCGAAAAACCTAGAAATGTGCCATTGCGGTCATGGTGTAACGCCGATCGGTCATATAGGTGTCAAACGGTGTAAAGACGCCCGGCATCGGTTCCTGCATCGTCTTGGACAGGGTGTTCAGCACGTTCGTGGCGCTAAGCTTGATTGAGAAATGGCTGCTGAACTTGTAGTCAAATCCGACATCCATATATCCAGCCGCATCGCTCCAGAGGGGCACCATCGGGTAGGCTTGGTAAGAACCTGAGGCACTGGTGCTTGTATTGACGGTATAGGGATTGCCGCCCGTGGCTGCAAACGACAGCGGGTTGGCATTCGTGCTGAGCAACTGCTTTGAATGCCAGTTATAGGCCACACGAAAATTGACAGGCCCCATGCTGTACATCAGTTCGACATTGGTCGAAAACTTCGACATGTTATAATAAGGTAGCTTGTAGTCCTGATGCCATGTTCCGCCGGTTGGCGCGTTACCGTCCAGCACGTCTTGCGCTTCGGCACCGGGGTTCTGGCTTTCAACAAACGTTAAACTGCCATTTACGCCGAACCCCTTGAGAACGCCCGGCAGCATGTCAAAGAAGGTCCGCGCCCCGATTTCGAACCCTTCGATCGTCGCCCCCACGCCAGACGTCTTGTTCTGAAGATACGTCCACGGCAGATTGAGCGTGACCGGGGTCGTGCCATTTTCAAGCAAGGCCGTCGGCTGGACGGCGGTCGAGGCTGAGAACAGATCCTGATCCTTGATCTGTTTCAGGAACCCGTCGGCATAGAGCATCGTCCCGTTCTTGGGGTACCATTCGAGCGACACATCCTCGCTGCGGATCATCACCGGACGCAACTTTTGTCCGGTGCCGTTGTTGCTGAACATGTTCTGGAAAAGGGTTTCGCCAACCAACGTCGGCGAACCACCGGGGGTCGAAGGTGGAAGGGTTGCCGCATAATTGGTCGTGGCGGCACTGACGTTGCCGTTTGCCTTGATATCCCCCAAGTTGGGCGGCGCATCGGATTCGGATGCGGCAAACCGCAAAATGGCCTTTTGCGACAGTTCGAACTTGATATTGAATGCGGGAAGCACGCGGACAAAGCCATAGGCAATCGTGTTTTGAGTTGCGTTCCCGGTCCCTGGGAGCGAGTACAGCGACAGCGACCGCATCTGCGGTCGTCAGATAGAAAGTCGTCGGACCACCGCCGGCCGCGTTGCCGCTTTCGCCGACCATGCCGCTGCTGTACAGCTTGTCGCCAGCCACACGCACACCGATGTTGCCAGAAAACGGCGGAATGAAACCGATTCTGTCGTGCGCAAACTTCGTTTCAAGGTAGGCCGCCGCGTTGAAGATCGTCGACCGGGTCTTGCCCAGTCCCTGATCGAGCTCGTTCCAATACGCTGCCGCGTTTGGCTGAGGCTGCCCATAAGTGCTGAGCAGATAGAGCCAGTTGAACGATTTCATCAGACTGGGGCTCGGCAACAGAACCGCGCCGGGAGCTGCAACACGACCATTGAAGAAATTCGGGAAAGTGCTTACCGTGTAATCAGCACTATTTCCAAGCGCTGCCGTGTCATTTGTCGGCGTCCGTGCGCCTGTGCCATAACCATAGGCTCCCAAATCTGCATAATAAGTCCCAATGAAATCATCACGCTCGACGCGGTTGTCAACGCGAACACCTGCGGAAATAGATTTGAAAAATCCATCCTCGCCGAGATTGTAGTCAACATCGACATGTCCAGACAGCATGGTGCCCTTGTTATCTAAACCGTTGTAACTCATCGAACCCCAATACGCTGTCCCTGGGTTAAGCAGGCCGGCAGTGTTGAGCCCACCGACGGTGGGAATGCTGGTGGTTTCGTTGATCGAGACGGTGCCAAGCGTTCCACTGCCCTGTGCGAGGTCGGCATACATGCTTTGCGATGACGCGCGCGAGAACACAAACTGCACCCCGCCGCGAAGACGCAGACGATCGCCAGGGGTCCACAGCACGCTTTGCGAAATGTTCAGCGTCGAATTCTTGCTATGCCCGGCAGATGCATGGCCATTGAAACCGGGCAAGCCGGTGACCGGAGGCGTACACTGGTCAAAATTGGGCCAATTCCCCCAATTATACGTCGCCGTCGAAGGCGCTGCTCCATAGGTAGCGCCACAATTCGGTGTTTGGAAAGGGCTGCTGGCGCTGTTGTATGCGTTATTAACATAAGGAATAAACCACGCATTCGCCGCCAGTTGCGCCGGCGTCATGGCTGAAACCTGCCAGGTGTTCTGGCCCCACACCGGAATGCCGGTCGATCCATATCCCAGATTGCCGGATTCAAACAGGCCCGAGTTGGCATATGTCGCATTGCTGGGGATGTTGGTCGTGGCACCGGAGGGCGTGTTGCCGAATCCAGCCCCTTCCGAATAGTTGTTGGTTATATATTGTGAAAAGAAGACCGTGTTGGTGAACACCAGATCGTTCTTTGGGCGCCACTGAATGGCCTGATAGGCGCCATAGCGTTCGCGCTGAAAGCTGTCCTGACTCCAACTGACACCATTCGGAACCAGGGCCATGTTGTTCGGCGCACCGGGAGCGTATTCGGCAAGATCGGCGCCGATCTGCAGATCGCTGGCCGCCTGATTGTAGCGCGAATAGGCCACATCCCACAGAATGCCGATGTCGCCAATTCCGGTATGGAACGTCTTGGTATACAGGGCAGAGACGTTTGGCGTAAACGATTTGGACAGATCGCCGTAGTTGCCACCCGCCGTAACATCGAATTCGGTCTTGTGATAATCGAACGGCAAGTGCGTGCGCAGGTCGATCGACGACACACCGCCCTCGATAAGGTCGGCGCGCGACGCCTTGTAAATGTCAACGCCACCCATCAATTCCGGTGTGACCTCTCCCCAACTGATCGCACTCGCCCCGTTGGCGCTGAACACTTGCTCACCATTCAGCGTGCTGGAATTGTACGGCAACCCCCTGACAGAGATTCCCGTGCCTTCGACCTGAAAGGCGGGCGTTCCGTTTTGCGATACCGTAAAACGCGACAGCGTCACGCCCGAAATGCGCTGCAGCACTTCGGTAACGGAAGTGTCCGGCAATTTTCCTGCTTCGTCGGACACCACCGAGTCAACGATAGTGTCGGACAACTTCTTGATTTCAGTTGCTTGTTCCAGCGCCTTGCGGCGGGCTGTGACGACGATCGCCTGAGTCGCTGGCTTGCCGTCGTCCTTGGTGGCGGCATCCGTGGAGGCCGCAGGCTTGTCCGCGGTGGCGTCTTGAGCCCCCGCAGTCGACTGCGCGATGGCGGGCTGCACCATGGCGCCCGACAGAATGATGGCCAAGCCACTAACGCTCGACCTGAAATTGCGAATCTTCACCTTTTCCCCTCCCAGTATTCAGATGAAGGCCAAAACCGCGACACATCGCGGCACAGCCTTACACTGCATCCTCGTTCACGGCAGCCATTTAGGTGCCTAATCCCAGAGGCCGCACATCCCCATATATTGTATGACAAGTCAATCGTGATTTTGCGAGCGCTATCATTTTGTAACCGGCGTGGTGCATGGGTGCACGCCAGACGTTGAAGATGCGGTGTAACTCGATGTCAGGATGGTTATCGGGGCTATCGTTCGCGGATGATGGCCCGATCTCGGGCGCAAAGTGGCAACGCAGCCTGATTCGCCTATGCTCGAAATATGTGTCTTGGCGATTTGCCCGCCCAGAGTCCCTGCGATTATGATCGAGACAGGATATGGGAATTGATCGCCGTCCGAGATAGCGCTATCAATGGCGCCGGGGGGCTGACAATGCGCCTGTTGAGCTGGTCAGGGTGTTGAGCTGGTCAGGGTCTGGGCCTGCAATGCCGCCGGAACAACGATCAGCGCTGGGAGAATTCGCAATGACCTACAAATTGGCAGCCGGGATGGTGTGCATCCGAAAAATCACGTTTTGGGCAATGATGCCTCTGATCGTGGTCTTGCCGGGCCAGGCATACGCGCAAACCCATGACGTTCCGGTGGTTTCGTGGGGCAAGTCCGGCATTACCTTTGAACAGTATCGCGCCGATGCGCTCGATTGCGGCAAGAACGGTCTTGCCAGCGACATCGATAATTCTGATCCGGTCAATACGCTGCGCCGCGCAGAGACCCAGTTGGAAGCGATCGACACGCAGCCGTGGGCCATGACCACGGTGACCAACAACAAGGCGCCGAACGGCGGTGTGGATGTCGATACTACCCAGGCCGTCTCGCGTGCGCACGATGAACAGGCGATCATGGAAGGTACCCGGCCCAAAGAGCAATATGCCCGGATCAAGCAACTGATGTTCGTCGCCGTGCGCAAATGCATGATCGACCATGGTTACGCCCGGTTTGCCCTGACCGAAGCGCAGCGCGCGCAGATGCGTCGGATCAAGGGCCCGGTTCCGCGACGTGCCTATCTGTTTGGCCTGGCAAGCGACGCCAATATCCTCGAAAAGCAGAAAATTTCCACTGCCGCGCAATGATCGCCGCAGCTTGGCGCTTATCCGCTATTGCGACAGGCCCATGTCGAGCAGCGCCATGTCGAGCAATTCGCGCATCAACCGCGCCGCGTATTCGCCATCTCCAGAGGCGATTGCATCGCGGATCGTGTGGTGTTCCTGCAGCATGTCGCGCGGGTTGGTGGTGCGTTCCTGTTTGAAACGCGTGGTCCAACGCACGGCGGCGCCGATGGAACTGCCCAGCGTATAGATCGCCTCGTTATCGGTGGCTTCCAGCAGGGCGGTGTGAAAGGCTTGGTCGGCCTCTTGCCCCAGGGCCGATGCCAGGCCGAATTCGCGCATCCCGCGCAAGGCTTCGTCCATCGCGGCGATATGTTCTGGTCTGTGCCGCTGCGCCGCGAGCGCGGCGGCGGTCGGTTCGATCTGGCTGCGCAGTTCGAACAAGTCCTCCACAAATTTGCGGTCGGGCTGAATCGAAAACATCCATTCGAGCACTTCCGGATCGAGCAGATTCCACTTGTTGCGCGCGGTGATGTGGGTTCCGGCCTTGGGCTTGCTTGAAATCATGCCCTTGGCGATCAGTATGCGCAGCGCCTCTCGATAGGCGGTGCGCGAAATATGCAGCGATTCCGACAGTTCGATTTCACCGCTCAGCTTGTCGCCCGGCTTGTACACGCCGGCCAGGATCGCGGTGCCCAGTTGGCGGGCGACCGTCCGATGGATGCGAGATGATGTGCCGCTTTCAGGCTCGTGTCCGTCCATCGTCACTATCCTTCTGCCCAATTCGACCTACTTGTCGTACCAATATCATCAGAGATATATCCTGCTGCGCTGCGGTCAAGCAGAGCGGGCGCCAAAGGCGACCTTTCTTGCTGAAAACAGGTGGCAATCGGTGGGTGGCGCCAAGGATCGGCTTGACAGCAGGTCTTGGGTTGTGAGATGGTAGCGGTAACAAAAAATTCGGGATGAGAGGCTGGCAAAATCACGTCCAATCGGGCCATCTTGTGCTTGCCGGCGCAGATCATGTTTCAGAAAGGATTCTCATGCGTTTGCCGTATGCCATTCCGGCTGCGCTGCTTGCTCTGGCTGGCTCCCCCGTGCTTGGCGCGCCCGCCACTGTGCTTGATCGCGACGGCGCCTGGGTCAGTGTTGAATCCTATGGCCCCAATGTCGTGCATGTGACCATCGCTGTCGACAAGGCCGAAGCGCTCAAGGGGCCGGGGTACGGCATTCTCGCGCGCAATGCCGACAGCGCGCAATTGCACCATCAGGCCGGGGCCGATGGCGACAGTTTCACCACATCGGCGCTGGCCCTGCATGTCGATGCCGCGCCGGCACCGCGCGTGCCTTCGGCGATGGATCGCTATTTCGCGCCGTCGTTGTCGCCGGTCAGCCTGCAAGTGCGCGATGGCGCGGGCAAAGTGCTGGTTTCGCTGAGCAGTTGGGAAATGTCGCCGCACACCGTCAGTGGCGAGGCAACGTATCAGGTCGGCATCTCGCTTAGCGCCGGGGCCGACGAACATTATTACGGCATGGGCCAGAATCAGGAAAGTCGCGGGCCGCTCGACCTTCGCGGCAGAGTGATTGACTGTCAGCACTGGTATGACGCCCCCGCCGGAGAGCAAATCTGCGTGCCGTTCGTGGTTTCGTCAAAAGGTTATGGCATAATTTGGGACAACCCGTCGCAAACCCACCTGGCGGCGGCGATACGCGGCCATACCGCGATTCAATCGCGGGTGGGCGATCGGGTCAGCTTTTTCCTGATCGTGGGCGATACCCCCGAAGCGATTTATTCGGGCTATGCCCGCGTGACCGGGCGCACGCCGATCCCGCCAAAGGCCGCGTTTGGCCTGATCCAGTCAAAGGCGCGCTATGACAGCCAGCAGGAAGTGCTGCGGGTTGCGCACACCTATCGCGACAAGGGCTATCCGCTTGATGCGATGGTGCTGGACTGGTTCTATTGGACCCGCATGGGGCAGCTTGACATCAACCCCGCAGAATTTCCGGACCCCGATGGCATGAACCGGGAATTGCATGGCATGGGGCTGCACTCGATCGTGTCGATCTGGCCGCGATTTGAAACCTCGGGCCGCTATTTCAACGAACTTTCCACCAAAGGCTATCTGCTGCACGACAAGGACGGCCATGTGGTCGATGGTTTGCCGTTCCGCGCCGACCGCGCCGGCGCGCTGATCGACGAAACCAACCCCGATGCGCGCAAATGGTTTTGGGATCATGCCCGCGACAATGTGCTGGCGCATGGCTTTGACTATCCCTGGCTTGACGAGACCGAGCCCGATCTTGTGCCCGACGGCAGTTTTTATGCGATCGGTTCGGGCGACCGGTACCACAATGTTTTTCCCTTGCTGCATGTCGAAGGCGTGGCCGACGGGTTGCGCGCATGGAAACCGGATACGCGCGTGCTGATCCTGTCGCGCGCGGCCTATCTCGGGTCGCAACGCACCGGCGCGCTGTTCTGGTCGTCGGACATCGATCCGACCTGGGAAGCGTTGCAGCGCCAGATCCCGACCGGGCTCAACATGGCGGCATCGGGCATTGCTTATTGGGGCAACGACATCGGCGGGTGGCAATGGCTGCCGCAATCGGGCGGGGGCACCCGCGCGCCGCTGATCGATCCGGGCGATGCCGCGCCGGGGCTGGGCGCCTATCGCGACTATCCCGAATTGCTGACCCGCTGGTTTGAATATGGCACGTTTCTGCCGACGCTGCGCCTGCACGGCAATCATCCCAACACCGAAATATGGGCCTATGGCAAAGAGGCAGAGGCGATCATGGCGCGCTATGACCGGTTACGCTATCAGCTGATCCCCTATATCTATAGCCAGGCGCACAAGACTTACGACACCGGCGCACCGTTCATGCGACCGCTGTGGATGGATTTCCCCCAAGACCCCAATGTCGCCGATCTTGGCACCGAATATATGTTCGGCCCGGCCTTTCTGATCGCGCCGGTGACGGAGCAGGGCCAGACCGAAAAATCCGTCTATCTGCCGGCGGGTGACTGGTACGATTTCTGGACCAATGAAAAACTGGCCGGCGGACGCTGGATCAAGGTGAGCGCGCCGATCGAGCGTATTCCGGTTTTTGTGCGCGCGGGTTCGATCGTGCCGACCGGCGCCGACATCCCATCCACCGCCACGCATCAGGCGATCCGCGAACTGCGCGTCTATCCGGGCAAAGATGGCGAATTCGCGCTCTATGACGACGATGGCGTGTCCTATGACTATGAACATGGCAAAGGCCGCACCACGCTGCTGCGCTGGCACGATGCCGCCGGAGCGTTGACGGCGAGCGGCGACGACAAGGCGCTCGTGACGGCGGCGCCGGGCCTTGTTCGCGTCATGGGTCATTGATTTTTCATATTTCCAACAGGAACCGACATGATCAGGCCGCTTCACCGAACCCTGCCGCTCGTTGCTCTTGCCCTGATCGCATCGCAGGTTTGCGCCCAGGCAGCCGATACGCCAAGCGTGACCATCGCGCTGGACGAGGTCAAGGCGCACATCGATCCGCAGTTCTATGGATTGATGACCGAGGAAATCAATTTCGCCTATGAAGGGGGCCTTTACGGCGAACTGCTGCGCAACCGCAGTTTCAAGGGTGAGGCGGGGCTTGCCTATCAGGCCGATACGCCGATCTATTGGTCGGCGCTGGGGGCTGCGCAGATCGCGCTTGACCATTCGGTTCGCCTGAACCGCGCGCTTGATCTCAGCCTGTCGCTCGATGCCACCGGGGCCTCGGCCGAACATCCCGCCGGGATCGCCAACACCGGCTATTGGGGCGTTCCGGTGCGGGCGAATACACCGTACCGCGCTTCGTTCTTTGCCCGTGCACAGGGCGCTGCGGGCCCGGTCACGCTGTCTATCGTCGACAAGGACGGGCACGCGGTGGCCTCTGGCGTGGTGTCGGGCCTGACCGATACATGGCAGCGCTATGACGTGACGCTGCGGACGGGGGCGGTCGCGCCGTCGCCGGCCGCCACTTTTACCCTGACCACTACCACGCCGGGCAAGATCTGGCTGCAACAGGTTTCGTTGTTCGGCCCGACCTACGGCAACCGCCCCAACGGGTTGCGCCCCGATCTGATGAACAAGCTGGCGGCGATGCGGCCAGGGTTTATCCGTCTGCCCGGCGGCAATTACCTTGAAGGGGACACATTCGGGCAGCGATTTGACTGGAAGGCGACGCTGGGGCCGGTGGAACAGCGGCCTGGGCACCGGTCGCCGTGGAACTATTGGTCGACCGATGGCATGGGCCTGCTCGAAATGCTCGAATGGTCGCAGGATCTGAAGGCCGAGCCGGTGCTGGCGGTGTTTGCCGGCTATGCGCTTAATGGTCAGCACGTGTCATTGGCGGGCGACCTTGCCCCCTTTATCCAGGACGCGCTTGACGAGATTGAATATGTGACCGGTGACGCTGCCACCAATTGGGGGGCCCGGCGCATTGCCGACGGACATCCCGCGCCGTTCGGGTTGCACTATATCGAAGTCGGCAACGAGGATTTCTTTGATTCCTCAGGTTCCTATGATCAGCGCTTTTCCGCCTTTTACAAGGCGATCAAGGCGAAATATCCAAACTTGCGGATCATTTCCACGGCCCCGCTGTCGGCCACGCCGTCGCAACGGCCCGATGTCATCGACGAACACACGTATGCCTTTGGCGGCGAGGCCGAGATGTACGGCCGTGTTCGCGATTATGACCTGCGTTCGCGCACCGAACCCAAAGTGATGGTCGGCGAATGGGCCACGCATGACGGCTGGCGGATGCCGACGCTGCGCGCGGCGCTGGCCGATGCGGCCTATCTGATCGGGCTGGAGCGCAATGCCGATCTCGTCGTGATGGAATCCTATGCGCCGCTGCTGGCCAATCTCAGCCATATCGGCGGGGGCGCGCACGACAATTCGGTGCAATGGGCGCCCAATCTGATCGGGTATGACGCGCTCAACGTCTATGGCACGCCATCGTATCACGTCTTGCAGATGTTCGGCAGCAACCGGGGTGATGACGTGTTGGGGACAGTGGCGGGCAACGTGCCCAGCTTTACCATCGGCGGCAAGACATACCCGTCGCTCTATTGGCTGGCCACGCGGCGCCAGAGCGATGGCCGTGTGCAGATCAAGCTGGTCAATCGCGGCACGCATGCCCAGCCTTTGCGCATCACTTTGCGCGGCGCGCATTTCGTCGCCGACCATGGCACGCTGACGGTGCTTGCGGGCAAGGATCCGGGCGATACCAATTCGCTGGATAAGCCCGACGCGATTGTTCCTTTGACCGTGCCGGTTGGTGGTCTGTCACGTGAATTTGTCCGAACCCTGCCTGCCTATTCGGTATCGGTGCTTGATTTCGAGGCACGCTGATCACGCTGGATTGCGCAAAGGTTTCAGTCTGAAATAGCGTATTTTCAAGGCCTTGCCCGGTCGCAAAACCCCTCCACCGCCTTTCAGGCGGTTCCCCTCCGCGAAACGGGAAGGATACCGGAACGGCAGGGTTCAGGCGCTTGGAGCAGGCACGGCATTGCGATTTGTGGAGTTTCGGTTTGAAAATGAAAGCGTTCATCACGGCGCTGGCCGTGCCTGTGGTGGTTCTGGCCGGCGGCGCGGTAAAGGCCCAAACCCCGGACAAGGCCTGGTTGCCCACCTGGTATGCAAGTCCTTCGCCAAGCTCTGACGCCACTGCCTGGATCAAGGATCTTACGATCCGCGAGATTGTGCACACCACTGCCGGTGGCAAGGCCCTGCGCATCAGGCTGTCGAATGCCTATGGCACCGTTCCCCTCCATATCGATCAGGCCTTTGTCGCCAATCGCCTTGGCGGTGCGAACGTTTCGGATAGTGTCCGGCTGCGCTTTGCCGGAACCGACGATGTGACGATTGCGCCGGGGGCAACGGTGGTCAGCGACCCGGTGGAATTCGCCGTCAAGCCGGAATCCGATCTTGGGATAAGTCTCTATCTGGCCGATGCGGTTGCCTCGACCGGGCACTTGCAGCAGCGCAGCGCCATTTACTTTGCGCGGGGCAATGTCGCCGCCGACCCGGCCATCACACCCGGCGAAGGGCCCAAGAACACCTGGTCATCGTGGTTGTTCCTGAGCGAGGTGGAAGTTTCGGGATCACACGACACGGGCGCGATCGTTGCCTTTGGTGATTCGATCACCGACGGGATGGCGATCGATTCCGACAGCGCCACATCCTGGCCTGACCGACTGTATGACCGGCTGGTCAAGGATCACCGCCCATTTTCGGTGATCAACGCCGGGATCACCGGAAACCGCCTGACCCGGCCGGGTCAGTGGGGGCCGTTCGGGGACAAGGGGCTTGACCGCTTTGATCGCGACGTTCTGGCGCTGCCCAATGTCGCCGCGACGATCATCCTGATCGGCATCAACGATATCGGCCAGAGCGCCAGGGGCCATTACGACTATGTGTCGGCCGAAGATATCGAGGCCGGGCTCGCCCAATTGACGGCGCGCGCGCATACGCGGGGTCTGAAGGTCTATTTGGCCACGCTCGTTCCCTTTCGGGGCGCAAAAGACGACTATTACACCGACGACAAGGATGCCCTGCGTCAGGCCGTCAACGCCTGGATCCGCACAAACGCGGAAATCGATGGCTTCGTCGATTTTGACAAGGCGCTGGATGATCCGGCAAACACCGGCCAGATGAAGCTGGAATATGACAGCGGCGATCATCTTCACCCCAATTCCAAAGGCGCCAATGCCATGGCGGACGCTGTCTCGCTCGACCGGTTCAATGCCGGGATGGTGCCGTGAATCGGTACGATTTCCATTCGTCCCGACCAGAACGGACCGAACTAACGAAATGGCCACTGGATACACATAAAATCGCCACCAGGCTGAGCAACACCGCCCCCGCAATTGCGGCAAAGCGCATGCGAAACACACCCATCCGGGAACGCCCGACTTCGAACAACGTGCGACCAGGGCTCATAAAATTCCAAAAAGATCGGCTGCGGGTCGATACCATCCCGCTTGATATTTGGAAATCGCGATTGTTTTGGATTATAATTTTGTATATCGGAATTGAAATGGATGTGCATCTGGTGCGAACCTTCATCGCCGCTGCCGATACGGGCAGCTTCATCGCCGCAGCAACCCGTGTGCATGCCAGCGCCTCGGCGGTTACGGAGCGGATCAAGCAGCTTGAACTCTTGCTCGGTGCACGCCTGTTCGAACGCGACAAGCGGGGTTGTCGGCTGACTCAGGCCGGGCACCGGTTCATGGAGCCGGCGCAGGCGATGATCCGGGCCTGGGAAACCGGACGGTCGCGAGTCAACTTGCCCGCCCGATACCACCACAGCCTGCGCATCGGCGGTCAGCACGCGCTGTGGCCGGCGCTGTTGATCCCCATGCTGAATGAGTTGACACACGCCCGGCCCGATATCGCGGTCCGTGCCGCTGCCGCTGCGCCCGCTCAGATCAACCGGGCGCTCGCCGATGGCGAACTGGACATGGCCTTTCTTTACGACCCCGTGTTGCGCAGTGGTATACGCATCGAGCAATTGGTCGCCGACCGCCTGGTCCTCGTGTCCAGCCGGCCAGACCTCGAATGGCGCGAAATTTTCGTGCATTTCGACTGGGGTGAAAGCGCCAATGCGGAAATTCGCGCAAGGATGGGCGATTTGCCCCCGGCGGGCATCCAGTTGGACCTCGGCATCCTGTCGCTCGACTGGCTGACCAGCACCGGCGGCGCAGGATTTGTGCCGGAACGTATGGCGACCGGGCAACTGCACGAGGGCAAACTGGCGATCATCGAAGGCGTTCCCAGTGTCGAATTTTCGCCTTTCATCTGCTGGCGCGCTTCGCTGGATACGACAATTTGCGAGACGCTGATCGCCCTTGCGAGACGCCACGACACGCATCCGTCGGCGGCCTGGCTGGCCGCAGATCCGGTTCATTGCGGGTAAGGCTGCGTTCGTTTAGCGTCGGCACGCCACTCCGCTGCCCCAAATTTTTTCTGTTTCGAACGAGTTGACATGATGCGCGCAGTTCGCACACTCGCCAAAACCCTGTGGTTTGTGCCAGCCTTCTGGCTTTCGCTCTGCTGGTCGGGTTCGCCCGCATGGGCCGATCCCGCGCCATTCGATCTGGCTGGGCCGAACATGGCGGTGTCGGTCACGCGCCAGGGTGTCACCCTGCCGATCGCATCGGTGCCACAGCTTTCTACTGGCGACAAAGTCAGGGTGCAGGTGATTCTGCCCGCCACCGAAACCGCGCATTACCTGCTGGTTGCCGCGTTCTTGCGCGATTCGACCAATCCGCCGCCCGATGGCTGGTTCTTCCGGTCCGAGACGTGGAAAGCGGCTCGTCGTGGCGGCGGCGCACTGGATCTGACTGTGCCGGACGGGGCCAATCATCTGGCCTTGTTCCTGGCACCTGCGACCGGCGGCGATTTCGCGACCTTGCGCAAGGCGGTTCAGGCGCGTCCGGGCGCGTTTATCCGTGCCTCACAGGATCTGGAACAGGCATCGCTCGATCGCAGCCGTTTCGAAGCCTATCTGGCCGCGATCCGCTCGGTTTCTGCCACGACGCCCGAGGCATTGGCCCACGATGCGCCGGTCATCGCCGGCAGCCTGCGGATAAAGATCAACGAAGAGTGTCTGCAACGCCAGGCCGAGTTCCAGGCCGCGTGCCTGCTCGATGCAAAGCAGGCGGTGCTGCTGGGCGGTGATGGCGCCGCCAACAGCAATGCGGTGACGGGCGCGGCCACCGACCTGGTGATGAATCTCAGCGCGACAACCGCCGGCGGTGCGGGCATTTACAGCCCCTATATCGGCGCGATCAAGGATATCGTCGGCATATTTGGCGCCATGCACAGTGCCCGTTACCAGTATATCCCGGCACTGGGGCTGGGCCATGGCGACAAATTGGCGCTGGTTCTCAACACGCCACCCTCGTTTGCCGATCCGAAATCGGTGCTGATGGTGGCCTTGCCAGCGGTCAAGCCGGTGGCGGCACTGGTGCCGCATCACGAGGCGGGTGCCATCCCGCCATGCCTTGGGACCAGGGAACCGCTCGTCCCGCTGACCATCAGCCCGCTCTATTATGCGACTGCTTATGCCCATGACCTGACCTTGCGCGTACACATTTCCGGCGCTGCCCATGTCGATCTGCCCGTCGTGCCCGATCCGGTTCGCGGCGGCCTGACCATCGCGGCCGGCGCGGATCTGCCAAAGGATCTCGCGGGGCCGATTTCGGCAACGCTGCACGGCATGTGGGGGTTCGAATCGTTCACCGGGCCCGATGTCACGCTGGCGGCGGCGGGGGACTGGCATTGGCAGCGCAAGGAAACGGGCAAGGATGAGGGCCCGCTGGCGCTCACCGGCGGTGCGTCAGCCTGTGTCGTGGCCGTGACGGTGACAGCGCCCCATGGCAAGCCGCAACCGGCCAGTTGGAAAGTCGTGGGACCGGATGAAATTGCCGTTTCGCTGCCGACAAAAGAGGATCGCCACGAAC